>ENA-UOOE01001797-UOOE01001797.1-fermentation-metagenome-genome-assembly--contig:-NODE-1797-length-17078-cov-33.192915_pt1 | contig 17078 bp, 19 predicted proteins | sample MGYA00245776_ERZ724021 | MGnify/ENA primary metagenome ERZ724021 (study PRJEB28704, sample SAMN03018321) | fermentation metagenome | biome: anthropogenic terrestrial biome; feature: soil... | reverse complement strand
GTGGAGCGCCCTGTTTTTATCTCCGGAGGTGAAACTATGGCAACAAACGTGATTGCGATTGCCAATCAGAAAGGCGGAGTCGGCAAGACGACCACCGCCGCCAATCTCGGTGTCGGGCTTGCCCGGCACGGGAAGAAGGTGCTGCTCGTCGATGCCGACGCCCAGGGCAGCCTGACCGCAAGCCTCGGCTGGCGGCAGCCGGATCAGCTCGACGAAACGCTCGCCACCGTCATGGGAAAGGTGGTGGAGGATAAACCCGTCGATCCGCAGGAGGGGATTCTCCATCACGCCGAGGGAGTCGATCTCATGCCCGCCAACATCGAGCTGTCCGGCATGGAGGTGTCGCTGGTCAACGCCATGAGCCGCGAAACCGTCCTGCGGCAGTACCTTGAAACCGTCAAGCGGAATTACCAGTATGTGCTGATTGACTGCATGCCGTCCCTCGGGATGCTGACCGTCAACGCGCTGGCGGCCGCGGACAGCGTCCTCATCCCGGTCCAGGCGGAATATCTTCCCGCCAAAGGTCTGGAGCAGCTTCTTAGGACCGTCGCCAAAGTGCGGCGGCAGATCAACCCAAAGCTCAGAATCGGCGGCATCCTGCTCACGATGGTCAACGAGCGCACCAATTTTTCTCGGGACATCATATCGCTTCTGAAGAAAACCTACGGCGGAAAACTCAGAATTTTCGAGAGCCATGTTCCGCTTTCGGTCCGGGCCGCCGAAATCAGCGCGGAGGGCAAAAGCATTTTTGCTCACGACCCGAACGGCAAGGTGGCGGCAGCTTATGAGGCATTGACAAAGGAGGTCCTGCGCGTTGAACGGCAGAGAAACCGGGACAAGTCCCTTTCCCGATAAGGAAAAGCCCGTCGCAGTGGCAACCGACCGGGTGACCGGCACGTCGTTTTCCGTTTTGTTCCGGGAAAACCCGGCGTCCAGACGGGAGATTTCCATACGCTCCCGGGAGGTTCCCCTCGGTCTTCTGAACACGCGCATGGAGTCCGGTTACCTGCTCTCGGACGGTTGCGTCCTGCTGGAATCGGAAAAAGACGCGGACGGCAATTATATCGGAGGCGCGGGGATCGACGGCATGTATTCCAGAACATCGCATCGGTATCAGCCGGTTCTGGACAGCGGCGGGAACATCCGCGCATTCCGCGACGTGTCGGAGGAAGGCGTCCTCCTTGCCGTGCGGCAGGACGGAAAAAGCTCCGTCCTGTACCGCGGAACCAGGCCCCACTGCGAGCAGATTCTCCGGAGAAAATTGGCAATGGAGGACTTTTTCGCCCGCCGGATGACCGATAAGCCCGACATGTACTATTGGGAGGAAAAGCATGACTGGAACTGGAATATCCCGTCCCCACCGAAAAAGGAGGAAAGGAAAATCATGAAAAGCAGCGCGAAGAACATCAAGCTGGCCTCATACGACGACATTTTCAAGACCGACGAGGAAAAGCGGGACGACGCGCGGGAGAAGGTGCGGGAAATCCCGCTTTCCGAGCTTCACCCGTTCAAGAATCACCCGTTCCAGGTGCGGGACGACGATTCCATGAAAGAAACCGCTGAGAGCATCAAAAAATACGGCGTGCTCGTCCCGGCCATCGCCCGCCCCCGCGCTGACGGCGGGTATGAGCTGATTGCCGGGCATCGGAGGAGACATGCCTGCGAACTGGCCGGAAAGGAAACCATGCCGGTGATTGTCCGCAATTTGGACGACGACGCGGCGACGATCATCATGGTGGATTCCAATTTACAGCGCGAGAATATCCTTCCGAGCGAGCGGGCAAAGGCCTACAAAATGAAGCTGGAAGCCCTCAAACATCAGGGCGAACGGACGGATTTAACTTCTACCCAAGTTGGGCAGAAGTTAAAAGGAAAATATTCCGTTGAAGTTGTTGCAGAACAAGCAGGCTCAAGCAGAAATCAGATTCAGCGGTTTATTCGCCTGACTGAGCTTTCCACGGAGTTGCTCCAGATGGTGGACGACAAAAAGATCGCTTTCAGCCCCGCCGTGGAACTTTCCTATTTGAAACCGGAGGAACAGGCGCTTTTGCTGGACGAAATCGAAAAGCAGCAGGCCACCCCGTCGCTTTCTCAGTCACAGCGCCTCAAAAAATACAGTCAGGAAGGCAAGCTCGACGCGAATGTGATGGACGCCATTATGACGGAGGAAAAACAGGAAGTCGAAAAAATCACGCTGCACAGCGACCGGCTGAAAAAGTATTTTCCCAAAAGCTACACCCCGAAGCAGATGGAGGAAACCATTTACAAGCTGCTCGAACAGTGGCAGCGAAAACGGCAGCATGACCTGGAAAGATAGACGCGGTGTTCCGAAAGGAGCGCCGCTTTTTTATCGCTGACACCGGAAAGGAGATGTTTCTTCTTGGCTGTATTCCGGGTGGAAAAGACGAAGGATTACACGGTTATGGCAAACCATCACCTGAAAGACCGGACACTGACCTTGAAGGCGAAAGGGCTTTTGTCCCTGATGCTCTCTCTACCGGAGGACTGGGATTACACAACGCGGGGGCTCGCCTCCATCTGCCGAGAAGGTGTGGACGCCATCGGGAAGGCGCTCAGGGAACTGGAAAACGCGGGCTACATGGAACGCCGCCAGCTCCGAGGCAAAAACGGCCGTATCACAGATACCGAATACACGATTTATGAAAAGCCACATACGACTCTTCCAGATCCGGGTTTACCAGATACGGAAAAGCCGTATCTGGATAAGCCGGATACGGGAAGGCCAGATACGGAAAAGCCCGCGCAATTAAATACTAAGAGAACTAATATTCCTAAAGGACCAAGTACGAAGGAAGAAAATCCTTATCAATCCTATCCATCAAGCCCAAAACCAGAGGCCGGTATTCCCACGGATTCGATGGATGCGATGGAAGCATACCGCGAAATCATCAAAGAGAATATTTCCTACGACGTTCTTCGGCAGCGATGCGACCCGAAACGGTTGGATGAAATTGTCGGCATTATCCTCGACACGCTTTGCAGCCGGAAAAAGGCGATCCGCATTGCCGGGGAGAATTTCCCCGCCGGGGCGGTGAGAAGCAGGTTTTTGAAGCTCGACGACAGCCACATCGAATATGTGCTGGATTGTCTGGACAAAAACACCACCGACATCCGCAATATCCGCAGTTACATTCTGACCGCGCTCTATCAGGCCCCGACCACCATCAGCAGCTATTACGCCGCGCGGGTCAACCATGACCTCTACGGCGGCGGACAGTGACCGCCATGCGCCGGGTCACCGACGAGCAGATTGCCAGGGCAAAGGAATGGGATCTGCTCTCCTACCTCCGCACCTTCGAGCCGCGGGAGCTGAAACGCTCCGGACCGCATGAATACCGCACCGAAACACACGGCAGCCTGGTGATCAGCAACGGAAAATGGCACTGGTTCAGGGAGGGTATCGGCGGAAAGACCGCGCTGGACTACCTGATTAAGGTGCGCGGCATGGATTTTGTGGAGGCGGTCAAGGCGCTTTCCGGCGCGGGTCCCCTTCCCGCTTTTTCCCAGTCGGCCCCGACACCGCCGAAGCCGTTCCGGCTGCCGGAGGCCGACCGATGTGCGGTTTCCGTCATTTCCTATCTCCGGAAACGCGGCATCGACCCGGAAATCCTCTCCCGGTGTATCCTAAACGGCAGCCTGTATGAGAGCCGAAACTACCATAACTGCGTGTTCGTCGGGCGCGACCGATCCGGGAAAGCGCGGTTTGCCTGCCTGCGCGGCACCTTCGGGGATTTCAAGATGGACGTTGAGGGCAGCGATAAACGGTTCGGCTTCGTCCTGCCTTCCGCCGATCCGCACAGCCGTATTCTTTTTGTAGCGGAAAGCCCTATCGACGCCCTCTCCCGCGCCACGCTGCGAAAACTGGAAGCGCACGACTGGGACAGGGCTTCCTACCTGTCCCTAAGCGGCACGTCGCCGCTTGCGCTTCTGCAATACCTGGCCGACCATCCGGCAGTCGGCCGCGTATCGCTTGGGCTCGACAACGACGAGGCTGGGATGAAGGGGATTGAAAGAATCCAGACAATGGCGGAAGAAAATGAGATGCTCCGCCGATGCATGCTGACCTCCGACCCGCCGCCCAGAGAGTGCGGCAAGGACTACAACCTGATGTTACAGCAAAAGCTGGCTGGTATCCGGCCCAGACGAGAAAGGAGTTTTTCCCGATGAAAAGACCGCTCGCGTATATCTGCACCGCGGCTTCCGGCGAGGCCGCTTCCTCTTTCTGCCGGACTGTGTATGAGGCGGGGTTTTCCCCGATCTGCCCGTCCCTGGTGCTGCCCGGTTTTCTCAACGACGCCGTGCCGAAGGAACACAGGGACGGCATCGACATCGCCCGCGACCTGCTGCGGCGCTCCCACGTCCTGGTGGTCTGCGGCCGGGTCATCGACGAAACCATGATCGATGAAATCGCAACCGCCCAACGCCTGCATATTACGGCGACGACGCTCGACGGCATACTGACCGTACAAAATCAAGGGCATACGGGCCGGCAGGCAGGAAACAAATCCGCCTGACGAATGAAGCATAAATAAAAGACCGCTCTGCCGGATATTGACAGAGCGGACATAAATTCGTATACTGGAATCTGGCACAGGACAGTGCGCGGGCGGTTAGCCACTCCCTTCCTGAAAGGGGGTGGTCTTGATGGAATACATAACGGCGATCATTCTGATTCTGATCCTGCTGTATCTCCTCAAAGATAAAACGAAGTAGCCGCCCCGGTCCAAAGGATACGGCTACTTGCCTATAGCTTTGGGCTAACCGCTTGAGCGGTACTGCCCTGTGTCTATTTATATTGTAGCGTAGACAGGAATCGTTGTCAACGCTTTACAGACGCATAATCAAAAAATTTTACCCAATTGGCTGTCACGAAGGTGGCAGTTTTTTTATGCCTGCAAACAGGAAGGGAGTGTGGTTTTATGCAGGAAGAAGTCACGGAACGGACCGTCGCCCTTTCCGTCCGGGCGGCCAAAATGACCGGGCGGCTGCTGCAATCGGTATTGCGCAAGGTGCTTGCCGAAATCAGAAAAAAGAGGGACAACCCGAAAATCCACCGGGGCAGGCAGTCGGTCAAGAAGCTGGTGCGGCAGGGCGCGGGCGTTTCCAACGTCGAAATCACGGACGGAAACATCAAATCGTTTGAGCGTGTGGCGAAGAAATACGGCGTAGATTACGCGCTGAAAAAGGACGGCACTGTCTCCCCTCCCCGCTGGCTGGTGTTCTTCAAAGGGCGCGACGCCGACGCCCTGACCGCCGCGTTCAGGGAATTTACCGCCAAAACCGTGCGGAACAGAGAAAAGCCGTCGGTTCTCGAACAGCTCGGAAAGTTCAAAGACCTTGTGAAAAACAGTGTGATCGACAAGGTAAAACATCGGAATCAGGTGCAGGAACGGTGAACAAAGACATCAAAAGGTATATTCTGACGGGCCTTCCCTATCTGCTGATTTTCTGGTTCTTCGACCTCTTCGGAGAATCCTGGCGCATTTCAGCGGGTGCGGATCTCGACCGGCTGTTAAACGCCGTCATCAATCTGAACCTTGTCTTCTCTTCCCCGGTCCCGAGCTTCGCTCCGGCCGACCTTCTGGCCGGTCTTCTGGGCGCGGCGGCCGTCCGGGGTATCGTCTATCTCAAAGGGAAGAACGCGAAGAAGTTCCGCAAAAACGTCGAGTACGGCTCCGCCCGCTGGGGGACGCCGAAGGACATCAGGCCCTATATGGACCCGGTGTTCCGAAACAACATCATCCTCACGCAGACGGAACGACTGACAATGAGCAGCCGCCCGAAAAATCCGAAGTACGCCCGGAACAAAAACGTGCTGGTGGTCGGCGGTTCCGGTTCCGGCAAAACCCGGTTTTTCGTCAAGCCGAACCTGATGCAGTGCCATTCCTCCTATGTTGTTACCGACCCGAAAGGAACCGTCTTAACGGAGTGCGGAAAGCTGCTGCTGCGCAACGGCTACCGCATCAAAATTCTCAACACCATCAATTTCAAAAAGTCGATGCACTACAATCCCTTCGCGTATATTCACAGTGAGAAGGACATTCTGAAGCTCGTCAATACCCTGATTGCCAATACCAGGGGCGAGGGCAAAGGAGGAGACGATTTCTGGGTCAAGGCGGAAACCCTGCTCTACTGCGCGCTGATCGGGTATATCTGGTACGAGGCCCCGGACGAAGAAAAGAACATGAATACCCTGATTGAGTTTATCAATTCCTCGGAAGTGAGAGAAGATGACGAAACTTTCAAAAATCCGGTTGACCTCATGTTTGACAAGCTGGAAAAGGAAAACCCGAATCACTTCGCCGTCCGGCAGTATAAGAAATACAAACTGGCGGCGGGCAAGACCGCAAAGTCAATTTTAATTTCCTGCGGCGCGAGGCTGGCCCCCTTTGATAGTGCAGCGATACGTTGTTGCGTATAAACTCTGCGTGGGAGTAATCCTGCAAAGAGGTAAAAGCAACGAGAAAACAGAGTTTTTCTTAACTGATACTCCGAGGAGTGGAATGATGGGGTAACGCCCTGAAACGCTCCCCCTGATACTGCGTTGGAGGAAACGGAGTGCAGTCTCCGCGACCGACACAGCACGCTGAAGCCGGCTGGATACATCCGCTACTGTCCCCGAAATGGGACAGGGCAAAACCGAGCCAGAGGTGGCCGGGGATGTTAGGCCGGGGGTCTATAAAATACCTATGGTCAGAATGCGGTTGACTACCGCTGACAAAAGCCCGGATGTACAGGCCTAGAACGGGATATGGCAGAAATACCACAGCCATGAAAATGGTGTATGCGGGGTAAAGTAAGATTTGTCGATATGAAATTCCCTATGGCGTTACAGGCGCCATCCAGCATACAGGCCTAAAGGGCAGACCTACGGGTAATCATGCACAGATAGGAGTATCGGAACGTAGAAAGTCCCGGATGCGGAGCGATTGCACGCTGTGAAGCATGGAAGGGAAAACCGTGTCGTCCTGACGGAGAATGCGGCATAACCTTTCTTAATCCGGAAGGAAAGCGCAGCCATGATACCGTGCTGATTGGCGACAATCAGTTTAGAAACCGCGAATAAAGTAAGCGGTGGAGGGACGGGCTGTAGTCAGGGATAAATTACAAATATCAATTTCATTTCTAACAATCACGCATAGGTTCGAGTAGGACTAAGAAAGGCGAAATCCATGCGAAAGCAGGGTGAGTAACCGACTATGGCAACAGAAAAGGCTCAAAAGAAAGCAAAACTTCGTCATGCCGAGTATTACGACTTCCAAAGAATTCAGGACAAGCTGTATGCCGACAGCCTACAGGGAAAGTTTTTCAAAAGCCTTGTAAGCATTATCGTTCTACCGGAAAACATCCGGTTGGCATACCGTAATATTAAGAAGAACGGCGGGAGCAATACACCCGGCACCGACAAACGCACCATTAAAGATCTGGAAAAACTCTCTGATGAACAGTTGATAACGGCGGTTCAGCATAAATTTAACTGGTACGTCCCACAGAGCGTTCGCAGAGTGGAAATTCCCAAAGCGGGTAACCCGGCGAAAAAGCGTCCTCTTGGCATCCCTACTATCATGGACAGGCTAATCCAGCAATGTGTGTTACAGGTTTTGGAACCGATATGCGAGGCAAAATTTCACGACCACAGTTACGGCTTCCGGCCAAACCGAAACCAGCAGCACGCCATCGCACAGGTTCATAAATGTATGCAGCGGAGCAACCTGCACCATGTGGTGGACATCGATATCAAGGGATTCTTTGACAATGTCAATCACGGGAAACTGCTTAAACAGCTCTGGACGCTGGGTATCCGGGACAAGAAACTGCTCAGTATCATTTCCGCTATGCTAAAGGCTGAGGTGGCCGGTATCGGCTTTCCGAAAGTCGGTACTCCGCAGGGCGGCATCATTTCGCCGCTTCTGTCCAATGTGGTGCTCAATGAATTGGATTGGTGGCTTGCCAGTCAGTGGGAAGAAATACCGACCCGATACCCGTACAAGTCCCAAATCAACTACAACGGGAGTGCCAGTCGGGGTCATAAATTTGAGGCACTGCGAAGAAACAGCAGCTTAAAAGAAGTCTCCTGTGTTCGATACGCGGATGATTTCAAGATTTTTACCAACAGCCATCAAAATGCTGTAAAACTGTTTTACGCCACCAAAAGCTGGCTGAAAGACCGTTTGGACTTGGACATCAGTCCCGAAAAATCCAAGGTGATTAACCTGAAAGAACAGTATTCGGAGTTTCTGGGGTTCAAGTTAAAAGTGATACCGCGCGGAAAACGCAGTAGTGGTCAGCTGAGATATGTGGTGGAAAGCCACGTCAGAGAGAAATCCATCGCTAAAATCAAAGCAAATCTGAAACGGCTGATTTATGACATCGAATTCCCCTCGCAGGGCAAGCGCACGGAATATAACGCAATTTCCAGATACAACGCCTATGTAATGGGAATACACGAGTATTACCGGTTGGCCACAAAGGTTTGCGACGACCTAACCCCTTTCGCCTTTTCAGTCCACAAGAGCCTGAAAGCAAGGCTCAGGCATCGGGTTAAGACTGCAAGCATGGTCAGGAAGAAGAAAATTCCATGTAAAATTTCAAGAATCTTTCAGGAACGGTATGGGAAAAGCAGACAGCTCCGTTTTGTAGCGGGGCACGCGCTTGTACCGGTCGGCTATATCCGGGGCAAACCGCCGAAATCCATGAAACGGGGTATCAATTCATACACTCCGGGAGGACGGGCGGAAATACATAAAAATCTGGATAGAATCGATATGGACGTGCTGCATTACCTCATGCGAAATCCCATCCTTTATCGTTCCATTGAATACAATGATAATCGCTTGTCGCTGTATTCGGCGCAAATGGGAAAGTGTGCGGTAACAGGAAAAGTGTTGTCCATTGGCAATATTCACTGCCATCACAAAGTGCCAAAACATCTCGGAGGCACGGACAAATATCAAAATCTGTTGCTGGTATGCGAAGATATTCATCGCCTGATTCACGCCACTGACCCCGATACCATTGCAAAATACATGGAAACGCTGAATCTTGGCTCAAAGCAGTTAAAAACCTTGAATGACCTGAGGAGCCTTGTTCATGTTGAGAATTGTTTAGAATGATGCGCGATTTATCCTTGATGGCAAGCCGAGTGAGCTGAAAGGTTCACGCTCGGTTTAGGGCGGGGGAAAATCCGGAGACAACATCAAAGGATTACCTATCGCTATTCCAAGAAGTCCGTGACCTGACATCCTACGATGAAATGGAGCTGGACACCATCGGGGACCGTAAAACAGCCCTGTTCGTCATTATTTCCGATACGGATGACACCTTTAATTTTTTAGTCGCCATGATGTATTCCCAGCTTTTTAACCTGCTCTGCGATAAAGCCGACGACGTATACGGCGGGCGGCTGCCCGTCCACGTCCGGTGCCTGCTCGACGAGTTCGCGAACATCGGGCAGATTCCGAAATTTGAGAAGCTGATCGCAACCATGCGCAGCCGGGAAATTTCCGCCGACATCGTCCTCCAGGCGCAGAGCCAGCTCAAGGCAATTTACAAGGACAACATGGACACCATCATCGGCAACTGCGACAGCGCCATCTTCCTCGGAGGCAAGGAAAAGACCACCTTGAAAGACCTTTCCGAGGTGCTCGGCAAAGAAACCATCGACCTGTTCAACGAAAGCGACACCCGCGGGACACAGCGCAGCCGGGGCATCAGCTATCAAAAGACCGGAAAAAGCCTCATGTCGATGGATGAGCTCTCCGTCCTCGACGGCGGCAAGTGCATCCTCCAGCTTCGCGGCGTCCGGCCTTTTCTTTCGGACAAGTACGACATCACGAAGCATCCGAACTACAAATACCTGGCCGACTATGACAAGAAGAACGCATTCAATATCGAAAAGTTTTTAAGCACCAGGCTCAAGACGAAACCGGACGACGTGTACGACGTCTATGAATTCGAGTCGCCCGAGCACAACAAGGCTGCCGGATAACGGCGGCCTTTTCTTATATGGAAAAAGCAGTGGAAACCCATCAGATTTGAAGGAGGCTGTTTTATGGAATTTTTTGCATCGGCCATCGGCACGCTGAAAGTAGTGGTCATTGCGCTGGGCGCGGGCCTTGCGGCATGGGGCGGCATCAACCTCATGGAGGGGTACGGCAACGACAATCCAGGTGCGAAAAGTCAAGGGATTAAGCAGCTCATGGCGGGCGGCGGCGTTGTGCTGATCGGGATGAAGCTCATCCCGCTGCTGGCCAACATGCTGAGCTGAAGCCATGCAGTTCATTTTCGACGCCCTCACAAACTGGATCAAGGACTTCCTGATCGGCAGCATTACGAACAACCTGAACGGCATGTTCGGTGACGTCAATTCCCGTGTGGGCGGCATTGCCGACCAGGTGGGCCAGACCCCGCAGGGCTGGAATCCCGACATTTTTTCGATGGTAAAGAATCTCTCGCAGACCGTCATCGTCCCGATTGCCGGCATGATTCTGACCTTCGTGGTGTGCTATGAGCTGATTTCTATGATTGTGGAACGGAACAACATGCACGACATCGAAATTGCCGTTTTCTTTCAGTGGATCGCCAAAACGGTCATCGCCATTTTTCTCGTCACGCATACGTTCGACATCACGCTGGCGGTATTCGACCTGGCACAGCATGTGGTCGACAGCAGCGCGGGCGTCGTCGGCGGGAACACGAACATCGACATCTCGGCCATCACGGGCGACCTACAGAACAAGCTCAAGGCGATGGAGCTTCCCGCCCTGTTCGGCCTCTGGATTCAGTCCCTGCTGATCGGACTCTCCATCAAAGTCATGTCGCTCTGCATCTTCCTCGTCATTTACGGGCGGATGCTGGAAATTTACCTTCTCGTCTCCATCGGCCCGATTCCGTTCTCCACCTTCGCCAACCGCGAATGGGGAGAAATCGGGAAGAACTACCTGAAATCCCTGTTTGCCCTCGGATTTCAGGGCTTCCTGATTATGGTCTGCGTGGCGATTTACGCCGTGCTGGTCAAGACCATATCCGTGACCGGCGACATTCAAAGCGCAATCTGGACCTGCGCGGGATACACCGTGCTGCTCTGCTTCTCGCTCTTTAAAACCGGAAGTCTCTCGAAATCGATTTTTACCGCACATTGATAGGCGGGAAAGGAAGAAAAAGATATGAGCATCTATTCTGGAACTGAAAAAGCCGGAAGCCGCGGACCTTCCACTCCCCTGAATTTGAAGGTCCGGGTGCGCCCCATCGCACCCAGGGAAAACCTCGTGGGGTTTGCCGGCGTTACCGTCAACGGCTGCTTCGCCGTGGAGGGAATCCGGGTCTGTTCCGGTCCGAAGGGCCTGTTCCTCAACATGCCGTCCATGCAGGATTCCAACGGCAGGTGGCACGACGTCTGTAAGCCGGTTACCGCCGATTTCCGGAAACAGCTCACCGATGCGGTGGCGGAAGGGTACGGGGCCGCCATCGAAAAGATGCAGGCCACGCTGGATGCCGCCAGAGGCGCGCAGAAAAAGCCGTCCGCCATCGGCGCGCTTCGGGAAAGCGCCGGCAGGGTTCAGGCTCAGCCGGCCGGACCGGCGTCGAACCGGGAAGACCCGGCGCTGTAATCCCGCAAAATAACATCGGCAAACCCGTTATTTGATTTCCTGCTCCAGCCGGTCAAACTCCTCCGTGCTGAAAAATTCGCCCAGCGTTATATCCAAACCGTCGCATAAACATTTTATTGTGATGATTTTTGGATTTTGGCTTTTTCCGTAAATGATGTTTTTTACCGATGACGGCGGCAGGGCCGACAAGGTTGCCAGCCTGTTGATCGTAAGATTCCGATCAGCACAAAGCTGCAAAATCCGATTCCGAATCGCCTGCACAACATCCACGCTGAAAACCTCCCTATATGCGTTTCTTTAAGCATACAGGAATGGATTTGCTAAAATAGGCTATGCGTGATACTATTGGGCTACACATAGCCTATCAGGAGGGTTTATCATGCAGGATTTAACATGCTGTTTCATCGGCGAGCGCAGTCTGCCGGCGGAAGCCGCCGGGCACATCACGCTGCGTCTGAACGAAGAAGTGGAGAGACTCATCGGGCAGGGCGTCCGGCATTTTCTGTCCGGCGGGGCGCGGGGATTCGACCTGATTGCCGCTTCGCTCATCGTCACAAAAAAGGAGATGGGGACCGGCCTTCGGCTGGATTTCATCCTCCCGTGCAAAGACCAGGACGAGCAGTGGCCGGAACGCGAGAGAAAGCTGTATCAGGGCCTGCTGTCCGAAGCGGACGGCGCGGTCTACCTGTCCGGCACTTACCGACCCGGCTGTATGAAGCGTCGGAATCGGTACCTGGTCGGCCATTCGGATTTCTGCATCTGCGCCGCGCTTCATGACCGCGGCAGCGCCTGGCAGGCGGTGCAGTACGCAAGGAGGAAAGGGGTAAATATAATCGACGTCGCACGCTGAAAATCTTTCGGAAGAACAGAAAATAAAGGAGCCGATAATGGATGCTGACCAACGAAAAAGTATTGAAAGCCTTCCGGGATTACCTTGCGCGGGACCCGGAGTTTGAGGTCGTCCGGACCAGTCACGGCTATACCGTGCTGTGGTGGAACACTGTCGGAGGAGGGTGGCTGGATGCGCGATGCTGTAAAACGCCGGAAGACCTGCTGGATGCGCTCCTGTTTTCCTACGGGAATTACCTGGAGGACCGCATGATACATTCCGACCGCGACCTGACGGAGACGGAGAAAAAAGAGATTCTGGACAAAAAAGACGCCATGCGGCGGAAATGCGAAGCCGAATAAGAAGTGTCTGCCAGAGCGATTGAACAGCGATTCATTTCACAGTGTGCCCGTTCGGGATTTCCCGGGCGGGCATTTTTGATGGAAGAAGGAGATGGTTCCATGCCCTATGTATCCGTTCCAAAAGACCTGACCAGGGTCAAGACCAAAGTGGCCCTCAACCTGACCAAACGGCAGCTCATCTGCTTTTCGGCGGCGGGGGCCGTCGGGATTCCGACCTACCTTCTGACCCGTCCTTCCCTCGGCAGCGATATTTCGATGCTGCTGATGATCGGCCTGATGCTGCCGTTCTTCATGGCGGCGATGTACGAAAAGGACGGCCAGCCGTTCGAGAAAGTGGCGTACCATTTCATCCGGGCGCGGTTCCTCTGGCCGGGGCCCCGGCCCTACAGGACGGAAAACATCTACGCCGCGCTGATGCGGCAGAATCAACTGGAAAAGGAGGCAAAGCGGTTTGTTTCAGAAAAGAAAAAGGCAAAAATCTTCGAGCGCCCGGACGCCGGAAAGCGCCGGGCGTTTTTCACGGAAAGCCGGAAATCCTGACGCGAAGCTGTCCCCGGCGGAAAAGAAGCACCTCGTGCTTTCCATCAAAAAGGCGAAGCGCAGCGGTAAAATTCCCCGCACGGCCCAGCAGTCCATCCCCTACCGGGAAATGTTCCGGGACGGCGTCTGCCAGGCCGGCGACCGGCTTTACACCAGGACGCTGGCTTTCGACGACATCAACTACCAGCTCGCGCAGAACGACGACAAGAACCAGATTTTCGAGGAATACTGCGATTTCCTCAATTACTTCGATTCCTCCATCCACGTCCAGTTTTCATTCCTGAACCAGCGCGGAAACCTGCTGGATTTCCAGAAGTCCATCGCCATTCCACCGAAGGGCGACGATTATGACGGAATCCGGAAGGAATACGCCGACATGCTCAAAGCTCAGCTCGCAAAAGGGAACAACGGGCTGGTCAAGCGAAAATACATCACGTTCGGCATCGAGGCGGACAGCCTGAGGGCCGCGCGGCCCCGGCTCGAACGCATCGAAGCCGACGTGCTCACCAATTTCAAAGTGATGGGCGTCACGGCCCGCTCCCTGACCGGCTATGAACGGCTGGAAGTGCTGCACGGCGCGTTCCACCCCGGCGGGCAGGAGAAGCTGAATTTCGCCTGGGACATGATCTGGAAGACCGGCCTGACCACAAAGGATTTCATCGCGCCTTCCTCGTTCGATTTCCGGGGCAAGCGCACCTTCCGCATCGGGGAAACCTGGGGCGCGGCATCGTTCGTCCAGATTCTTGCACCGGAGCTGACCGACCGGATGCTGGCCGACCTGCTCGACCTGGAAACGCCCGTTACGGTCAACCTGCATATCCAGTCCATCGACCAGTCGGACGCGATCAAGCGCATCAAGCACAAACTCTCCGACCTTGAAAAGATGCGGATTGAGGAACAGAAAAAGGCCGTGCGCGCCGGGTACGACATGGACGTGCTGCCGCCCGATCTTGTGACCTACGGCAAGGAGGCGCAGTCCCTGCTGGAGGATTTGCAGTCAAGGAACGAGCGCATGTTCCTCGTTACCCTTCTGGTGGTGAATACCGCGAAGACGCGGCGGTCGCTGGAAAACAGCATCTTCCAGACGGCGGGCATCGCGCAGAAATACAACTGCGCCTTAAAGCGCCTCGACTTCCAGCAGGAGCAGGGCCTCATGAGCAGCGTCCCCATCGGCCTCAACCAGATTGAGATTCAGCGCGGGCTGACGACTTCCAGCACGGCGATTTTCGTCCCGTTCACGACCCAGGAGCTGTTCCAGACCGGCGAGGCCCTGTACTACGGTCTGAACGCCCTCTCCAACAACCTCATTATGGCCGACCGGAAGCGGCTCAAAAACCCGAACGGCCTGTTCCTCGGCACACCGGGCAGCGGCAAATCCTTTGCCGCCAAGCGGGAAATCGTCAACGCCTTTCTCATCACGGACGACGACATCATCGTCGTCGATCCGGAAGCCGAATACCTCGCCCTCGTCGAACGGCTGGGCGGGCAGGTTGTCCGGCTCTCCCCGGTCAGCACGCAGTACGTCAACCCGATGGACATCAACCCCGATTACAGCGATGAGGAAAACCCGCTTTCTCTCAAAAGCGACTTCATCCTGTCCCTCTGCGAACTGATCGTCGGCGGAAAGGCCGGTCTGGAACCGATTGAGAAGACGGTCATCGACCGGTGCGTCCGCCTCGTGTACCGGGACTATCTCTCCGACCCGCGCCCGGAGAACATGCCGATTTTGCAGGACCTGTACGAACTTTTGAAAGCTCAGCCGGAAACGGAGGCAAAGCGCATCGCAACGGCGCTCGAAATCTATGTGACCGGCTCCCTCAACGTCTTCAACCACCGGACGAACGTCAATCTCAGCAACCGTCTGGTCTGCTACGACATTCGGGAGCTCGGCAAGCAGCTCAAGAAAATCGGGATGCTGATTCTCGAAGACCAGGTCTGGAACCGCGTGACGCTCAACCGCGCCGCCCACAGAACGACCTGGTATTACTGCGACGAATTCCACCTGCTCTTAAAGGAAGAGCAAACCGCCGCTTACAGCGTTGAAATCTGGAAACGTTTCAGGAAGTGGGGCGGCATCCCGACCGGAATGACGCAGAACGTCAAAGATCTGCTGGCGAGCCGTGAAATTGAAAATATCTTTGAAAACAGCGATTTCATCCTGATGCTCAACCAGGCGGCGGGCGACCGGCAAATCCTCGCCAAACAGCTCGGCATTTCCCCGCATCAGCTTTCCTATGTGACCCACTCCAACGCCGGGGAGGGCCTGTTATTTTACGGCAACACCATCCTGCCGTTCGTCGATCACTTCCCGAAAGATACGGAACTGTACCGCATCATGACCACCAAACCGGAAGAAATCGAAAATGAGAAATAAAAAGGCAGCGAGCCAAACGGTCCGCTGCTCAAAACAAATCGGAATGGGAACCTGTGCGCACAAAAATGACGGCGTTTTCCGCCAGACGGTAAATCAGCAGCCAGTCCGGTTGAACGCGGCATTCAAAATGTCCGGCATAGCTGCCTGTCAGGGCGTGATTCCGGTACTTTTCTTCCAGTGGGGCGCATTTTCCAGACACTTCATCACACGGCGCAGCAGCCGCATATCCAGCCCGCGTCTGGCCGCCTGTTTGAAGTCCCTTCGGAAGCGGCTGCCGTAAAGGGCAGTTCACTAGGCCTTGTTTGAAAAATCGAATAAGTTATGCTATTTCAACAAAAGCATAATGGCAGCAAGATACACAAAAGCTAAAAACGAAGCATCCAGCTTATCATACCGGGTAGCTATCCTCCGGAACAACTTCAGTTTCTGGAAGAAGCATTCAATCAGATGGCGCTCTTTGTAAAGGACCCAGTCACAGCGCCACGGATTTACGGTATTGGCTTTCGGTGGAATGGTATATTCGCTGTCCTGACACTGGATATAATCCAGTATTTCATTTGTTCCATACGCTTTGTCCGCAAGGACATTGCTTTGAGAAATATCAAGGTGCGAAAGCACATCAACAGCTACTTCTGAATCATTAACATTCCCGGCTGAAAGTTGAAAGTACAAGGGATTCCTCAGTCCATCCACAACCGTGTGGATTTTGGTATTCAGCCCGCCTCTGGTGTGCCCGACAGCCTTATCCGCCGTTTTTTCCCCCACCGTTCGCGCTCTGATGCACTTTTACACAGGTGAAGTCAATGCTGACGTTTTCCATGTCGGCATCAGAAGCCATGTCCCGGAAAACCTTCTCCAGAACGCCGCTGTCCCGCCATTTGGCGAATCTGGAATACACGGATTGAAGTCCACAAAATCCCGTGGGCGGTCAACGTGTACCTTCCTGCGGTTCAGCGGATTGTACGCGATCTTCGTGGGGCTTCCTTTTCGTGTTTCAGGATTCCAGCAGCAGAATCCCATATTCTCACGGATCTGCTGAGGGATATTTTCATAACTCATCAGGTTGTCCTCCTTATCATGTGCTTCACTTTCCACTGGAGGTACGGGAGTCGTTTTGACGAAGCTCTGTTAAAAAATCAGATGATCACTGTTCCTAATCTTCCAGCAGAAAAAGTCAGGTGCTGTTCTGGCTGTCTTCCTTACATATTTTCCGTCAAGGAAAAACGCCGAATCCGTACCCCCTTCACCCGCTATGTAGCCAAAACATCGTTTTTTCCGGTATAAAACAAAAATCCTCCGCCCAAAAGCAGAGGAAGATCGGCATCTGATCGCGAAATCATCAA
>ENA-UOOE01001795-UOOE01001795.1-fermentation-metagenome-genome-assembly--contig:-NODE-1795-length-17092-cov-4.082233_pt1 | contig 17092 bp, 13 predicted proteins | sample MGYA00245776_ERZ724021 | MGnify/ENA primary metagenome ERZ724021 (study PRJEB28704, sample SAMN03018321) | fermentation metagenome | biome: anthropogenic terrestrial biome; feature: soil; material... | reverse complement strand
AATGAAGCATCTGATCCATATGCATCAGCGGCTAGTTGCTGTGCTTTCTTTATTGGTCCTGTAGGATGATGTAAGCTGTCCACTAATTTAAAAACAGTAACATCAATTTTTAAAGGATTTTCTCCTATAAAATTTTTAAACTCTTCATCCATTCCTACACCTTTTTTATGACCAGGTACATGAAAGGGAATGGTATCCCTGTTGACATATTCCATTAAGGCATCAAATAATGGAGTTTCACTTTGATCTAACTTATACACCTTGATGAACACCTTCTTTCACAAATTTATACCCGTGAAACTATGAAAAATCAATGGTTCCCGTGGATTTTCTATCAAAACAATATCATTATAAGGTAAATGTTAACTAATTGCAATATAAATTAAAAAAATATTTTTTATAAATTTTATTATAATTATTTTATGCAATACTAACTTTTTTATATATCTATTAATAAAGTATTATGCATATTTTATATAATGTGATACTTGTAGATTTTTACAATACCGTCATAGTATAATATTTATATATGAATATTAACAAGAAAGGGGTTACAAATATGGGGTATAAAGATAAATATTTTTTATGGCTAAATTCACATTATATAGATGATGACATGAAAGAGGAATTAAGAAATATCTTTGATGAAAAAGAAATAGAAGATAGATTTTATCAAGAACTAGAGTTTGGAACTGGTGGATTAAGAGGTATAATAGGTGCAGGAAGCAACAGAATGAACATTTATACTGTGGGAAAAGCCACTCAGGGATTAGCAGACTACCTAAAGGAGAAATATAAAGAAAACATATCCGTTGCTATAGCCTATGATTCTAGAATAATGTCTAAAGAATTTGCTAAAACCGCTGGGGAGGTATTAGCAGCTAATAGTATAAAAGTAAATATATTTAAGTCATTACATCCTACACCAATGCTTTCTTATAGTACTATACATTTAGAATGTAATGCTGGTATTTGTGTAACTGCTTCTCACAATCCAAGGGAATACAATGGATATAAGGTCTATGGACAAGATGGAGGACAAATAACCGATGAATGTGCTAAAAATATATTAAAACATATTAAAGCGGTGGAAAATTTTAATGAAATAAAAAAAATAAAATTTCAACAGGGAATAGAAAATGGTTTAATAAGCTACATAGGTGATGAAGTGGATGAAACTTATTATAATAAAGTAAAAGATCTAGTAATAAGAAAACAAATGGTAAAGAATTATGCTAAGGATTTAAAAATAATATATACACCCATACATGGAACCGGTAATATACCTGTTAGAAGGGTATTAAAGGAATTAGGATATGAAAATATATTTGTGGTTAAAGAACAGGAATTACCAGACGGAAATTTTCCAACGGCTCCATATCCTAATCCAGAAATACATCAGGTTTTTAATATAGCACTAAAAATGGCAGAAGAAATAAATCCGGATATTATATTTGGTACTGACCCAGATTGTGATAGAATAGGAGTTGTTGTAAAAGACAATAAGGGTATATATAGAGTACTTACTGGCAATCAAATAGGAGCTTTGCTCACATATTATATTTTAATGTCAATGAAGGAAAATAACTCAATACCTAAAAATGGCGTAGTAATAAAGACTATTGTTACTACAGATATGGCAGGCAAAATAGGGGAAGATTTCAACATTAACATATTGGAAGTGTTAACTGGTTTTAAGTATATTGGTGAAAAAATAAAAGAATTTAAACAGAATAAAAAAAATAAATATATATTTGGGTTTGAAGAAAGTTATGGATATTTAATGGGGGATTTTGTAAGGGATAAAGATGCAGTTATAGCATCTACTATTATTTGTGAAATGGCTTTATATTATAAAAAACAAGGCTTAACTTTATATGATGCTCTAATGAATCTTTATGATAAATATGGATATTTTAAAGAAGAGTTAATTTCTATGGAATTAAAGGGATTAGAAGGAAAAGAGAAAATAGATAAAATGCTGCATTATTTTAGGCATTCTATCACATCTTCACTAAATGGACATAAAATTATAAGAAAAATTGACTATAAATTAGGCACAGAAAAGTATATGGAAAATATGCTAGAAAAACCTGTTGAATTACCTAAGTCAAATGTTATTAAGTTTATATTTGAAGATAACTCTTGGTTTGTAGTAAGACCTTCTGGAACTGAACCTAAAATAAAAATTTATTTTTCTGTGGTTGGTTCCAGCAGTCAGGATTCAGAAAATAAAATGAATAATTTAAAGAAAGCTGTGATGTCAATAATAGACATAGTATAAAATATATTTAAAGAACAGGAGATGAATGAGTATTGGATATAAAATCCCGTTTTTCAGAAAAATTATCTCATATACTTTTTTTAGAGATTAACAAAGAAAAAATTGAAGGTATATTTAAGGCACAGGTAAATGAGAAAATATATATCCCTATTAGATCTGAAAATATAGTAGAAAAGGTAAAATCAGGAGAGAAAATGGATAGCATACCTGCAGGCTACTTCATAGAAGCTATGTTTTTTGTATTAGGAGCGGATAAAAATTTTAAATTTAATAAGGTGTACAAGAAAATACTATTAAATGTACCTGAAAGTATTAAATTTATAAAAGGAAAAATATATAAGGCAGTTGATAAAAAGCAGTATGAAGATGCCTATATTATGCTGAAAGGCCTAATAGAAATTGAAGAAAATGAAGAAAATTATAATAAACTAATAATGTTAGCAGATAAATTAAGAAGTTTGGATAGGATATATAAAGAAGAAGAACTTTCCATTATAGAAAAAGCCAAGTCAATTTTTTCACAGTATGCTATGCCTTATTTATACGAATGTTTAATAAAAAGAGATGATAAAGACTATGAAAATGCTTTAATTGCATTAAATAATTATTTAAAAACTGGAGGAGAAGAGACAAAAGAAATTACGGAACTTAAGATTTCATTAAAAAATGTAGTAGATTATGAAAAAGGAAAACAGTTAATATATGATGACCCCCAAAAGTCATTATCACTTTTGATTCCACTATTGGATGAATTTAATGATGATGTAGAATTATATTATTATATTGCTATTGCTTATAGGATACTAGAAAATTATGAAAAGGCAATATATTATTTAATAGAGGCTATAAATATAGACAGTAATATGCCTGAACTTATCAATGAGTTAGGTATTAACTATGCCTCTCTTGGAAACTTTGAAAAGGCCATAGAATTCTTGAGAAAGGCTTTCGAAGTTACAAAATCTGTGGAAATTTGTACTAATCTTATAATGTGCTATATAAATGCTGGGAAAATAGAGGAGGCAAAAAAACATTTAAACATTGCTAAAAAATTAGATCCACAGGATGAAATAGTGATAAAGTTAGATAGTATTTTAAACAGCAATAACAACTAAAAGCCACATAGTTCAAAGTATAATATTGTACCATTGTGCAAATTATATATTATTGAATGGAAAAATTAATAATATATTAATATTATATTGGGGAATATGGTTAAATGAAAGGAGAGCTTCTAATGAAAGTTAAGAAAGCTATAATACCTGCAGCAGGATTAGGTACAAGATTTTTACCAGCTACCAAAGCACAACCTAAGGAAATGCTTCCAATAGTTGATAAACCAACAATACAATATATAATAGAAGAGGCTGTAGCTTCAGGCATAGAAGAAATATTAATTATAACAGGAAGAAATAAAAGGGCTATAGAAGATCATTTTGATAAATCTATAGAACTAGAGCAGCAGCTTCAGAATACGGGGAAAGATGATTTATTAAAAATGGTAGAAGATATTTCAAATATGGCAGATATTTATTATATTAGACAGAAGGAACCTAAGGGGTTAGGTCATGCTATAGGATGTGCAAGGACTTTCGTCGGCAATGAACCCTTTGCTGTTATGTTAGGAGATGATGTGGTAGATAGTGAGGTTCCATGTTTAAAGCAGTTGATAGATTGCTTTAATGAGTATAAAACTACCATTTTAGGAGTTCAAGAAGTTCCATCACAGGATGTATATAAGTATGGTATAATAAAAGGAATGTATATAGAAGATAGGGTTTATAAAGTAAAGGATTTAATCGAAAAGCCTAAAGTTGAGGAAGCACCTTCCAATGTTGCCATACTTGGAAGATACATAATAACTCCTCAAATATTTGATATTCTTCAAAATACTAATCCAGGTAAAGGTGGAGAAATTCAATTAACAGATGCATTAAGAACTTTAGCTAATCAGGAAGCAATGTATGCCTATGCTTTTCAAGGGAGAAGATATGATGTAGGTGATAAATTAGGTTTTTTAGAAGCCACTGTAGAATTTGCCCTAAAAAGACAGGATTTAAGGGAACCTTTTATGAATTATTTGCTAAAAATTAAGAATAATAATGAATTTCAATAAATAATAGAATATAGATGTAATTTAATAAAAAATTAAGAAATTCAACTTCCTAGTTTGGTAAAGGGGTTGAATTTTTGTATACAAATTGTAAACTCTATATATTTTTTATTCCTGTTATGTTAAACTTTTGTTATGTTAAAAAATCTGCTTATTGAATATTTTTTTAAATGTTGTAAAATGGTTAAAGTAATATAATACTATTTTAGTCTTAGGATGTGATAATAATGGAAAAAGATAAAAAACTCATATTATATGATATCTTGTTAGTAATTTTATCCCTTTATTTGGCTTTATTATTAAGATTTGATTTTAGAATACCAATTGAATACATGGAGTTCTTTAAGCTTTCTATTATTCCTGCGGTTATTATAAATCTATTCTTTAATAAAATATTCCATTTATATGATAGCATATGGAAATATGCATCTATAGAGGAATTAATGTCAATAGTCTATTCTGTTTCTTTATCAAATGTAGTTCTTTTAATATATAGCTACTTTATAAATTATAAATTGTTAGAGACCAGATATATTAGATTCCCTTATGGTGTGCATGTGATATTTTGGCTGTTATCAGTTGTAACTTTAGGTGGTACAAGATTTATATATAGAATTGTTGAAGAAATGAATTCAGATAAGGGCAATGGTAAAGAGAATAAAAAATTATTGATAATTGGAGCAGGAGATGCTGCTGCGTTACTCATAAAGGAAATTAAGAGAAGTAACAATTTAAATTATGAAATAGTGGGTTTAATTGATGACGATCCATGCAAAAAAGGAAAACATATCAGTGGCATTAAAGTAATTGGCGGAAGAGAAAATATTGTTGATGTATGCAAAGAAAATAAAGTTGAAGAAATAATTCTAGCTATTCCTTCTGTAGATATAGCTACCAAGAGAAATATAATAAACATATGTAAGAATACCAATGCTAAATTGAAAACTCTTCCCGGAATTTATGAAATAATAGACAGTAAATTTAGTATGAACAAGATAAGAGACGTAAATATAGAAGACTTATTGGGAAGGGAAGAAGTAAAGCTAAATAATGATAATATCAATAAGTATATAAAAGATAAAGTTGTATTAGTTACTGGTGGAGGCGGATCCATTGGTTCAGAACTTTGCAGGCAAATAGCCAAGTTTAATCCTAAAAAGCTTCTTATATTAGACATATATGAAAACAATGCCTATGATCTTCAAATGGAATTAAATTATAATTATCCTAATTTAAATAAGGAAGTTATAATAGCTTCTATAAGAGATGAAAGAAAGCTTGGAGAGGTATTTGAAAAATATAGACCAGAGGTGGTTTTCCATGCTGCTGCGCATAAACATGTTCCACTTATGGAAAACAATCCAGCAGAGGCTATTAAAAATAATGTAATTGGAACCTACAATGTAGTAAAATGCAGTCACCAATTTGGGGTAAAGAAATTTGTACAGATAAGCACAGATAAGGCAGTAAATCCAACCAATATTATGGGAGCTACAAAAAGATTTTGTGAGATAATAATACAAGCTTTTGATACCATTAGTGATACAGAGTATGTAGCAGTAAGATTTGGTAATGTTCTTGGAAGTAATGGTTCTGTTATACCATTATTTAAAAAACAAATAGCTCATGGCGGTCCTGTTACAGTAACCCATCCGGAGATTAATAGATATTTTATGACCATACCTGAAGCAGCTCAATTAGTTATACAAGCAGGAGCTATGGCTAAAGGTGGGGAAATTTTTGTACTAGATATGGGTGAACCAGTGAAGATAGCAGATCTTGCTAAAGATTTAATAAGACTTTCTGGATATCAACCTGATGTGGATATAAAGATAGAATATACTGGATTAAGACCAGGAGAAAAACTATATGAAGAGCTATTAATGAATGAAATTGCATTGACTTCTACAGAACATGATAAAATTTATATAGAGAAGCCAGCAGGCAATAGTATAGAATTTGTAGAGGAATCTATTAAGGAATTTAAAGATGTAGTATATAAAGACAATGAAGAAATATTTAAATTAATGGAAAAGAAAGTTCCTACATATACTAGAAAAATTAATTAAGAGGAGAGAAAAAAATGAAAGTAGAATTACTAGATTTAAAGGTACAGTATAGTAATATTCAGGAAGAAATAGACAAGGCTATTAAAGAAGTTTTGGAATCTGCTCATTTTATTATGGGGCCTAATGTAAAAGAACTAGAAAAGGAAATTGCAGAATTTACAGGGGTGAAACATGCTATAGCTGTAGCTAATGGTACAGATGCATTAATGATTTCCCTAAGAGCATTAGGAGTTGGTCCTGGAGATGAAGTTATAACTACTCCATTTACATTCTTTGCTTCAGCAGAGACAACCTCAGTTTTGGGTGCAACGCCTGTTTTTGCTGATATAGATAAAAATACTTTATGCATAGATCCAGAAAAAATAGAGGAAAAGATAACAGAAAAAACAAAGGCTATAATTCCAGTACATATATTCGGACAGATGTGTCAGATGGATAAAATAATGGAGATTGCAAATAAATATAATATACCTGTAATAGAGGATGCTTGCCAAGCTATAGGATCAGAATATAAAGGTAAAAGGGCAGGAAGTATTGGAAAAGCAGGTACATATTCTTTCTTCCCAACAAAGAACTTAGGCTGCTACGGGGATGGCGGTATGATAGTTACCAATGATGATGAGTTAGCAGAAAAGATGAGATTATTAAGGGTTCATGGAAGTAAAAAGAAATATCATCATGAGATAATAGGATACAATAGCAGATTAGATGAAATACAGGCCGCTATACTTAGGGTAAAATTAAAATACCTAAAACAATGGAATAAATTAAGATATGAAAAAGCCCATATCTATAATGAATTGCTAAAAGATACAGATATTATTCTTCCTTATGAGGATAAAGACTGCACACATATATATCATCAATACGTTGTTAGAGCTAAAAATAGAGATGAATTTGTGGAATTCTTAAAAGAAAATGGAGTTTCAACAGCAGTTTATTATCCGGTGCCTGTTCAAATGTTACAGGTATATAAATATTTAGGATATAAAGAAGGAGACTTACCTGTAGCGGATGAGACCTGTAAGCTTACTTTTGCGTTACCTATGTACCCTGAAATTAAAAGAGAACAACAAGAATATGTGGCTAGCTGTATGAAAAAGTTCTTACAAAAATAAGGTGTAAAATATGAAAGTTTTAGTGATTTCTCATATGTATCCATCAACTTTTAATAGTATGTCTGGAATTTTCATTCATCAGCAGGTTAAAGCTCTTATAGAGCAAGGATGCGAAGTTAAGGTGGTAAGCCCTGTTCCTTGGGCAGCTTTTCCTATAAATAGGATTAACCATAAGTGGAGAGCTTATTCTGAAATTCCCTATAAGGTAAATATGGATTCAATAGAAATATATTATCCCAGATATGTTGAATTTCCTAAAGGATATTTATTTCATAAATCCGGTGTTTTTATGGGGCTTGGCATAAAGAAAACTATAGAGGATATATATAGAAATTTTAAATTTGAAATAATCCATTCCAATGTAGCCCTACCTGATGGATATGGTGCTATGTTAGTAAATGAAAAATATAATGTTCCCCATGTGGTGACTATACATGGTCAAGATTTTCAAAATACTTTAAATAAGAATGAAAAATGTAGAAAAGCATTATTCAAAGTATTAGACAGAGTAGATAAAATAATAACTGTAAGCAGTAAATTACAAAGATTAGTTAAGGATGAAAGCTTTTACTCTAAAATAGAAGTTGTTAATAATGGTATAGATAAAACCTATTTACATAATCAATGTAAGGATAAAAAAGAAAAGAAACATACAATTAAAATATTAAGTGTATCTAATTTAATAAAAACAAAGGGTGTAGATATAAACATTAAAGCAATTGCTAAACTTATAGCAAAATATCCTGATATTGAATATGAAATAATAGGTGAAGGCCCTGAAAAGCCTAGGCTTGTAAGTCTTGTTAATAATTTAGGCTTAAAGGGAAATGTGAAGTTTTTAGGTAAATTAGAACATGATATAGTAATGCGGCATATGGCTTCCTGTGATATATTTTCCCTACCAAGCTATAGTGAAGGATTTGGAGTTGTATATATTGAAGCTATGTCTCAGGGTAAAACAGTTATAGGAGTTAAAGGCGAAGGAATAGAAGATGCAATAATACATGGATATAATGGCTTTCTAGTGCAGAGAGAAGATGTGGGGGATTTAACCAAGACTTTGGATTTTCTCATAAGCAACGAGAAAAAAAGAATAGAAATAGGGGAAATAGGTAAAAAAACTGTTGAAGAAAATTTTACTTGGGATATAAATGCAAAGAAGGTTATTTCTATTTATGATTCTTTAATAAAATAAAAATATTGTTATAAAATTTTAAATTAAATATAAAAAAGTTTGACCGCCATATTAACAAAGTGTATAATTTTATGTGGTGTAAATCTAAAACCTAGGAGGTTAAAACAATGTCACAAATAAGAGATGAATTAATAAAAAAATTGGAGAATAAAACAGCAAAGCTTGGAGTAGTAGGACTTGGCTATGTAGGATTACCGCTAGCAGTAGAAAAAGCTAAGGCTGGATATAAAGTTATAGGATTTGATGTTCAAGAGCAAAAAGTAGAAATGGTAAATAAAGGACATAATTATATAGGAGATGTGGTAGATACAGATCTAAAGACAATAGTAGGAAAGGGCTTGCTAAAAGCTACTACTGATTTTAGCTTTGCAGAAGAAGTAGATGCTGTTTGTATAGCAGTTCCAACTCCACTTGATATATATAAGCAACCAGATTTATCTTATGTGGTAAATTCAACTAGAAGTGTTGCAAAATACTTACACAGGGGTATGTTAGTAGTTTTGGAAAGCACAACATATCCAGGAACTACAGAAGAAGTATTAAAACCAATACTTGAAGAAACTGGGCTTAAATGTGGAGAAGATTTCTTTTTAGCATTTTCACCGGAAAGGGTTGACCCAGGTAATAAGCAGTACAAAACTAAAAATACACCAAAGGTAGTAGGAGGATGCACTCCAGAGTGTACAGAAGTTGCAGCTGCATTATATAAGAATGTATTAAAAGGAGAAATACACACAGTATCATCACCAGCTGTTGCAGAAATGGAAAAAATACTTGAAAATACTTTTAGAAACATAAATATAGCACTAGCAAATGAAATAGCTGTATTATGTAATAAGATGAATATAGATGTTTGGGAAGTAATAGATGCAGCAAAAACTAAGCCTTATGGATTTATGGCATTTTACCCAGGTCCAGGTATTGGTGGACACTGTATACCTCTAGATCCATTCTACTTAGAGTGGAAAGCAAAAGAATATGACTTCCATACAAGCTTAATTCAGACTTCTGGTAGAATTAATGATCAGATGCCAGAATATGTTGTTGATAATGTAATGAAGTTATTAAATAAAGAAAAGAAGGCTATGAATGGTGCCAAGGTATTACTTATGGGTGTAGCCTATAAAAACGATATAGATGATATGAGAGAATCTCCAGCACTAAAAGTAATAGAACATTTAGAGAAGAATGGTGCAAATGTTATGATTTGTGACCCATATATTCCTGAATTTGAACATAAGGGAAAGAAATACTTTACAGTAGACTGGAAAGAAGTAGTAGGTGAAAGTGATATAGTAGTTATTACTACTAGCCATAGTAGCATAGATTACGAAGAGTTAGCTGAAAAAGCAAAGCTAATTTATGATACAAGAAATGCTACAAAAGAAGTTAAAAACAATAGGGAAAAAATATATAAACTTTAATTTTGAAGGATAAGCCATTCTGGCTTATCCTATAATAAAATTATGAGGTGATTTTTGTGAAAAAGTTAAGATTTGCAATTATAGGTTGTGGAAGAATTTCATATAAGCATATAGAAGCTTTAGTTGGTAATAATGAAGAAGCTTTATTAGTAGCTACTTGCGATATTGTTAAGGAAAAGGCTGAAGCAAAGAAAAATGAATACATAGAAAAGATGGAAAATGCATTAGATGTTGGTGTTTACACTGACTATAAGGAAATGTTAGAAAAAGAGGACATAGATGTAATAACTATAGCTACTGAAAGTGGATATCATCCAGAAATAGCTATGTACTGCATGAATAAAGGAAAGCATGTCATAGTTGAAAAACCAATGGCTTTATCAATAAAAGATGCAGATGAAATGATCAAATGTGCTAAAGATAATAATGTTAAATTATGTGTAAGTCATCAAAATAGATTTAATGACCCAATACAAAAACTAAGAAAATCTATAGAAGAGAATAGGTTTGGAAGGCTTATTAATGGTACAGCAAGAATACTTTGGAATAGAAATATGGGATACTATCATCAGGCTCCATGGAGAGGAACATGGAAATTAGACGGCGGAACCTTAATGAATCAGTGTATACACAATATAGATCTATTACAATGGATGATGGGTGGAGAAGTAGATACAGTATATGCTCAATGCGATACTTTTTTAAGAGACATAGAAGCAGAAGATTTTGGAGCCATAATTATAAGATTCAAAAATGGTTCTATTGGTATTGTTGAAGGAAGTGCTTGTGTATATCCTAAAAATTTAGAAGAAACTCTAAGTATATTTGGAGAAAATGGAGCTGTATCCATAGGTGGACTTGCGGTAAATAAAATTGAGACATGGAGATTTGCTGATGGCAAAGATAACGAGGAAGAGATTTTAAAGGCGCAGGGAGAAGATCCAGATACAGTTTATGGATTTGGACATACAAATCTTTTCAAAGATATGATAGATGCCATAGAAAATAATAGAGAGCCTTTAATAAATGGAGAAGAAGGTAAAAAAGGTATGGCTATAATACTTGCTGCATACAAGTCAAGGCTTACTGGTGAACCTGTTAAATTCCCATTAGAAAACTTCTCTACTATGGATATGGTTAATGTAGATAAAATTCATAAATAGTAGATAAAAGGAGAATAATTATGAATTATATATCTGAAAAAGCTAAGATTGGTGATAATGTTAGTATTGGAAGATTTGCTGTAATAGAAGATGATGTAGTTATCGGTGATAACTGCATCATCGCTAATAATGTAGTTATACATAAAGGCACTGTAGTAGGCAGTAATGTTAGAATAGATGATAATACTGTTATAGGGAAACAACCCATGAGATCAGTAAATAGCATATTTAAAGATGATAAAAAATTGCCTCCAGCAAAAATACAAGATGAATGTTTAATAGGAGCAGGAGTAATTATATATGCAGGTTCTAATATAGGAAATAAAACCTTAATTGCAGACCTAGCAGTAGTTAGAGAGGATGTAACTATAGGAGAAAGAACAATAATAGGAAAAGGCGCTACTATAGAAAACTACTGTAAGGTAGGCTCTAATTGTAAAATACAAACAAATGTTTATTTAACTGCTTATTCGGAAGTGGGAGATTATGTTTTCATAGCCCCTTGCGTTGTAACTTCCAATGATAATTATGCAGCTAGATCCAAAGAAAGATTTAATCACTTTAAAGGTGTAACTGTAAAAACAGGTGGAAGAATAGGAGCAGGAGCAGTTGTTCTTCCAGGCAAAACTATAGAAGAAGATGGTTTTGCAGCTGCAGGAAGTGTAGTTACAAAGGATGTAAAAAAAGAAAGTATAGTAGTGGGAAATCCAGCTAAGCATTTAAGAAATGTACCAGAGGATCAACTTTTAAAGAACCAATAATTAAATTTGACAAAATACAGTAAGGCTTTTATTAAAATGATGTATTTTTGGCGCGCTTTTAAGCTGAATGGAGGTTTATTAATGTCAGTTAAAGTATGTCACATTTCTACAGTGCATTCTGAAAGGGATATAAGAATTTTTTATAAAGAATGTAAGACTTTAGCTCAAAATGGTTTTGAAGTTTATTATGTTGTAAATAGTAAAGAAAGATGCAATGTGGATGGAGTAAATATAGTTCCTCTACCTTACATTAAAAATAGGTTTTGCAGAATTTTTATTAAAGTATGGATTGCTTTGTTTAAGGCAATTAAAATAAATGCTAAAGTGTATCATTTTCATGACCCTGAATTTATATTTATGGGACTAATATTAAAACTTATGGGGAAAACTGTAGTATACGATGTGCATGAGGATGTACCTCAGCAAATATTAAGTAAAGAATGGTTAGGAATAAAGCCTTTTAGACAGGTAACGTCTTTTTTATACAACATAATTGAAAAACTATCAGTTAGAGTATTTGATGAAATTGTAGCAGCTACCCCTGAGATAGCTAGAAAATTTCCTGAAAATAAGACTATTACTATAAGAAACCTGCCTATAACTAATATTATTAAGAAAGTTTCAAAAAAAGAAACTGCTAATGAAAAACCAATAGTTATATATGCTGGCGGGCTTACAAGAATAAGAGGTATTAAAGAATTAATAGAGGCAGCATATATTTTGCAGGATAAGATTGAATTAAGGCTTTTTGGTCAATGGGAAAATGAAGGCTTTAAAAAAGAATGTGAAAGTTTAAAAGGATGGAAATATACTAAATGGATGGGATTTTTAAAGATTGATGTGGTATATGAACATATGAAAAACTCTGACATAGGCATAGTTAATTTTTTGCCTGAAAGTAACCATATTAAAGCATTGCCTAATAAACCTTTTGAATATATGGCTTGTGGTATACCTATGGTAATGTCAAATTTTCAATATTGGAAGGAAATATTTGGTGAATGTGCTATATTTGCAGACCCAACAAATCCAAAGGATGTAGCTGAAAAAATAGAGTTCTTAATTAATAATAAGGATGCAGCTAAAAATATGGGTGAAAACGGTAAAAAATTAATTCAAACAGAATATTCATGGGAGGCAGAGAGCTTAAAATTAATAGACAAGTATAATGAGTTAATTAAGTTGAAATAATACACATGATTATTATAAACGGAGGAGCTAATTTTAAATGATTAAAAAATTTAGTAAGTGTATAGAGAACTATACGAATTTTAAAAATAATAACAAAAAAGAATATAAAAATATAGTTAATAAAATAGCTATAGGAATAGTTATTTTGGTTGTATTAGCAATTTCTACTCCTTCTGTTGTTAATTATTACTGTAGAAAAAATTATAAAGTTGGTACTGTAAATTTTAAAGATAAAAATCTAGAAGAACTAGTACGAAATGCTACTGGGAAAACAATGGGTTATATTTACACGAAAGATGTGGAAAAAATTAAAATATTAGATGGCAGATCTTTAAATATTAGCGATTTGTCAGGAATAGAAGACTTAAAGAACATAGAAACGCTGAGTTTAAAAAATAATGATATTGAAGATATCTCCCCAATTGGAAAACTAACCAATTTAAAAGCTTTAAATATAGGGATAAATAAGATAAATGATATATCTCCATTAAAGAATTTAACTAAATTAGAAGAATTAAATATTAGCAGTAATAATATATACGATTTAACCCCTATAAAAGGAAAAACTAAAATGAAAAAGTTAGATATTAGCTATAATGGATTAGGTGATTTATCTGTAATAAATGGTATGTCTGAGCTAGAAATATTGTCTATGCGGGATGTTAAAATAAATGATTTTTCTGTGGTAAAGAATTTTCCTAAGTTAAGCTACTTAGATGCTAGCGAAAATAACATATCAGATTTAAAACCATTGGAGAGTTTAAAGTATATAGATCAATTGATTTTAGAGGACAACGGAATTTCTAGTATTGAAGATATTAAATCTTTAAAAACCCTAACAAAGCTATATTTAAATAATAATAAAATTAAAGATGTATCTGCAATAAATAATTTAACTGCTTTATCAGAATTGGATTTAAAGGATAACTTAATTAAGGATGTATCATCTCTTAACAATTTAAAGGATTTGGTAATATTTAATATTATGGAAAATGATATTAAACAAGCTAATGTGGTTGAAGGTATGCCTGTATTAGAAGAATTATATATGGATAAAGCTGTTGATAGAAGTTGTTTGAAAAATATTAAAATACTGAAAAAGGCAGATTTGGATACAAAGTCTTATTTGATAAAAAAGAAGTATTATAATAATTAAATTCTATAATACTGTTAAGGATGGTGTATTAAATAAGTGGTAAATTTATTTATTGTTTTAATAGTTTTAGCCATAAGTATATTTTTGTTTAAAAAAGCTAGTGGTACATTAGCACCAAATAAATTAAATATGATTTCATATATATTTTATTTATTTATAGTTCAAACATACATAGGTGCTAGCTTAATATTTTTAGGATTAAGAAAACATTATCTAGTTGAGAAAATATTAAATCCCTCAACCATAGATAAGACATATTACATGGTAGCTTATACTGCTATTATGTTTCCATTGGTAATGTATTTAACAGCTAAACTAATTAAGGTTGATATTGGTAAAAGTTATAATGATTATTTAAAAAAGAATATTGAAGTAATAGACGAAAAATATGAGTTTATTACTGTGCTTACAGTATGTATTATATGTATATTGTCTGTAATTTATATGTTTATAAAAATTGGTTATGTACCCTTTATAGACTTAGTCTTGCATAATGATCCTCATAGATTTATGACTAAGAGAATAGAATTAACCAATAATTTCCCAGGAAATCAATATATAAAAAATATTATAGCTATGAATTTTACGCCTATACTTTCATATATTACTTTTGTATATGCTAAAAATACTAAGAAAGCTAAATGGATAATTCTATTTTTAATTATGTTTGTATGTACTGTATTTGTAAAAACTTACAACTATTCTAAATCACCTTTGGCCTTTTATATATTTGGATTTGTATTTTTACTTATAATAACCAGTAAGGGTATAAGCAAAAAAAACTTGATAAAAGTATTCATTGCAAGTATTGCTGTTATAGTGGTTATGTACCTTAAAATAGGATATTATTTTAATTCAGGACTTCACATATATAGTGGCCCTCTAGGAAGAATTTTTTATACCCAAGTAGCTACTTTGTTTTTACATGTGGATTTATTCCCAGCATTCCTGCCATTTTTACATGGGAAAAGTTTATATCCTACCATTTTACACTTATTGGGTTCTAATGAAACTTATGTGCGTTCAGGTAAAATAGTTATGGATTTTTATAACCCAGAAGGTGTTTTTAATGGAGTAGCAGGTGTAATGAATACTATATTCATAGGAGAAGCCTATGCGAATTTTGGAATGATAGGTACTATTATAGCACCTATATATGTAGGAATAGTATGCCAGTTGGTGTTTATATTATTCTTGAAAATGAAAAAAACACCTATAAATATAGGTTTCTTTGTTAGCATCATATTAACTTTTGGAACTATGAGTCAGGCTGGATTTACAGATTTTATCTATAATTCCACAGTAATAAGTGTATTTTTATTACTTCTGGCTATGAATATAATAATTAATCTTTTTAAAAAGATAGCAAAATAAATTCTTAGGAGTGCATAAATGTGGATAAGAAGAGATGCATAATTCATTTTCCATTTTATATAGATGAAAAGTTCCCATCGGGATCCAATATTAGGCCTATAGAATTTATGAAAGCTTTTAAGGATATTGGATATGATGTAGATGTAATTATGGGTTATGGAAAAGAAAGAAAAGGTGCAATTAAAAAAATAAAAGATAATATAGCAAATGGGGCAAAATATAGCTTTGTATATTCAGAGAGTTCAACAGAACCAACTATTTTAACTGAGAAGAATCATATACCAAAATATGCATTTTTAGATTTTAATTTTTTTAAATTTTGTAAAAAAAATGGACTTAAAATAGGACTGTTTTATAGGGATATATACTGGGTATTTGATGAATATAAAAATAGAGTACCATTTCATAAAAGATATCCAGCTGTAGCATGCTATAAATATGATTTGAAAATGTATAATAAATTTGTTGATGTTTTGTATTTGCCATCAATGAAAATGTATGAATATATTCCTTTTGATTTCACTGGGAACGTTGCAGAATTACCACCTGCCACTGAAATAGATAAAGTTAGTGAATTAAACAATATAAATATTGATAATAAAAATATTTTAAAAATATTTTATGTGGGAGGAATTAGTAAATTATATAATATTCAAAAATTATTTCAAGCTGTAAAAGAAAAGAAATATGTGGAGCTAACGGTTTGTTGTAGAAAAAATGAGTGGGAAAATGAAAAGCATATATATGAAAAGTATTTATGTGATAGAATAAACATAGTACACAAATCAGGGGACGAATTAATACCTTATTTTGAAGAAGCAGATTTATTTAGCCTCTTTTTTGAACCTAATGAATATAGAAAATTTTCAATGCCTGTTAAGTTATTTCAATATTTAGGTTATGCAAAGCCAATAATATCTACTTCGAATACTGCTACAGGAGATTTTGTTAAGAAGTATGATATAGGATGGGAATTAGATTATTCTACGGAAGAGCTGTTAAATTTATTTGATAAAATATATGATAATAAATTATGTTTGGATAATAAGATAAAAAATATTAAAGCAATAATAAAGGACAATACTTGGAAGGCTAGAGCAAATCAGGTGGAGAAGGATTTATCTATATAAATAATTGTTTGGAGGATATTAAATGAGAATTTGTTACTTAGCGGATATAAATAGTGTTCATACAAAAAAATGGTGTAACTTTTTTAAAGCTAAGGGTTATGAGATTCATGTAAT
>ENA-UOOE01001794-UOOE01001794.1-fermentation-metagenome-genome-assembly--contig:-NODE-1794-length-17105-cov-10.320880_pt1 | contig 17105 bp, 18 predicted proteins | sample MGYA00245776_ERZ724021 | MGnify/ENA primary metagenome ERZ724021 (study PRJEB28704, sample SAMN03018321) | fermentation metagenome | biome: anthropogenic terrestrial biome; feature: soil... | reverse complement strand
AGTGTGATGCTGATATGGACACCAGCAAACTGTTGTCGGAAAAGCCAGCAACGCTAAATGCGCCAGTGGAAAAGCCCTCACATAGGCGTGTGGGTGCGCTCGACGGTCTCCGTGCGCTTTGCGCTCTCGCCGTCGTTGGATATCACATGGGCTTACCGTGGCTTTCAGGCGGCTTGCTCGGGGTAACGGTTTTTTTCGTGCTGTCTGGCTACCTTGCGACAGATAGCCTTGCAGCTGAATTCACCCGTCGCAGAGGCACCGTTGACCTCAAATCGTATTATGAGAGGCGCTTGCGTCGACTGGCGCCACAGGCTATAGCCTGCATCGTCGTCACACTAGTCCTGTGCACCCTCTTCAACCATGTCCTGCTGACCAAGATGCGTCCAGACATACTTCCTGCGCTGCTTATGTATCTCAACTGGTCTAAAATCGCAACGAACGTATCCTATTTTGCCGCGGCTGGCTTGGCGTCGCCGCTGACCCATTATTGGTCGCTTGCCATAGAGTGGCAGTTTTATCTTATCTGGCCACCCATCCTTGTGTTGCTGATGAGGCATGTAGTGCCTAAAAAGAAAGTGAGGGTTGGCCTAATCATCGCAGCTGCAGCGTCAGTTGCCCTCATGGCATATCTTTACACGCCAGGGGCAGACCCCTCTCGGGCGTACTTTGGGACGGACACCCGTGCCATGAGTTTGCTTGTGGGCTGCTGGCTCGCCCTTGTGTTGCCGCTTGGGAGGGCGTCGCAGACCGCGCCTAGCCCTTGGAGGGTGAAAGCAGAGCTTGCTGGCCTTGCGTCCATAGGCCTGTTGCTGCTCTTGATGGTGACGACCAAAGGGTACACAGCGTTCTCCTATTACGGTGGCGTGGCTTTGGTCTCACTGCTGGCTGTCGTGGCAATTGCTGCTCTTCTTCCGACCAGCACGATCATCTCGCGTGTGCTCTCAGCACCGCCACTGACATGGATTGGCAGGAGGTCCTATGCGCTTTACCTGTGGCATTATCCGATTGTGCTGCTTCTGACCAACAGCAACTCAACAGTTGCCACCCCGTGGTGGACTTATGCGTTGCAGCTTGCACTCTCCCTTGGCGCGGCGGACCTCAGCTATCGTCTTATTGAGGTGCCCTGTGGGCAGAGAGGCTTTTGCCTGGGGCTGTTTCAGTCGTTTTGGCAGAGGCTTCGCTCTCGAAGCATGATGTCTTGGGTGAGGGGCCACACGCTGGCCTTCGGGCTAGTTGTCGTAATGCTTGCGACAGCCTTTATCGGCCTGCTGTTCGTGCCGCCGGAGCAGGCTGTCGGAGGAGCGTCTGAAGGAGAGCGACTTCAGGCAGCGTCTTTGCGAAAGCCGCTTGTTGAAGGCGTCTACGACGTAGTGCTTATCGGCGATTCAGTGCCGCTTGACGCCTATGACGATCTCAGCTCCGCGTTTCCTTACGGACTGATAGATTGCAAGATAGGCCGCCAGATGAGTGCAGGCATCGACGTATTGGAAGACTATGTCTCGCAGGGCATCGTCGGAGATGAGGTCATATGCTGCCTTGGAAGCAATGGGGCACTCACCGAAGGGCAGATCAAAGACTTTGTAGCGGCAGCAGGCGAGGGCAAGACCATATGGTTTGTGAACAATCGTGTAGGAGATGACTGGCAAGATAGCAACAATACACTCCTTGCAGACTTTGCAGCCTCATATGAAGGCGTGCATGTCGTTGACTGGTATGGGGCGAGCGAAGGCCATGACGATTGGTTTTGGCATGATGGCGTGCATGTGACTCCTGCGGGTGCCGTCGCCTACGCCCAGACGATCAAAGATGCCATGGGCTACGAAGCCCCAACCACTGAGAATACGACGTACTCGACACTTATTTTAGGAGATACCGTTGCACTTGGCGCCTGCGATGAACTTGCTTCCGCCTTTCCAAGCGGTGCTGTGGATTGCGCAGAAGGCCGCGGGGTAACCTCCGCCAGCAAGAAATTTGCGACATATGTCGCGCAAGGCGTGGTTGGAACCAACGCTGTACTGGCTGTTGGCAATGAAAGCCCGCTCAGCCAAGACGAGCTTGAGTCATTTGTTTCAAGCGTTGGAGACGGGCGCACCCTCTGGTTGGTAAACGACCGCGCGAACGCGCAGTGGCAAGATGACAACAACGAAATTCTCGCACACGTCGCTGATGAGCATGACAACGTACATCTCATTGATTGGCACGCTTCGAGCCAAGGCCACAGTGACTACTTTAGCGGTGACGGTACCAACTTAAGCACGACAGGCGCCCAAGCATATGCCGCTCTTATCAGCGCTGCCATAAGCACGCAAGGCTCATAAAAAGACGCTGTCGCCATCCTCAGTAGCCCTTGTTTCTCAGCCACCAATAACATAGGACTTTGCGGCGTGCAGCATATTGATTTCAGAGAGCTCAAGCTTGCCATCTATGTAGGGCTTATACATCTGCTCGATGCTTCCAACGCCCATACTGCAGCCACCGCAATTTTCGCATGAGCTGCTGTCACAAAAAGAGAGGCCGCGGTTGACGATGCGCATCCGCTCTTCTCGCGTTGTGTCCTTGATAAGTACGCTCGTGGGCATATGCTTCTCCTTCCTTTATTTCTTAGTTTTCCCATCTATGTATCTACCGTATTGGCTATGCGAAATATCTCACGCCGCTTTCAAACAATGGTTGGTGGTAATTGCCAGGCACATTTTGAAATGTTCCCGTCGTTGAGCGTTCGGTATGGCCCATCTTGCCAAAGACGCGTCCGTCTGGGCTAGTGACCCCCTCGATGGCAAGCACCGAGCCATTGGGATTGACGCTCATGTCCATGCTTGGCGTGCCCTTCTCATCTACATACTGCGTGGCGATCTGTCCAGTGCCAGTCATATGCTTGATAATCTCATCACTTGCTACAAAGCGGCCTTCTCCGTGGCTGATTGCCATATTGTGTATGTCACCGACGGAGCACCCTGAGAGCCAAGGGGAAAGGTTCGAGGCGACGCGCGTGCGCACGATTTTGCTTTGATGGCGGCCGATGGTGTTAAACGTGAGCGTCGGGCAGCCCCTGTCCATCGGGCGGATGTCACCGTAGGGGAGAAGTCCCAGCTTCACGAGGGCTTGGAAGCCGTTGCAGATGCCCAAGATGAGGCCGTCGTGCTCGTGGAGAAGGATGTTGACAGCTTCGGTGACCTCTGGCGAACGGAAGAACGCTGCGATGAACTTTGCGGAGCCATCAGGTTCGTCGCCTCCAGAAAATCCTCCGGGAATCATGAGGATCTGGCTGGAGCGAATCTCTTTTGCTAGCTGTCCGGCGCTTTCGGCCACGGCGTGGGGCGTGAGGTTGTTGACGACGAATGTGGAAACAAGGGCACCGGCTCGCTCGAAGGCCCGCGCAGAGTCGAATTCGCAGTTTGTGCCAGGAAAGACTGGTATGACGACCCTTGGTTTTGCCACTTTCACAGCAGGCGCATGGCGAACAATGCCTTGGGATGTGGCGTCGAAGCTCAAGGGGCTCACTGTTGCCCCTTTGCGCCGATAGGGGAAGACGGGCTCCATGCTGGACTCCCATAGCTCCTGCAGCGGCATGAGATCTATTTGCTCGTCCTTTGTGCCTATGGCATAGGCGTCGGTAGTCATCCCCAAGCGCGTGACCTTGAATAGGTCGGCGTGCTCAGGCTGCAAGTCATGTTCGGCAAGCTCAAGCACAAAGCTGCCGTACAGGGGCGTGAAAAGGTCGTCCGGTCGCATCTTTTCGTCAAGGGAAAAGCCTATGCGATTGCCTACGGCCATCTTGAAAAGCGACTCCGCGAGACAGCCGTATCCGGGGGTGGACGCCGCGAGGACCTTGCCATCGTCCATGCAAGACCTCACAAAGTCATATACCGCCAAAAGAGAGCTCACATCCGGCGTTGTGTGATCATCGCGATAGGTTGGCGTGATGAGGGCAAGCTCGCTGCCGCTGCGCTTAAACTCAGGAGAAATGATGTGGTCTAGATTGCCGAGACCTGTGGCAAACGAGACGAGCGTGGGGGGCACGTCAAGATCCTCAAAGCTTCCAGACATGGAGTCCTTGCCACCGATTGAGGCTATGCCTAGGTCAAGCTGCGCGTCAAGGGCGCCCAATAGGGTGGCTACAGGCTTTCCCCAGCGCTCGGGCGCCTGGCGCAGGCGCTCAAAGTACTCTTGGAACGTGAGGTAGAGGCAGTGGCGGTCAAACCCTGTTGCGACCATGCGCGAGACCGACTCGACAACGGCGAGATAGGCTCCCACATATTGGTTGGCGCTTGTCAAGTATGGGTTGAATCCCCACGCCATACCCGAGACTGTCGTAGTCTCGCCATCGACTGGCAGCTTTGCGACCATCGCCTGGCTGGGGGTGAGCTGCCATCTCCCACCAAAGGGCATGAGCACCGTTGCGGCGCCGATCGTGGAATCGAAACGCTCAGAAAGGCCTTTGTTGCAAGCGACATTCTCATCAGAAACCAAAGAGGCCATCTGCTGGCCGAGCGTTGCGCCAGGCCACTGCGGCTTCCACGTGCCTTGCTTCTCCACATGCACGCTTTGATGCTTTGGCGCACCGTTGGAGGCAAGGAAGGCGCGGCTGACATTGACGATGGTCTGGCCCTTCCATTCCATGATGAGGCGAGGCTCGGCAGTGACGCGCGCCACGGCCGTAGCTTCCAAGTTTTCCTCGTGGGAGATTTTCAGGAATTTCTCAACATCATTGGGAGCAAGCGCTACCGCCATACGCTCCTGGCTCTCAGAGATCGCCAGCTCGGTCCCATCGAGACCCTCGTACTTCTTGGGCACGTTGTCAAGATAGATATGAAGGCCGTCCGCAAGCTCGCCGATGGCGACTGACACGCCGCCTGCGCCGAAGTCGTTGCAGCGCTTGATAAGCTGACAGGCATCCTTGCGGCGGAACAGGCGCTGGAGCCTGCGCTCGACGGGCGCGTTACCCTTCTGGACCTCTGCGCCGCACTCCTCGAGGCTCTCTGCCGTATGGGCTTTCGACGATCCTGTCGCGCCGCCAATGCCGTCACGACCCGTGCGCCCGCCAAGCAGCACGATTACGTCGCCGGGGGCGGGAGTCTCGCGCCGCACGTGATCGGCAGGCGTGGCACCTACCACGGCGCCAATCTCCATGCGCTTGGCGACATAGCCCGGATGATAGAGCTCGGTGACCTGGCCTGTGGCCAGGCCGACCTGGTTGCCATAGGAAGAATAGCCTTGGGCGGCCGTGGTTACGAGCTTGCGCTGGGGAAGCTTGCCTGGGAGTGTCTCGGCGATCGGCGTCAGAGGATCACTTGCGCCCGTGACGCGCATAGCCTGGTAGACATAGCTGCGACCAGAAAGGGGGTCGCGAATGGCCCCGCCGATGCAGGTAGCCGCGCCACCAAAGGGCTCAATTTCGGTCGGATGGTTGTGGGTCTCATTTTTAAAGAGGAAAAGCCAGTCCTCGTCCGTGCCGTTGACATCTACCTTCACGTTGACTGTGCAGGCGTTGATCTCCTCGGACTCATCGAGGTTTTTGAGGATCCCGCGTGTCTTCAGGCATTTCGCGCCAATTGTTGCCATGTCCATGAGCGTGACAGGCTTTTTGTCACGATCAAGCTCATGGCGTATGTCGAGGTAGCGTGCGAAGGCCTTCTTCACGACGGCGTCGTCTATCTCCACGTCATGGAGCTGCGTTCCGAATGTCGTGTGGCGGCAATGATCTGACCAATAGGTGTCAATGACCTTGACCTCAGTAATCGTCGGGTCGCGCCCCTCCTCTTTGAAGTAGCTCTGGAAAAACTCAATGTCGGCTTGGTCCATTGCCAATCCGCGCTTGGTCATGAAACTGGCAAGCTGCTCATTGTTGAGCTCGCGAAAGCCGTGAAGAGTTTCGACGGTCTCAGGGCGCGCGAGGTTCATCCTTAGCGTCTTGCGAGGCTGCAGGGAGGCCTCGCGTGCCTCAACGGGGTTTATTACATACCGTTTGACCGCCTCGATATCAGCGGAGGAAAGGTCTCCGAGCAGCACATAGATCTTGGCTGAGCGGACCTCGGGACGCTCACCTTGGCTAATCAGTTGGATGCACTCGCTTGCCGAGGTAGCGCGCATGTCAAACTGGCCAGGGAGATATTCGACGCCAAAGATGTGGGCGTCTTTTGGAGTCAAGGGCATAGAGGTGGTGGCAATGTCCGTTTGCGGTTCCGAAAACACGCTTGTCACGCACTTTCGAAAGAGGACCTCATCGATCCCCTCGACGTCATAGCGATTGATGAGTCGCAGATCTGATAGGTGAGAGATACCGAGAATATTCACAAGTTCCCGGGCAAGACTTTTTGCCTTGACGTCAAAACCGGGTTTTTTCTCTACATACACACGAGAGACCATCAGTGGACCTGCCTTCCTCCAACGCATAGTCGTCGACAGATATTTCTGCCTTATACAAACTGACACATGATAGCGCGTGAGCTGTTTGTAGCCTTCGTCTTGACATGACGTTGAAACAGCTTTTATATGCCACTGACGTTTAGTATCTAGGAGAAAAGAGCGAAGAGACAACTGAGCGAAGAAATAATAGATACTAAGCGGAAGGAAGCAAGCGTGAGCGATGTAGTGGAGCGATTCCTGCGTTATGTTCAGATAGATTCACCTTCGAACCCGCAAAACGCCGATCATGTGCCCTCAAACCCACAAGAGCTGCACATGGCCAGCGCCTTGGGCGATGATCTGCGCTCTATTGGCTGTGACGATGTTGTCGTCGATGAACACGCCTATGTGACCGCCGGGCTTTCCGCCTCTGCTGGAGCAGGGGGCCTTCCTGCGCTTGGCTTAATCGCCCACCTTGACAGCTCTTCAGATGCTCCGGCGACAAGCGTCCGGCCGCACATCTTGCACTACGAAGGCGGAGATCTTGTCTGTGGCATGCATGATGGCAAAAGAGTCAGCGTAAGCCCAAGTCAGCTGCCTGCGCTCAAGAAGCTTGTCGGCCAGGATATCATCTGCTCAGATGGGTCAACCCTGCTCTCTGCAGATGACAAGGCAGGCGTTGCTGAGATATGCTCGCTTGCAGCTCGGCTCAAGGCCCAGCCTCAGCTCGCACACCCTGCCTTGAAGATTGCCTTCGTGCCAGATGAGGAGATAGGCCATGGCGCCGCCTTGCTTGATCTTGAGAGGTTCGGCGCCGCATGGGCCTATACCGTTGACGGCGAGGCTCTTGGTGAGTTCAATTGGGAGACGTTCAACGCCTCGACGGCGTCTGTCTGCATTCGCGGCATAGCGACACACCCTGGATCCGCGAAAGGCGCAATGGTAAACGCCATAACCGTCGCGGCGGAATTCCAAGCGTTGGTGCCAGCGGCGGAGCGCCCTGAAAGCACCGAGGGCCGCGAGGGCTTCTTTCACCCCATGCAGATTAGGGGCGATGTCTCCCATGTGCAGCTTAACTACATCCTGCGAGACCATGACGAAGCACTTCTCGCCCGTCGTGAAGGGCAGCTGCGCTCCATTGCTGCTTTTCTTAATGAGCGCCATGGGGCAAACACGGTCCAGGTGACGATTAAGGAGGGCTATCGCAACATGGCCGAGATGATCAAAACGAAGCCCTTTCTCGTGGACTATGCCTTAGAGGCCCATCGGGAAGCCGGCGTTGAGCCTGTTGTGCGGCCTGTCAGGGGAGGCACGGACGGCTCTGTACTCTCTTTTCGCGGCCTTCCATGCCCAAATATCGCAACCGGAGGGTATAACTTTCACTCTGTGCGGGAGTTCATTCCGGTTACAAGCTTAGAGAAGACCGTTGACATTCTCGAAAAGCTTGTCGCAAAGTTTGCGGCAAAACCTCTGTGACAGTGAATATTTGGCCGGTAGGAGAAAGGCCGCGTTTATGCAAAAGGCCAAAGATTAGACTGGTGGTTCGGGATTCACATGCATCTAAGATATAACGAGGACAAAGACGTATCTTGAAGATCAAGAGGAAGAAGAAGCAGTGGGCATCGGACAGCTCGTATGTGTCATAGCAGCTATTCCGTTGCTCGCAATTTTGATCGAAAGGCTTGACGATGCTGACATATCTGAGCGTCATCACAGCCACCACGACACCTATCTCGTACCACAGCAGCTTTGCATAGCCCTAGCCCTCATGATGGTTTTCGTCGGCATATTTGGCCTTGTGCTTGGCTGGCTCTGTTACATCGGCATTTTTTTAGTAGACACGATGATTCTCGATGCCTTCTTTGCCGTTTTTCTCACAGTAGTTTTTGCCCTATGGCTTGGTATTAAGAGGTATCGTATTGTAACGTTTGGAGATCGCCTGTCCATTACGCCCTTTTTTGGACCAAAACGTACGATTCGCTATGTCGACATTGACTGCCTTCGATGGAGACATGCCCTGTTGAGTCCCTCGTATCAGAATTTGCGTCTTTATGCGTACGGCAGATCAGTTTTTCTCTGGGGAGTCGTTGACCTCGAGCAGATACTCGCTCGCATTGACCGATATGACATTCTTGAGCGTCACAGTGCGCACAAGCGCTGAAGTTGAGAGCCAACAAAGTGACTTATTCGGATATCCTAGCAACAGCGTAGGAGGGCGTTCATGATAAAGCTTGTCCTTAGTGATCTCGATGACACGTTGATCTTCCATGGCTTGCCGCATGCGAGCGACCAAGCCATAGCTGCAATACACACCTTGCTCGATGCAGATGTCCACTTTGGACCAGCTAGCGGGAGGATGCCGTGGGATATCGGATGGATGTTTTGTGGCGACGCTGCTTGCTATGCGACAGGGGTCTTGGTTAATGGTCAGCAAGTCTTCCTTGACGGTGAACTTGTCTTTGAGATGTTGCTGTCGACGGAAGCGCTTGAGCAGGTGGCCGAGTGTGTCTCGACCTATCCTGGTGCTGTGCTCACGCTCTATGAGCCAGGACATACCTTGGCCGTGGGTATCACGATTGAGATGCTGCATGCTCACCGAGGTATCTCCCATGGGATCGATCGGGTGGTGCCGCATGTGCCAGACCATGCCTGGGTGAAGGCAAACGTACGTGTGGATAGCGACGATAGGAGCTATACCGAACGGATCCGTCAAGAAGTAGAGAGGCTCTGCCCTGAGCTGGACTTTGTGTATCCCATGGCTGGGCCGGGACTTTTTGACATCCTTCCCCATGGATGGAACAAACACAAGGGCATCGAGGTGCTCCGCCGTGAGCTTGGCGTGCGGGCGGAGGAGGTTGCGACGTTTGGGGATTCTCGCAATGACCTAGAGATGATCGCCTCATATCCCAATTCCGTGGCCGTGGCCAACGCCTGCCCCGAGGTTCTTGCAGCAGCAGGATGGACTATTGGTGCATCAGCAGATGATGCCGTCGCTCAAGCTTTGATTGACATAGCACAGGCGTCGAAAAAAAGTGAGATGCCTGCGTTTATGTGCTAGTTATTACGCTTGCGCACAGCAGCCCGAAGTTTGTCGGCAATTGCGGCACGAGGTGTGTTCCCCGTCCTGATGCCTCTGATTGCGTCCTGGTGGGCGACTATCATGAGTGCAAGGAGGGCAGAGGAGAGGGCGACCCTATCGGTCGAACGGTCAAAAAGGCAGATGAGCGACAGATAGGCTCCCGTGATTGTGACTGCGCCAACGCAGAGGTAGCCACTAAGTACAACTGTTGCCACACCGACCAAAGAGGCAGCGCCGCCAAGGATGGGATTGGCCAATATGATTGCGGAGCAAGTCGTTGTCACTCCCTTGCCACCACGGAAGCCATGCCAAGCCGGATAGTTGTGTCCGAGAGTGGCTCCCAACCCTGACCATACACCAGCTGCGTCAGCTTCGGCTGGGAAAAGAGCGCGCGCTATCAGCCATGCCGCGAGAGTCTTGGTGATGTCTCCGGCAAGCACGACAACAGCTGCGCCTTGGCCTAGCTCATGGCCGATATTGGCCATGCCAGGGTTGCCGACGCCCATATCGAAAGAGCTTTTATGTGCTAAGCGCCGTGCGACGACCTCGGCAGTAAGAAAGCTGCCAAAAACATAGCCAAGGCCTAGGCTTGCGATGCGTGCGAGCATGGCTCCTTCTCTCTTTGCGAGGCAGATGAGTGATCATTCGTATGTGAGATAAAGCACATCATCCATTGTCCATGCGGCAGATTTCTCGCAGTTTACATGGCAGCGCGCGAGAAACGACTCAGACCGGGGGAACCAGCGCGAGCTGAGCACCGCCTCACCTTTATTTGCGAAGATCTCAATCGAGGAGCAGTCAATCAACAGGCGCAGATCATGGAGCATGCCGATGGTGGCTTCGCACGCATTGCGTCCCGCGCCGATGCGCATGTCCGTGAACTGAAGAGAGAGTATGCCATTTGTAAAGATGACCTTGCAGCCTTCGTCAAGGTCAATCTCCACATCCGAAGTGCTCTCGATGTTGGAGAAGATAATATCTGCGCGGTGCGCGGGGAAAAGTGAGCCGGTGAGGGGATCTATCCGGTTGGTATGCATTCTGAGTGCTTCGAGTTCCGTTACGGGATATTGAAGAAGCTTGCCTTTGTCATTTCGCGTGAGCTCACGAGGTACCGTGAGGCAATTCGTCCAATCGAGGCCGCTTGGCGCAGTTGAGTAAGGCGCATTTAGATCATTCATCAATGCGAGCGCGATGAAACGCCCCTTTTCATCCGTGGATCCGAAGGGCTCAGAGAAGTCAAATCCATGATCTGCCTCCCTCATCTCTGCGAGGGCAGGCCCCTTTGCAAAGGATAGTGCAGCTGCCTGTTTATCTGGATGGATTAGATGGGCAGCTGATTGTGTAAGAGAAGTTGGCGCAGGAGGTTGGGTTTTCCCCTCAATATTCTCGTCTTCAAAGTGCCAATAGATGAGGTTAGGAGAACTGAGGTGAAGTTGATGGTGATCATCTGCTGACGATTGTGCAGCGATCCACTGGTAGAAAAGATGATACTGACCCTTATCTTGGGTAATTGACAGCGGAGGAGCAATCATTCCTGAGCGAGGAGTGATATGAAATCCCATCCGCCAACGGTCATCTGCCATATGAATCCCTTTCGATCATTTTGTGGATCACGCTATATCGTTTGTATACCTCAACTGTTATAGAGAAAATCAGTAAGTAGCAGTAGGCCTTCAAGAAAATGAAATTGTTGTACACAGTTAATTAAAAAAGTTAAAGAATGTAGTTTTGTGTGAAAATGCTTCATACAGCTAAGGTATGCCTTGACAAGTACGTAGCACGTGCGTATCTTTATACCTTGCGTTATGGAGCACTATATAGTGCGGGGTGGAGCAGTTTGGTAGCTCGCCGGGCTCATAACCCGGAGGTCGCTGGTTCAAATCCAGCCCCCGCGACCAAAAACACAATCCCTGACCTGCAGAAACGGGTCGGGGATTTTTTCTGCCACCACTTGGCCACCATCGCGATCACCATTTGACCACCAAAAATTTTTCTGGCAAGTCAAAAACCGCGTGAAAACGAAAGTTGGTATCGCCACCCCGCGAGCGTATATCTCTTCTTCTGTTTGTTTATTTCCCTATCTCACATGTTGCCACGTTTGCAGTGAATCCGGAGTCGTTCCACTCGACCACATACTGCGGTCGGTAATGTTCTTGATGATTAGATAGACCTCTGCCGTCTCGCCTTTGTAGTCGTGCGCGAAGTTGCCAAAGATCGTGCCTATATCTTTGGTAACTTCATCGATTTCGGCTTCTGTATCGAAGTCTGCTGGTAGATGGTTTTGCACGCAATCTGCCAGAAACGACTTAATGACCTCTTTGCCCTTAATGTACGCCAAGAATCTTGCTGACGCATCGTTGAGATCCAGATATGTTGGTGTGTAAGAACATGCTTGCCTCATCGTTGAACTCATATAGCAGCATTTTCAGCGTCGTATTGTCATTGTCCATTGAATTGTCCTATTCCGCAGAAGGGGCAGATATATACCGACATGGTTAGCAGGGGAGAGACTTTTGCGGTCCGGCCGCAGTCATGGCATGTCGCAGGGGCCAAGGAGTCTATCGTTGGCATGATGGGAAGTTCTAGCTCATCCATGTGGCTAGACTTGTAATCGAACGAGATGAGACCGCCTGAGTGTTTGGACTTTCTGCTCAGCTCCTTCAGCTCGGCGTCTATCTGGCTCATAGCCCAGTTCTTCGTCTTGGCCATGGCGAGATCGACAATGTCATCTGTCAAGAAACTATCGGCCGTGAGGCCGCATGAGGACATTGGAGAAGCACGTAGCCGTCATCATCGCACGATATCTCCACTTCGAAGCTCGCATCTTCCATCCTATGATGCTCACTCTCTATTTGCCCGTTGCGCGGACGTACCGACGGCGGTTTGTCGATCCCTGCGCCTCCAGCTCGCCCTCGTTCGTTACGCCCAGGTAGAGGCTTCCGCCAAAGTGGTTGGCGAACGAGCATATGGTCTCGAACACGTCGTTGCCCGGCAGTGAGCCGCAGCGCTTGAATTCCACCTGCGCGCCCTCACCTGCCCTCAGGGCGGCTTCCAGTGCCTCTCTTCCATTTGGTCCCCAATCATGGCTGGACTCATCCTAGTAACTTCGGAACTTCGGAGGTAACTACGGAAGAAACTTCGGAATCTGTCTCCGAAGTTCTCGACACATAGACCGGCGCTCTTCCCCGCTTGCTATGGGGCTCGTGTATGAGTGTGGTGCAATGCCGGCCTGGCCGCTTTGCGTTTGGCGGGGGCGACGGAGCCGCCCCCGCTGCTGCATTTGACGGGGTTTGGTGTGCGGGCGTGGAAGCGGCTGGTGGCGACGGTGAGCGCGGCGTTGGCAAGGTCGGGGGACGCCAGGTGGCGATATCTCCCGCCAAGTGTCACCCTTCTGTAGCCGTCGGTTGTGCACGATACACGCTGCATCGCCCTCGGTGGGACGCGCGGCCGCCGAACCGCTCCCTCTCCCGGGTGTCGAGATCGCTGAGGCCGCGGCCCTTCGCGAGCGTCTGCAGGTTGTGCTTCAGCGCCCTCGGATCCGGGTTCTGCAGCCTCCGCTCGGTCGCGAGGTTGGTGTTGTTGACGATGACGTGCGCGTGTGGGATACGGCTCGCGTTGTCGTCGTGGTAGACGATGGCCACCTCGTAGTCGGGGAAGTTATCCCTGGCCCACGCGACGGCGAGGTCGCGCAGCCCGTCGAGGGAGACGGCGTCGCCGGGGTCGGGTGAGATCACGTAGTGCTTGTAGGTCCGTGCGGGCCTGTCGCCACAGGGCGTGTCGTTCCGGTAGGCGCGGCGGGTCTCGTCCATGACGGCCACTCAGTCGAAGCTTTCCTCCTCCGGCGCGTCGATGTTGAGGAAGTCGCGCGCCAACACCCTGCCGTTCTTGGTGAGGTATTTGTAGACTTCGGTGCAGGATGTGTGCCCGGATATCGGCTTCAGGATCGGCATCGCAGCCCCTAGAGGAAGAGGAGCCGCGACTCTGTGACAGAGTGGACGCTGGAGGCCAGCGGACCGGTCGCCTGGCAGACGGCGTCGAGGGGCTGTTTTTGATAGTCTCCGAGTTGGGGATTGGGGCTGGGGCAATCCATAACGCATCGTCTCCTCGGTCGCGGTTGCAAAACACGATACAAGAACATGTTCTCTGAAGGTTGTGTCCGAAAAAACGATGCAGGACACTCACTGACGCAGGCGAGGGAGTTCTCGTACATGAACTCCGAGATGTCGGGAGGGAGCAGCATGAACTGGTCCTGTTTACACTCTCTGAACTGGGGATCGGGCGTGGGCTCCACCTCTCCGTCGGATGGGCCAATTATACCATATTGACCATATATCAGCAGGTAGAGTGCCATATCTGGTTCTTCCAGCGGGCTTTCGGGAAACCGCTCTCGCCATCAAAATACGAGCGGAGCCTTTTGGCCCCGCTCGTATTTGCTAGGTACCTTCTGATACGGCCCCAATGCGTCGACCGGAGGTCTCTCAGAGCAGAACGTTCTATCGGTGCATCTTCCTGAGGTTCTCGAGCTTCCAGAGCGCTTCGGGGTTGACGGCCGCGGCATTGACCATTGACTCGTTCTGGAAGACGAGCTCCGGTCTGTAGTCCCCGTCCGCCAGTCGTTCAAGGTACTCGCGCTCTCCGTCCGTCTTGGGAAGGACCCAGTCTGTTATGAAGCGCTCGGCGTCCTGCATGAGGGCAGCGAGCGTCGGACGCTCGGTTGACGAGCGAAGCATGGGGTATAGCTGGTCCTCCAGTTCGGCCTTCCTGTCTGAGAAGCGCCGTTCCCTGCCCTCGAACGGCTTTGGAAAGCATGCGGAGAGCGAGGCATAGTACAGGACAAGCTGGTGGGCCTTCTCCCGCTCGTTGGGTCCTAGCGCTTCGTAGACGCCCCTCAGGTTTGAGACGTCGTAGAGGTCGCGGACCTTCACGCGGTCGAAGAACGCCTTCACCTTGCCTGCAGCGAGCTCGGCGTCCGCGAACGTACGCACCTTGGCGCCTGGCCTCACCGGCGTCTTGCGAACCACGGGCGGCATGATGGGGGAGCGGTTCATGTAGATGCAGTCGACCTTGACGTGGTCGACGCCCCAGTCGCCGCGGTAGCGAAGGAGGAAGGTACGCCCGGCATGGCCGCCAGGATGTTTCTCCACCGTATAGCCCAGGGCTCGGGCGACGGCCTCTATGCCCGCCTCGACGCGCGGTCTGTCGGCGAGCATCCCCTCGCGCGAGACGCTCCCGATGTAAGAGACGTCGATGTCGACCGAGAGTCTTGGAACGACGAGCATGAAGAGGTTGATGGCGGTGCCGCCGTGGAGCGCCAGCTTGCCCTTGAGGGCAGGGTGGCGCTCCATCTCGTCTAGGAGGTCGAGCAGGCGATCGACCTTGTCCACGGTTCTCGGCTCGAATTCGCTAGTGCTCATGACGTCCATGACAGAACCTCCTCCTCGCTTTCTGGCAGGTACAACTTCCAGCGGCGGCTCCAGCCCCTGTTTTCCCGTGATTTCGGATCCAACTTGGATGGACCGTGACCGAGCCTCCCCTCGAGCGCCGCGAGCGCCTCGTCGGCTATGCTCCAGTCGTCCCGCTTCGTCTCGAGGAGCCAGCCTGTCCGGGCGACGACGGCGGCAGGTGCGCGACCGATGATTTCGAGTAGATCCTCCACGTTGAGGTAGGGAAAGGCAGAACAGGAGCGCACAGCCTCCTCCACACCGCCGGCCCTTCCGGGGTGTGACAGACAGTCGACGAGCGTCTGCTCGCGCGTGGTAATGCTGGCCGCGCCGTAGGACTTTGAGCGCATGGTTTGCGTCTGCGGGTCGTCGCCGAAATCGAAGGGGGCGTAGCGAACGCCTCCGTACTCGAACGGCGAGCGCACCTTCGTGGACCTGAAGGAGCACTCGAAGCCGACGTTGTGCGCGACGCCGTGGGCTACGAGCGCCGAGTGGTACGAGATGATGGCCTCGGAATCGACGGTTCTGGTTACGAGAAACGGGTCGGGGGACTCGCCGAGAAACTTGCCAACCTTGGACACGTAGGTGCCGCGACGCACGCGCTCGACCTCTCCTGCCTTGAGGGCGCGCCGCAGTTGCGTCCGCACGGTCTCCTTCGCCGCGATGGCGTAGAGGTCGTTCGTCGTGAACGCTTGGTGCGATGTTATGTATTCCTTGAACTTCATACAGACGAAGTATAGTAGAAACAGGTACAAATTGTAACTATTTCCATATGATATGCACTGTAGATTAAAGTATTCCATCCATTCATACCCAATGTGAGACGGCGTGGAAGAGCCAGCGCTCGAAGCGATAGATGAGCCTAAAGACGCCCATAACCGGCCTATTTTGCCTTCGCGGCGCGTGTATGGCCTAGAACTGCTCGACCATGAACAAGAGGCGGGCTCGGGCGCCTTCAGGTAGGAGCCGCCTTCGCCGTTGCCCAGGGCGTGGGTCACGCTTATGGTGCCGTCTTCACCGAAGTGCGCACACCTCGCCGGTCATAGGGTTGCGGTGGGAGAGTGTCACCTCCCAGTTGTCCTTCGCCCCGTGCTGCCTGATGCTTCGGGTGGTGTAGCTCAGCTCTGCCATGATATCGTCCTTGCCTTCCTTCGCGCGTCCTTAGGCGATCCGGTTGCCACCAAATTGCCACCAACACGACGCCGGAAAGGTTGGAAACAGGGGAAAGTCGTTGGAAAGGGTGGTTTGGAAAAACATGCTCCAACCACGCCTGACCAGGTGTTTTTTGAAACGTAGATTACGTGGAAAGCCTTGACAAATCGTCTTGACTCGCTCATAACCCGGAGGTTGTTGGTTCAAATCCAGCCCCCGCGACCAAATGTAATGGCAGGTCAGACTATGAGTTTCTGAATCTGGCCTGCTTCTTTTTTCTCGGAAAGGTGCGATGAGTATAAGGTTACATATGAGCTACTTCCTCGATTGCTATCTCCTTGGGACTAGCAGCATTTGGGTTTCGATGGGCTTCCCTATGAGAAGCGGGTGGACAAGAAGAGGCGCGAGAGCGAGCCGTTCTGCATTGCCAACGAGGTGCCGTATGAGGCACCAGAACACTGGGAGTAGATAAGGTGTCGGATGAACTTATTAATCGTGATATCGAACATATTTCAGTCTCAGTAGCTGAAAGAGAGAAACTCTCCAAGACATACGACCACTACGGCGCTTCAGGAGTAATCGACAAGGTTGATGATTATCTTTTTGACGTAGCTCTACTCTTTATTGTCCATGTTGATCATTTCCTTCTGGGTTGCCATTGTTGAAATCGATGCACGACAAAGTTAGCCCCTTGGGGTTTGAGCGACGTGTCGAAATTTTGTCTAGTGATAAAGGAGCACAGTGTGCCAGTGACTTCATTGAATGCTATTACAACCAAGATCGCCCTCATTTAACTTTAGGCTACAAAGCGGTTGATATAGGAGTCGCTGAGGTTATCGTCTCGATGCACGCGTGCATTTCAATTATCATGAGGGACTGAGATACTCGAAAAGGGTCGACCCGCACGGCCGACAATCGCACACCCGAGCAGCAGTGCATCCTCGAGCTCGAGGATGCTGCGCTTGCACTAGAGCCAACGCATCCACAATGCTGCCAGACATCTGAACGAACGGTGCACCTGTAGACGCCTTGGCATGTATGAGGTTGCTTTGCTATATCATTAACAACACATCAGGGTTAGCCTGTAG
>ENA-UOOE01001793-UOOE01001793.1-fermentation-metagenome-genome-assembly--contig:-NODE-1793-length-17107-cov-8.939010_pt1 | contig 17107 bp, 15 predicted proteins | sample MGYA00245776_ERZ724021 | MGnify/ENA primary metagenome ERZ724021 (study PRJEB28704, sample SAMN03018321) | fermentation metagenome | biome: anthropogenic terrestrial biome; feature: soil; material... | reverse complement strand
AATGTTATTGATAATAAAGAAGCTATGCTTTATCAAAATCAACCAAATCCATTTACAAACAATACAACAATCTCATTTTTTATTCCCAAATCTGTAAAAGTTGCAGATTTGTATATTTATAATTTAAATGGAGTTCAAATAAAGCATTCCTTGATTACTTCAAGAGAACTTGGTTCTTTTGTATTAAATGGAAATGATCTTGGAGCTGGAATGTATATTTATACATTAGTAACAGATAATAATATTATTGATTCTAAGAGGATGATTTTAACTAAATAATTGCTATATGAAAAGTAATATAAAAGTAATTATTCTGTTTTTATGCATGCTTTCTCCTATCATATGTAACTCTCAGGAACAAACAGGTTGCGAACATACTAGTAGATTAACCCAAGGAAGTGATGTGAACTGTAATTATGATCCTTATATGTTAATTTTTGAAGATAATTTTGATGGTAACAGTCTTGATCTAAATAAATGGTTTATTAGTACAGGTGTGACACGAGATTTTCCATTTGATAATGAAAAAGAATGGCGTACTGCAAATAATATAGTAGTTGAGAATGGAGTGCTTAAGATTATCACTAAGAGAGAGTTTATGGATAATATGCCATATTATGATTGTGATGATAATACTACAAAAACTGAAGATTTTGAATTTACTACTGGTGAAATAAATACAATATCTGCATTTCCAATGAATGGAAAGTTTGAAGCAAGAATTAAACTTCCTTATACTTATGGATTATGGCCAGCATTCTGGCTATATAATGAAGTTGGTGATTCTTACAACGAAATAGATATTTTTGAGGTATATAATAATTGGAGTGATTGGCGTTATAATACTAATTTATATTATTCAAGTACTGGAGGCTATAATGCTACTTATAAATGTTTAAAAAGACATGGCTTCGATTTAATTTTTTTGGGTTTTGTCCCATTAATATTTAATGATTTTAATACATATACATTAATTTGGGATGAAGACAAGATTGAGTGGTATATTAATGGATATTTAATTAGGAAAGAACCTTTTTATTTTACACGAGTTTTTTGGGGAGCTTTTGGGGTATCTGAGCATTATTGTGGAGACATAAAAAAAGGAGAGAAATACAGAAGGAATAAATTTTTCCCTCAATACCCAATGCATATTGTTTTAAATACAGCTGTAAGGAGTCCTAAAACTAAAGAGAATCCTGATGCCTCAGTACCTTTTCCTGCACAAATGGAGGTTGACTATGTTAGGGTTTATCAAAGAAAACCTTGCAATTCAGATGTTACTGTTAGTAATAACCCAATAACTAATGATTATAAATTAACGGGAGAGGTTCTATCTAAACTAATAACAGGAAAAAATGTTAATTTGGATTGTAATATTAAAATAGGTTCTCAGCACGAAATGAGAGTTGTCGCAAAAAACACAGTAAATTTTGAAGAAAACTTTTCTATAGATGTTGAGAATGGTGGTTCTTTTATTGCTGAAACTAAATCTAATTTATGTAATTCTTTAAAAAGAATATTCATTCAAAACATTACTCCTTATGATTATGTTGTGGCAGAAGATAGTATATATGATGATGATACAACCGTGGTATATGATAACGTAAAAGAACTTTATGGAGGAGTTCAACCTTTGTTTATATATCCAGCATTAGATGACAGCAGTCACATTATAATTGATTTCAGGGATAATGAATACAAAGATATCTCACTGTCAATAATAAATGACAAAAATGATATAATGTATTTTAATAACAGTATTGAAGAAAAAATATCTTATATAGATTTATATAGTTATGAATTAGGGAACTATACATTACAGCTGATAAATAGATTGACAAAGAGAGAAGAAATTTATAACATAGAAATAATAGAATAGAATATGAAAAAGGTATTAATAATTATAATGGTCCTTTATGCAAATATTGCATTTAGCCAAAAAGCAAATCCTTGGTCTTTAGAAATTGGAGCAAGTACTTATAATTATGTTTTTTATAATAATCTGCATAATTATTCTAATAATTTCAATTATGAATTTTATTTACTCCCTTCAAAAAGTTTTTCATGGATAAAACTAACTACAGGAATTATGTTTTCAACTAAAAGAATAAATCGAGATGAAGTAGATTATGATATTAAATATATTAAATTACCAATATTAGTATCAGTAGGTTACACATTTAAAAAAGTAAAATTAAGCTTTACAGGAGGTTTTATATTAGACCATATACTGAACTACAGAGTTAAACTGAATTATAATTATGATGGGATTAACTATAAAGATTATAAGTTTGATGATGTTAATTTAGCTATTAGAGCAGGTATTACAATTTCTACAAAAATATCCAATAATTTCAATCTAAACATACAACCTTTTATTGATTATAAAATAAACCCTGATAATATATATTATTATAGTGGTAGGTGGGATCCTATTTCTGATTATGACTATTATCATACTATAATACCTAATGGAATAGACGAAACAGGTAGTAATAAAGGTGGACTATTGTCTTATGGGTTGAGTATTGGACTTGAATATTTGTTTAAATAAAAAATGTCTGGTAAGTAGTATTGGAAGCTATAAAGTGATAAATAATTATTTTAAAGAGAAGTTCAATTAGTTAAACATACTTTCTTTTAGTGCTAACATAGTTTATCCAATAAACAAACGGACGTCTTGCTTATGCTTGGCGTCCTTTATTTATTGTTAAATCTGTAAGTATTGTTACTTTTTCTTACCTTGATTGGCAACTGCTTCCATTAATTGTTTAATTGTTTCTGGATCACCAATAAATTCATCTTTTATATAGTTTAAATCATCATCCAAATAGAAAACATAAGGTATTCCTGTTGGAATATTGAATGCTACAATTTCATCAGCATTCATTCCTTTAATTGTTTTCACAATACCTCTTAATGAATTTCCATGAGCAACAACCAATACCTCATCTTTAGTTTCAAAAGCTTTTAATATATTATTTTGATAATAAGGCATAATTCTGTCAATACAGTCTTTCAATGACTCAGTTAAAGGAAGTTCTTTTTTATCAACATCTTTATACCTATTGTCAAAAGCTGGATTACGTTCATCGTCTTCTTTTAGAGTTGGAGATTGAACATCATATCCTCTTCTCCAATACAAAACTTGATCTTCTCCGTATTTATCAACTGTTTCTTTTTTATTTAATCCTTGAAGTGCTCCATAATGTTTTTCATTCAAACGCCATGATTTTTCAACTGGAAGATAATCCAAGTTCATTGCATCAAGAATATTATTTAAAGTTTTTATTGCTCTTTTTAAATAGGAAGTATAACAAACTTGTGGTTCAAATCCATTTTCTTTTAATGCCTTACCAGCTTCAAGTGCTTCTTTAACTCCTTTTTCTGACAAATCTACATCTGTCCATCCTGTGAATAGATTTAATCTATTCCACTCACTTTCTCCGTGACGTACTAATATTAATTTTTTCATTTCTTTTTCTTTTCTTCTTTTTGTACTAATTTTGATAAATCCAATTTTCTTCCAAGTTGATATTTAAACGATAAAAACAAAATAACTATTCCTGCAATTATAAATGGAACACTTAACCATTGACCCATGTTAAATGTCATTGCATCTTCCCAACTTTCCTGGCTATTTTTAAGAAATTCTATTAGAAAACGTGCCACAAATAACACAATTAGGAATACTCCAAAAATAAATCCTTGACGTGGTGGTGTTTTCTTTTTCATAAAATATAAATACAAGAAGGTGCTTAATGCGATATAAGATAGTGCTTCATATATTTGAGTTGGGTGCATGGGCAAGGTTTGTCCATCTCTGACAAATATAAATCCCCAAGGAAGACTTGTAGCCACTCCATAGATTTCTGAATTCATAAGATTGCCAATTCTAACAGCAGCTCCTGCAAATCCAACAATAATTACTAATCTATCAATTACCCACAGATAAGGAAGCTTTGTGTTTCTGCAAAAGAAAAATGTTGCAATTAAAAGACCAATTGCACCACCATGAGAAGCTAATCCCTGATAGCCAATAAACTTCCATCCTTCTGCAGTTTCTTTAATTGGAAGAAGCATTTCAACTGGATGATTTATATAGTAGGAAAACTCATAAAACAAACAATGTCCCAATCTCAATCCAGCTAATAATCCAACAAACATATAGATTGTCATCTTGTCAAGAAAATAAACTGGAACATTTTCTTTTTGGAAAACCTTTTTCAAAAGCAAATAACTAATAACAAAAGCCAGTGCAAACAAAACTCCATACCAGCGAATTGATAGACTTCCAAGATTAAAAATTACAGGAGAAACATCCCAAATTATCTGTAGTAAATTCATAATTAAATATATTTATTATTCTTTATAGTATTAGCTTGCAAAGATACTAAAAATAACCTTTTGCATTTGATTTTTCCACGACAGGTTTGGCTCAATTGATTTTCTTATTTCAATTGGGTCAAGATTTGCTGAATGATAGAAATCTACAATCCTTGAAATATCTAAAGGAGTTTCATCAGCAGGAGCCTTAATTATATATGGCATATCCTCAAAATCTTCATCTATTTCTGAATAAACAAAACCAAAACCTCTTGCAGCATATTCTCTATTCTTTAGTGTCTTTATCTTTGTTATATTACTTCTATGTCTTGCAAGACTTCCTATTGCAAAATCTGCTTTTTCAAACATTTCGTCCAATTCCTTACCTGCCAAAGCTCCATAAAAAGTAACATATTCATTTAAACCCAAATTTTCAACTTGAGTTTTTAATGCAAAGCCAGATGCTCTTTCAGGTTTACCCACTATATTCAAATGTACTTTTTGTTTCGGATTAGATATAATATACTCATTAATACCACTTATAGCTCTATCCACTCCATGCCAATAATGCAATTCAGCCACAACCAATAATTCCAAAACATCAGGGTTTCTCCTGTAAGAGTTTTTCAATGGCAAAGAATCAAAATCCACCCCATTAGAAATTTTAATAGTCTTCTGATTAAATATTCTATCATAATCAGAAAAAGTGATAATGGCATCAAGATTTTTGGATAATGAATTTCTAAAAAGCTTATCAATATAATATGTTATCTTCCCTGATCTTGAAAGCTCTTTTATTTCTTTATCATAAGGATATGTCGGGACTTCCATAACAACCTTAACTCCTCTTTGCTTCAGTTTCTTCACAAAAGAGATTAAAAAAGGTTCTGCATTTATAAAACTTCTCATATATACTAAAGAAATATTGTTATCAATAATATAATTGAATAAACTATTATACTCGAAGCGTTTATTAACTTTAGCTTTAATTCCATTACCAAAGTTCTTCTGAACCTTATCTCCAACCCATCTAACCTGATTACCAAACTCATCCCAACCCAAATAACAAAGCTCAGTCTCAACTCCACAATCATTCAAAGCCTTCACTTGATATCTAATCTTCTTAGTAATCCCACTATATTCAGCCAAAGCATGAAAAACTATAAATATTGCTTTCATAATATATATTCTAACTCAAAACCTTATCGAATAAATCCACCCATTGTTTTGCGATGTTTTCTATCTTAAATCTTTCCACATCGATTCTTGCTTTACTACCCATTTCTTTTCTTAATTCATCATTTTCTATTAAATATGATATTTTATATGCCAATTCTTTTATATTCCCATTTTCAACCAACAAACCATCTTCTCCTTCTTTAATAATATCTCTTGGACCACTTGGACAAGTAAAAGATACTGCTGGAAGTCCACAAGCCATAGCTTCTGTAATTACCATCCCAAAACCTTCAAATCTCGAACTCAAAACAAATAAAGAGCTTTCACAATACTTATCTATAATATTATCAGTCGATGGTTCTAAAAAAATATTATCTTGTAATCTTAAGCTATCTCTTAACTCTTTAAAACTCTTTGTCTCTCCTCCTCCATAAATTTTTAAGACCCAATCAGGATGTTTCTCTTTTACATATTTCCATGATTCAATTAGCATATCAAAACCTTTTTGATAAGTATATCTTCCAACAGCAATGACTTGTTTCGTATTACAATCAGAAACCTTATCAGGAAAAAATGATAATGGATTATAAATATAAGTTCTGTTTTTAATTTCTATCCACCTATCATTATCTTCACTACTTAATGTAACAAACATAGATAATTTCTTTAATTCTCTTACAAGTTGAGACATCCATAATTTAGATATCATTTTTCTCAAGATATTCTTTTTCCCATTACTCTCCATATCTCTATAATGAGTCCTTGAAAAGTGTATCTCTCCAATTTTCTTACTTCCATCTTTAATTGAATTAATAAAATTAATTTCTCTTCTTAATGTTGAGATTGTAATATCTGGCTTAATTTCAAATAGCAATTCTTTTAGTTTTCTTCTATATTCTATTTGTTTAATAAAATATGAAATTACTCTTTTATATATTGGCAATCTCCAATTAGTATCAAAATTAATATCAAGATTTATTAGTTTAATCTTCGATGACAGTTTATAATATGGTTCTTTGTCATTATTATCAGTAAGTATAATATAAATCTCATATTCTAAAACATCAGCAAAATAATTTGCTTTCAGAGTCAAAACTCTCTCCATTCCAGAAGGAAAATGAAGAGATGGGATACAATATACAATCTTTCTTCTCATAACTTAGTAGCTAAAAAATTCTATTAATCATTATACAAATCCTTAATAATATTGGATTCTTGATCAATAATTTTCTTTGGTCTTTTAATATATCTTTTAATATTTTTCAATTCTGAAAATATCTTTCTAATTAGTGATTGTTCAAATATTGTTGTCCTGGTTAATGGTTTAAGCTTATTATTCCGAACAAACTTAATCTTACCATAATTTAACAAACCTCTTGCCATAGAACCATCCTCTCCTCTAATAATATTAATTCTATATCCAACTTTTCTCCCTAATTCCGCATTTATATTAAACACAAAACCTCTTACTGCCAACTCAGGACGTTTAATACTAACAAGTCTATTAAATATATTCCTAAAGAAATAATAAATTGAATACTTAAATTTATCTTTTTTTGAATAATAAATATAATTATAACTCATATTGACAGCTACTGGATTTGTCTTTTCAAATGCATTTACTACATTTTCCACATAGTCTGGAGGATAAATTGTATCTGAATCTATACTTAGGCAATATTTCCCTTTAGCGTTATCCAACCCACATTGTCTTGCAGCACTACAACCTTTCCTTTCTTCAAAATAACATGGAACTCCAGCTCTTTTAAAAACTTCTTCACTATTATCCTTAGATCTATTATTAATACCAATAATCTCAAAAGGATATTTAGATTTATTTTCGCTTAATGACCATATACAAGAGAGGAGTCGTGTTTCATCATTATATGTAATAATTGCAACTGTAGCAATTGGATTAGGCTGAGAATTAATTATCTCTACATTTGCCTTAACCTTTTCAAATAATTCATCAGAAAAACTACCATATGGTTTCTCATATATTTCTAAAAATTTCTTACTCCACTTCATAATCCAATTATTTATTTTTTAACTCCATATATTCTTCAATAGAAATTGGGCTCTTATAAAACATTCTCACATAAATATCCTTTTTAATCATATATAAAAAAGCGTTGAACGTTTTTCTTAATTCCTTGAATTTACTTTTATTGTCAAATAGCTTTTCAACCATATTTCTATCCCATTTCTTTTCAAAAAAAGACAAATAATAATCATCCTTTGGATTTACTAAAAATTCCACACTATCACTCCACTCATATCTATTCAACATTAGAGCTCCTTCAGAATATGAAAGTAATTTATATGATAAAGATTTATATGGAAGATAATTTAAGAATAATTCCCCGTAATTATTTTTATAATCACCAGGCATTTTCTCTTTATCGTAAAAAACTAATTTATTATCAATTTCTAAAATTACCCATCTATGCGATTCCTTAGGGAATAGAAATTCTCCTATTAAACTAGGAGTTTCAATATAACCACTTTTAGCAACCCTTGTCAACTCATTAATAAATTTCTCTGGATTATCAACATGCTCCAAAACTTGATTACAAATTACATAATCAAACTCCTTATCTTTAAATGGCAAATCCTCCCCATTGGCATTAACAAATTCTTGATGAGGAAAAATCTTAACATCACCGCAACGATGATAATTATTATCAATAAATCTTTCAACTATAACGTTAGAACGAAAAGATGGGTTATGTCCAGAGCCAACTTCTAAAACTCTATCATTTTTCTTAATCTTTAAGTTATGTCTATCATAAGGTGTTCGCACTTTCATATTTATTAGCTTCTAATTAATTTATAAATCATTCCTTTTATATCATATATCTTTAAAAATTGAAGATAGAATGTAACAAACAATAAACTAAAAATTGATTTGATTAATAATGATATAAACATATTTAAATCTAAAGTTATATAATTTATTCCATATAAAAACAGGAATAATATTATTGAAACAACTATTGGAGAGAAAATGCATTTAATAATTTTTATTATGCTTGACTTAAACACAATATTATACATTAAATAGTAAGCCTGAAAGAAATTAATTATTATTGAAATCATTATTCCAATCGATACTGCTTCAATAGTTTTAAAATAAAAGACACCTACTAAAATTGCAACTACAGTTAAAATAGTAGACAATACACCACTCAAAAACATAATCTTTGTAGAATTGGAAGCTTGAAATATTGAGCCTGAAGTAGAAAGTATTATTTGAAAAGCAACAGAAAAAGATAGTATTTCAAAACTTGGAACAGACCTCTCCCATTGCATACCAAAAATCAAAAGCACCAATTCTTTTGAAGTAAAAAACAAAAGAACAGATAATGGGAAGCCGATATATGCTAATAGCTTTACTATCTTTAAATATGAATCTGAAAGCTTTTTATAATCATTCTGCAAATCAGAAAAAATTGGATGCATAACAGGAGAAACCACATGAGTAATTGTTTGTAAAGGAAGCATCATAAGTCTATATGATTTTTCATAATAACCTAACATTGTATTATTAAGGTATTTTCCTATTATTAATTTATCCAAGTTTCTTGAGAAATAGTTTATTAGGTTAAAAAAGAACTGATAAACAGAGAATGATAATATTTTATTCAATGCCTTGAACTTGAAAAGAAGTTTAAATTTAATTGGTTTCTTAATATAAGAAATAATAAACAAAAGAATTGAAGAAAGTATAGGATTAATTAATAGAGCATATATTCCAAAACCTAAGAAAACTGAGACAACGGCTAATATTCCTGCAAATAGTTGAATTGAGAATGATCTTATAGCTATAAATTTAAAATCCTTATCCTTATAAATTAATGCATTAGGAAGAATTTGAGCGGAATTAAAGAAGATTGCTATTGATAAATAATATGATAATGTTTCTAATAATGGAGTTTTATAATAAATAGATATAGGTTTGGCTAATAAAACAAATATTATTGTTAATACAAGTCCAAACCAAATGGTAAATGAAAAAATATTAGATAAATCATCATTATTCAATTCTTTATTCTGAATTATTGCTGGACCTATACCTATTTCAGTAAGCATATTAAAAAAAACAATAATCACAGTTGCAATTGCAACAATCCCAAATTCTTCAGGAGAGAGGATTCTTGCAAGAATAGCAGTAACAATTAAAGATATAAATATATTTGAATACTTTGCTATGGCGGTAAAAAATATACCAACAGTCATCTGTGTTTTAATTGAATCTGCCATATTTTTAATTATTTATTCAATTTAATTTCAGCAATTACACTTAAATATGCTTTTTCATATTTATCTACTACAAAGTTTATACCCATATTTTTAATTGCATAATTATAATTATCATAACCATGATTTTCTATATATAATTTATAGGAATTTTCTAATGCTTTAACTATTGACTCGTTATCATTTGGTTCAAAAATCGGATTGCCTGTTTCAAAAAGAATTTCATTTACATTTCCACAATTAGGTCCTAACACAACTTTCTTAAAAAGGAATCCAAGTGGTAAATTACCTGAATTAAGAATTTTCTTTCTTTGAATAAAGACAACATCAGATGCTGCTAAATAATAAGGTAATAAATCATTATCAATTATCTCATCATAATTATTTGAATTAATTGAATAGACTTTAAAGAAAATATTTATAAAACTATAAATTAAATTCTTAAGTAAAGACTTCTTTTTGGAAAAATTCAACATTCTAGGTGCAAGCAAATATTTATCTTTTATTCTTAAACTTAAATAAGCATTTAGCAACATAAATAATTCTGAATTATCTCGAAACCTTCCAAAAGAAAGAATAATAAATTTTTCTAATGGTAAATTCAACTTCTTTCTTGCGTCTTCTTTTGAAATATTCTCGTTATAAGTATTTTCGTATATATGATGGGGTATAAGAAAATTTTTAGATTTAATATTAGGTTCGGTTTCTAAAATTTCATTTATACTAAATTTTCCCATATGTATTATTCCATCAGCAGATTGCTCAACTAAATGATATAATTTCAAAACATTATCATTTCTAAAATGAGGAGATGAATTATGGCGAGTGTATAATATTCCTGTTTTCTGTTTCTTTAAATCTTCTATTCTATTTTTAAGTTTAACAACGTCAATTTCTTCAATAATATATTTAAAAATCTCTTCAGGCCATTGAATGTTAACAATATCATATTTTTTGTTGTTATCCCAAAAATTATCAACAGAGCTATCAACTTCATGATTCTTTTTTTTCAACTCCTTAACTAAAGTATGTACAAAAAGATTATCATTTAGAAACTCCCTATAAACAAAAAGAATTCTCATAACTAAATATTAATTAATAATACAGAATATATGCCTATATTAGTTTTATCCAGTTTTTTGCTTCAAAGTCATATTTCTTGATTGGCTTTGCAGGATTTCCTGCTACAAGGGTATATGGTTCAACATTTTTTGTAACTACACTTCCTGCTGCAACTAATGAATGCTTGCCTACTTTAACACCTTGGATGATTACACAATTACCCCCTATCCAAACATCGTCTTCAATAATTACTTTTGTTCCACTGACTCCCTGATCTTTTATTGGCTTTTCAATATCTTCGTAATCATGAGTTAATCCTAAAATTTGACTTCCTATCCCCAAAACAACATTGTTCCCAATTAATGCTGGACCTAAAATCATTCCTCTTGAAGTAATCATTGTATTATTACCAATTTCAATATCTCCAATACCATTATTTAGTATTACATGATTTTCTATTATTGTTCTATCTCCAATAATCAATTTATTACCAGCATTCAAATCTAATCGAGCATTTCTTCTTATTATTGAACCTTTTCCTCTTTTAATTATAAATGGATATATAAAAATTCTTGCCCACCATCTTGTTCTTGCAGAATAAGGGTGAACCCATAAATTAAGAATAAATTTCTTGAGTTTAGGATTGTTTTTTATTATTTCCTTTAGTTTAGCTTTCACAATTATTTATACAATATCTCTTTTCTTAGGTAATATAAAGTAAAATTCACTTCCTTTACCTAATTCAGATTTTATTTTCAACTCTCCTCCAATCAATTTTACTAATTTATATGCTATCGATAGACCTAAACCTGTTCCTTGAGAAAAATCATTCAATTTGTAAAATCTATCAAATATTTGTTTTTGCTTAGGTTCTCCTATTCCAATTCCACTATCTTTTACTCCAATTCTAACATTTTCTCCAGTATCTTCAACACTTAACTCTACAAATCCTTCATTTGTAAACTTAAATGCATTATTCAAAAGGTTAGTTATTATATCCTTTATCTTTCTCTTATCGGAAAAGACATAAACTCCCTTCCCTTCAAATTTAAAATTGCATTCTAATTTTTTGATATTTTGTACGCTATAAACTTCAAAGATATCATGAGCTAAAGCACAAACATCAAATAATTCTATTTTAAGAGACATTATTCCTGCTTCCATCTTAGAATAGTCAAGAATATTGTTAAATAAATTCAAAAGAGTTTCATTATTTTCTGATATTATCTTTTTATACTCCATTTTTTCCTCAACATCATTTGAATCAACAAGAAGTTGAGAAAATCCAACAATTGCATTTAATGGAGTATGTATTTCGTGTGTAATATTTTCAAGAAATTTTGTTTTTAATTGTTCAGATTCTTTAGCTTTTATCGTTGCATCAACAAATTCTGTCACATCAATTGATGAGCCCAAAATAATGGTATCCCCAAATTCATTCTCAAAAATATTCCAAACGCATTTAATCCATTTATTTTCACCATCAACTACAACATTTAATTGTTTCTCTTGAACTACTTTTAATGGTTTTCCTACATAAGGGATTCTCAAATAATTACTTTTAAGCCATTGTTTGTCTTGCTTGACCAAATTTTTATAAATATTGTCAATTCTGTAATCAATATCTTTTGAAACTCCAAAATTTTCAAACCATTGTTCATTAGCAACAAATGTTCCATCTGTCAAATTCTCTTCCATTATCCCTATTTTGGCAAATGTTGACATATTATCAAACATTAGCTCAAATTTCTTAAGTTCTAACTGTTTTTGATATCTCTCTGATTCATCTAAAAATATAAAAATTAAATTTTCGAAATCTCCATCTTCATTAAAATAGCATTCTATTTTAGATGATAAAAATATGTTTTTATTAGTAAATTTAGAAGGGAAATAATTTTTCGATTTTACCCTTTCAAAAGAATATTCAATTGAAAATGAATTTTTGAAATGCTCATTTGCAAAGTCTTTTTTGTATTTGTCAGGTAATGAAAGAAGTGTTGATATATTTGAAAGGACCATTTTGGGTAAATTAGGATTATCCAAAATATTAATACCCAAAACAATTTGAGAATCCTCTACACCAAAAATTTCCAAACCCTTCTGATTAATTTCAAAAAGATTTCCTTTCTGGTCATAAACTTCAATTCCTGCTGGAACATTGTTTAACATTATCTTCAAACGCTGGATCTCTTTTTGTAATAAATTATCCATAAAAAACTACATATCCTATTAAATATCAAAAAAAAACTATTGCAAATATAATATTATTTACAGATTATCAATAATAATTTGTGTCAAAAACTCAAACAATAAATATATAATGTTCATTATCAAACAAAAAAATATTAACACAAGAATAATTTTTAAATTAAGGCTACAAATAATTAATCCATAAAATAGTAACTATACTATTAACTCAAAGAAAAAGACAGCATTTAAACAAAAAAAGTCGGCATATAATTTTATTTATATCAAGGTTATTTCCTCAATAGATAATGATTGAATGCGAAAAAAATAAAATAAATTAAAATATAATATAAATAATATATTTTTTCGCATTTGCTAAATTTACATCATTGATTATCATTTGCTTAACTTAAACAAACGTATAAAAACTCGTAAAACTTGTTTTTCGCGTTTTTCCTATAATTGATTACTTTAGAGTTGTTTTTTTAATCACAAAGGGTAAAAAGCAATGAATTCAATTAAAAATTAATATAGTTCTTAACAAATAGTATCAAAATCCCAAAAAGGAAACTTACCTTTAAAGAAAAAAAGAAATAATTATTTTTATTTCTCAAAGGAATATATTACTTTTGTAAATGAAAATCTAACAATAAATTAATTATTTATTCCACATTATTAAGCATGATAGCACATTCAATATTATAATACAAAATCTTTAAATCAATTAAATAATGGGTTATAAAGCTGTTAGATTACTTAGTGAAACTATAATTGTAGTAATAACAATTTTTATTGCTTGCTTTAGCTTATATGCATCTCAATCAAGACTATTCAACCCACAAACTCATGTTTTTGCTTCTTTAATTGGACTATTTGCTATAATATTTGTAGTAATTAATCTTTTCCTTTCATTCTATTGGGCTTCAAAACTTAGAGCTTGGTTTTTTGTTTCAATTGCAACATTACTTCTATTTATTCCATATTTTCTTACAATGTTCCAAATTTCTTTTGAATCTTCTCCTGCATATAAAGATAGAGATATTTGTATTGCTACATACAATGTAAAAAGCTTTGCTTATCATGGACACTATACAGAAAATTTTAAAAACATAGCTTTTGCTCTTGCAGAAAAAGATCCAGATGTAATTTGTTTTCAAGAAATTTGGTTTGACAAAAAGCTACCAATTGATAGTATAGCAAAATTCTTAGAAATGTCTTACTATTCTGTTGGGAAAAATGGTGTAGGTGTCAAAGATTTAGCTATTTTCAGTAAATATCCAATCATTAATACAGAAAGTCAAATATATCCTAACACACATAATGGCTCAATGTATTGTGATGTAAAAATTAAAAACAAAACTATTAGAATAATAAATGCTCATCTTCAGACTTCCAATTTTAATCAAAGAAAACAAGACGTTGAAAAATTAAAACAAGTATTTAAACCAAGAATATTTGCTAAAGCCATTCAAACAATATACATCACAATAAGTCAAAACTCACAAAAAAGAGCTCAACAAGCAATTGATGTAAACAAAATTATTAAAGAAAGTCCTTATTCAATATTTGTTTGTGGAGATTTTAATGAAACTCCTTCATCTTTTGTTTATGAAAAAATGAAAGAAAATTTAACTGATGGATTTCGTCAAGGTGGAAGAGGATTTGGTTCCACTTATAAAAAACTATTTGGGATTTTAAGGGTTGATTATATCTTTCACTCAAAAGACTATCATTGCATAAATTATTTCAGTGAAAATTTATCTTATTCCGATCATAAGCCTATATTTGGATTCTACAATAAAAAATAAAAAAAAACGAAATTTATTACCACATTTCCCTGAAATGTTGTATATTTGCATCCGGAAATTATTTAAAAACAACAAGAAAAAATAAAGATAAATTATGAAAAAACTATTGTTATTATTAGCAATAACCTTTATAGGAGCTTCATGTATAAATGAAGATTTAGAAAGCTTAAAATTAGATTTAGACAACTTAAGCCCATATACAGAAAAAGTTGCTACAATCAAGGAAGGTCAAATAACTCGCATTTACGCTGATGACAAACTTATATGCGAAACAACAGTACCTACAAGCTATTATTTACCAAAAGGTGCTATAGAAAAAATTGAATATGTACCTAACAATAAAGCTGTAACTTTTAGTGGATGGGACACTTATCAATTTACTGCAGCTTTCGAAGACACAAGAAATGGTGATAATGATTATAATGATTTTGTTTGTTTTATAACAAGAGACAAAGTAGAAATTGGTTCTTGGCCAAATTGGTCAACCAAAATAACTGTATATATTCAACCAATCGCTTATGGTGCTGGAACTGTGTTACAATTTGGGATGACATTACCTGATGGTAGAGATACAATTTTCACTAATAATATTCAGCGAGATTTATTTCCAGGCAGAACTGGATTTGTTAATACTGAAAACTTTGATAATATATATCAAACAGCTGACACTATTCATATTATAAAATTCACTTATATACAACCAGGAAGAAGTAGTGCAAGTTATCCTTTCCATCCATTTATTATTAATCAAAGCGGAGAAAGATTATATGTTGCTTTAAATGGTAAAAAGAATGTAGTTAAAGATTATTTAAGCCTTGCTGGAATATTAGGTTATCCTCTTGGGATTGCTACATCTGGACAATTTGCTTATCCTTTAGAAAAAATTAATATAGCAACGTGTTACCCTGGATTTAACAATTGGGTAGTAGGAAATAGTAGTGAACTAGGCACTTTTAGTAATAATAGAAGAGATAGTGTATTTCACAGAGTAGATTGGGCTCTTCCTGCAGGAATTATTAAATTTAATCCTCAATCTCTATGGCCTAATACAAAATAATTTCAAATTCCAATTATTTTAGAAAAGTGCAATCTATAATTTATTGATTGCACTTTTTTTTTTGCATTTAATTACTTATACGAAATGATCCACTAAAAAAAATAATTGAAACTTAAATTAATATATAGCTTGGACATAACACATTCACCAAAAACCTATATTACAGCCGATTATCATTTATAATACAAAAAAACAAATGAATAAAAATAAATATTCGACAACAAACATAATTAATTATATTTTTTTTTGTATTTTTGCTTGATAAATAAACCTTAACCCATAAAATACAATAAGATATATACTATGAAAAAAATACTTATACTCGACGATAAAGAAGCTATTGCTAAAATCCTTTCTATGTATATTGGGAAAGAGAATGAAATAGTTTGGTTTGATAATCCTCAAAAAGGTATTGTATGGTTAGATCAAGGAAATATCCCAGATTTAATTATTACAGATCTCAATATGCCTATTATGAGCGGAGAAGAATTTTTAAAGTATATAAAACAAAATCAGTTGTATAGAGAGATTAAAGTAATAATTCTTTCAAGCAATGATAGTACTACTGAGAAAATAAGACTTTTAGAAATGGGAGCTATTGATTATATAGTAAAACCATTTAATCCAGTTGAATTAAATCTAAGGGTTAAAAAATTATTATGACTTCATCAAAACAAAATAATAATGTAGAATTATTTAGGCTCCCTCTTTGGAAAAGAATTTTTGATATTTTTTTCTCCTCATTTGCAATTATATTTTTAAGTCCATTATTTATTATTGTATCAATTGCAATATACATTGAAGATAGAGGAAAAATTTGTTATTGCCAAAAAAGAGCAGGTAGCAATTTTAAAATATTTAATTTTATAAAATTCCGCTCTATGTATATGGATGCAGATAAAAGACTAAAAGAGTTTGCAGAACTAAACCAATACGAAATAGAAAACGAAGAAGAGAGAGAAATAGAATTTCACAATATTAAAGTTTCAGATGATGGAATTTTAATAAATGACAATACATTAATTGATGATAATACAATTTTTAATGACGAGAATGTAATTATCAATAATGAAGAAGTAAAAGATGAGAACTTATTATTTGGTGATGATTTTACAGTTGTTGCTAATGATTTTGCAATTTTTCAGAATAGCATAAAAAGAAATAGTTTTAAAAAACTTGAAGGAGATCCTCGAATCACTAAAGTTGGGAAGTTTATAAGAAGATATAG
>ENA-UOOE01001792-UOOE01001792.1-fermentation-metagenome-genome-assembly--contig:-NODE-1792-length-17119-cov-3.928973_pt1 | contig 17119 bp, 18 predicted proteins | sample MGYA00245776_ERZ724021 | MGnify/ENA primary metagenome ERZ724021 (study PRJEB28704, sample SAMN03018321) | fermentation metagenome | biome: anthropogenic terrestrial biome; feature: soil; material... | reverse complement strand
GGGCCAGGATAAAATAGTTTGAAAAAAGTAGGAGAAAACAAAGTGTAAATCAACAATTAAGTAATCTATTAAAATTACTTAATAACTTTTATAATTTGTACTTTTTCTTGACATAGCACCAATGGTGTTGGGAAAATTATATAAATTATTTTTCATATCATGGATATGATTATTATATTGTTAGTTTAAGAGTACATGGTAAAAGTTATGGTAAAGAGAATCTGAATCAATGTAATCTAAACGATTATGTGCAGGGTATGCTTGGAGAAATAAATAATTTAAATAAAAAGCCTGGAATAACTGGAATAATAGGTTGTTTTATGGGTGGAGCAATTATTCAGAAGATTATTGAAAAATATCAGGACAAAGTAAAAGCTGAGGTGCTTTTATCTTCTGCTGCTCGTTATTGTGAAGAACATAAAGAACTCGACGCAAAATGATATGTAATTAATCTTGGCATAAGTATAGTACTTTAAACTAAATGGCTGAAAGAATTTCGTGAAAATAATGAAATAACCGTCTGTGGTTTGGTAAGCTTAGATGTATAATGTCCGCTTTATAAGTTTAGAAGACCCTGCCATTGATACCTATTTCCACCCAGAAATTATACAGGGAATAGAAGTCCCGATTACAGGATTGATGAATGATCGATATGCTGCCAGGACTTTTAAATTTTTATTCATTGACATAATTTATGAACTTTTGGAAGTCGGTCTATGTAGGAGTAAGACGGATATTTTAATATAATACAATAATAAAAGTATGAAAATTTTAACTTTAGGGGATTGTATTTTTTATGATACGACCTCCTATTTTTTTATTTAGGATATAAATATTTATTTTATTAACATAAAAAATTTTTTTATTTTTTATGTTAATAAATGTAATATATTATATTATTTGTATTTTGAATTTTGCAGTATAAGTTGTGCAAAAATTTTATGTTTTAATATTTAAAATATGAGTTTCAACTCTAACTTCATTTAATAAAAAAAATGAAGTTACCTTAACATACATAAATAGTATATATACTCGTTTTAAGAAATATTTTTATGTTGAAATGTATATCACTATATATGTAACTATTAATATCACATATTTGTAACACATGTTGTCACTTTTGATGTTTTTGGATATGTCACATAAAAGAATAAATCATGATAAAAAATCCATATTATTAATAAAAATATATATTTTAACAGAGAATATAATGTAAATATTCAAAATAAAGGTGTTGACAATTTTATTAAATGATTATATTATACAGTTATTATATGACTATTTAATAAAAAAACCATAATATATTATTAAACAATTAAATAAAACAAAGTATATTTGCGTATTTAATAATATATTAGTTGATGTGGAGGAAAATGGAAAATGGATTATTTATCAAATAACTCAAAGTTAAAAGTTACAGCTAAATCTGGACTTAGGTCAGAATGTTTATCTTTTTATGAAGTACTTGGTCAATCAATTGCTAATATTGGACCTACTGTATCACCAGCTCTTGCTATACCATTAGTTTTTGCTTTTTCTGGTAATGCAACCTGGCTAACTTATATTTTTGCTACTACAGGAGTATTTTTAGTAGGACTACATATTAATCAATTTGCCAAGAGGTCTGCTTCTCCTGGCAATCTGTATACTTATGTAGGTAATGCGTTAGGGGAAGGGGCAGGATTTTTATCGGGATGGGCTCTAATTATTGCATATATGTTAACTGCTTCTGCAGTTATGTGTGGATTTTCAAATTATTTAAATGTAGTAGCTGATGTGGTTGGATTGAAAATACCTAGTACAATTGCACTTGTAATAGCAATTGCTAGTGCTTGGTTTATAGTTTCCAGGGATGTAAAAATTTCAGCAAAATTAATGCTTGTATTAGAATTCATATCTCTTGCATTTATATTTACACTAGGAGGCATGGTGTTGGCACAAAATGGATTCAGTTTAGATATCAATCAATTTAAATTACAGGGAACATCATTTAATGATTTAAGATTGGGATTGGTACTGGCATTCTTTAGTTTTGTTGGTTTTGAAAGTGCTACTTCTCTTGGTGATGAAGCAAAAAATCCTTTAAAAAACATACCTAAAGCTGTAATAATAAGTGGATTGTTTGTGGGAGTGGCCTTTGTAGTACTTTCATATATTGAAGTGATGGGATTTGTAGGAAGTACTACAAAATTAAATGAATCATCAGCACCATTATCATATTTAGCAAATAAAAGTGGTTTTGGTTTTATGGGATTTGCAATATCAATTGGAGCTGTTATTAGTTTTTGGTCTTGTGCAGTAGCTTGTATAACTGCTAGTGCAAGGATAGTTTTAACTATGGCACAAAATGGAATACTACATGGATCTTTGGGGAAAACCCACGAAAAATATAATACACCTTATAAATCTATAAATGTGATTTCTATAGGTGCATTTGTAGTTCCTCTAGTACTGGTATTGTTTAAATTTAATGATATGGATATATTCTCATGGGCAGGAACTATAGCAACTTTGGGATTTTTATTCAGCTATGTAATGATAGTAGTAAGTGCACCGGTATATTTGAAAAAAATAAAAGAACTGAAAGCAATTAATATTGTTGTATCTGTAGTTTCCTTTGGAATACTTATGATACCGATTGTTGGCAGTATTTATCCTTTGCCGGAATTCCCTAATAATTTATTCCCATTTATTTTCTTAGCATGGATGGTAATGGGCATGTTATGGTATGCATTTAGAAGTAAAGAAATTAAGTTAAATAAAAAGTTCACTGAAAACGGGGAAATTGAGGAAACAGCAATAAATTTGTAAAAAAATTGTAAATTTAATTTCAAGAATATTGCTAAAATTATGTAAATGTGAAATGGAGTGATAAATTGAAAATAATCGAGTTATTACATGACAATGATCAGCCTAAAGTAACAAATGTTGATTTATGGTTGAAGAAAAATAAGAACAGTAGTTTTCAGAAAATTAAGGCTTTTAGCTTAGATTATCCTCAATTTAAAGATGTAGACTTAATTATTATCCATGGTGGTTCCCAACATATTTGGAATAAGAATGAAGATGTGTGGTTGACTGATGAAATTGAGTATGTAAGAGAAGCATTAAAAAATAATATTTGTGTGATTGGTTTTTGTTTAGGAGCACAAATAATTGCAGAGGCTTTAGGAGGGAAGACTTATAAGTCAGAAGAAAAGGAGGTGGGGTGGCTAAATATAAAATTTACAACAGAAGGTAAAAAACATAGAATACTAAAAAGTTTAAATGATGGCTTTATGACTTTTCTATGGCATAGTGATCACTATAATTTGCCACAAAATTGTACTGTTTTAGGATATACGGAAGCAGCAAAAAATCAGATCTTTGTAAGTAATATGTATAAAGCTATAGGATTTCAATTTCATCCTGAATATACAAAAGGAAATATAAAAGATTATATTGATAAATATGATGATTGTGTATGGTCTGGCGGAAGATTTGCTCTTGGAAAAGATAATATTTTAAAAGAAACCGAAAAAATTGGAAGTACCTATGAATTATTTGAAAAAATATTTATAAATTCAGTTCAATGGTTTGAAGAACAAAAAAGTTAAAGGAGATAAATAAATTGTTAAATGCGTTTAAACGTTTATCAGAGGAAAAGCAGGTATATATTATAAATGCAGCTGCAGATATTTTTGGAGAAGAGGGTTTTCACCATGCAAGTATTAGTAGAATCTGTAAAAAAGCGGGTATTTCAAATGGAGCATTATATAAGTATTTTGAAAATAAGGAAGCCTTATATTTTGTTGTAGTTGACTATATAACACATAAGATTGAAACAGAAGTATACAAAAAGTATATAGACAAATCCGAATCAATTTTTGATGATATTCATAATTTCCTTAGGGGATTAAAAGAATTTATTCAGAATTATCCTAATTACATTGTAATTTATTGTGATTTTGGCTCAAGTTCAATGAATAGATTTGCAGAAAGAACTTCTGAAAAATTCAGGATAGCTACTAGTTTATATACAATTAGGATGGTAGAACATAGTAAAAAAAGAAATGAAATAGACAATAATATAAAAAATGAAGTGGCTGCTTACTTGATTGATAATTATTTTACAATTTTTGCTTATACGTTAGTTGCAAAATATCATAACAACAGAATAAATTCTTTCTTCAGCATGGGAAACAGGAAGTTGAATGATGATGAGATAATTGATTGGATATTGGAATCTTTAAAAGAAACTTTAAAGAAGAGATGAAAATTTTACCAATAAAGAGAGCGACTAATCGCTCTTAACAAATTAAAATAAATAGAAACGGAGTGGTAATTTTGAAGGCAATATATGATAAAGAAGTGGTAACAGGATATAAAAAGTTGACTGAAGATGATGTTAAAAAATTAATTAGCAACAATGAAATTGAAATGATCAGGGTTGAATATGTAGATATATTTGGTGTAAATCGTGCTAAACTTATTCCTTCTGAAATGGTAGACGAAGCCATGAAAGATGGACTTGCCTTTGCCTCAGCAATATTTTGCATGGGACTTGATAATAGTCTGGTGGAGTATGAAGGAAAACTTGATTATACTTATGATGATATGAAAATAGTAGCAGATCCTTCAACATTTATAGTCTTGCCATATCTGGAAAAGACAGCTCTTATGCTTGGTGATATATATTACCATGAAAAGCCAATGAATATATCGCCTAGATGGTTTCTTAAAAATATCATCGATAAATATCTAGAACTTGGTTATAATCCAATAGCAGCTGGAGAATTAGAATTTTTTCTGTTTAATAGATGTGAAGATGGAAAATCAATTACCCAGTATACAAATCAGCCTGGTAACTTGTATACCGAAAATATAAGAATAGATAGGAAAGGATTTTTGCCCCAGATTACAAAGAGCTTTAAAAAGATGGGCTATAAAATACTTTACATGAACCATGAATTTTATCCGGGGCAATATGAGTATAATTGGAAATATGGGCAGGCCTTAAAAAATGCTGATGAAATCAGTATATTTAAAGGTGTATGCAAAGATATAGCAGATAAAAATGACTTGATGGCAACATTTATGGCAAAACCATTAAACGGTAACGGTGGAAGCGGGTGTCATTATCATGTATCACTCAACGGTTTGGAAACAGGAAAAAATGTATTTTATGATGAAAGTGACTCGGAGGGTATATCTGAAACTATGAAACATTTTATAGCTGGTGTGCTCAAACATGCTAAGGCTTTAGTAGCATTTTTGGCACCTACGATAAACTGCTATAAAAGGTATTGTCCAGATTCTTTCGCACCATGCCATATTGGCTGGGGATATGATAATAGAACTACTTATATAAGAATTCCAGATGAGAGAAAGGGTGCAACAAGGGTTGAAGTAAGGGCAGGAAGTGCGGCAGCAAATCCATATCTTGCACTTGGGGGAATACTGGCGGCAGGATTGGACGGAATAATAAACAAGCTTGATCCGCCGGAGGTAATAAAGTCCGATTTATACCATGATGAGGAGAAACAGGTAGAATATGTACCTAGAAGTCTGGAAGAATCTTTAAAACTTATTGAGGATGATAAATTCCTTTGTGATATGGCAGGAGAGGATCTCATGAAAATATTTTTGGCACTTAAAAGAATGGAAGTTGAAAACTTCAATAGGTCAGTAACCGACTGGGAATGGAAAAATTATTCTTATCATATATAAAATTATTTAAATTTAATATATTTGGAGGAAGAAAAATGTGTGGTATAGCAGGAATAATAAATAAAGGTGGAATGGATGTTGCTTCAACTTTAATAAACATGCTTTCATTAATCCAGCATAGAGGACCAGATGCCAGTGGTATAGCTGTATATGGCATGGGTAAAGAAATTTTGTTGAGAGTTACAGAAGGAAGAAAGGGTTTGCATGATACTCTGGTTCAAATTGTAGAGAAATATGCTTCAATTAGTAGAGAAAAGATAACGGAGAGTAGAAATAATATTTTTTACTCTGAGATAATTTTAAATATCAAAAAAGATTATATAGAAAAATTGCACCAGGAGATTAACGAAGTAGATGGATTATATGTAAATTCTTGTGGAGAGGGAATGAAAGTATACAAGGATTCAGGATTAATTGATAATCTTCTTACTTATCAAACTATTGATAGAAATACAGCTACTCATGGAATCGGACATGTAAGAATGGCTACAGAAAGTGCAGAGGATGTCAATGCGGCACATCCTTTTGTATCGCCATTTTATTCAGATTTAAGCATAGTTCACAATGGACAGTTTACAAATTATTTTAATCTCAGAAGAAAATTGGAAAACAAGGGTGCAAAGTTTAAGACTTTAAATGATACCGAAGCAGCAAGTCATTTAATTGCTTATGCAATGAGTGAAAATGGAGGAGATTTAGAGGGAGCCCTGCATTATGCTTCAGATCAATTTGATGGGATTTACTGTATTATAGCGTCCACATCAGATCAGATTGGAATAGCTAAGGATAAATTGGGAATAAAACCCCTGCTGATTTTTGAAAAGGACGGAACAATACTATTGGGATCAGAACAAATTGAATTTACATCTATTTTCCCAGATGTATATGCGGAGGAAATAGAGCCAGGAGAGGTGAGAGTATGGAATTTATAGATGCTAAGAATTTGAAAAGTAAAGAATTAAATGAAGCAATAAGAGAATGTTTTGAAAAAGATAATGAGGTAACTGTCCAAAATTGTCACTCTATGCATAATGTAGCTATTGGACTATCTCAAAAAGGTACTGTGATGATAAAAGGAAGTACTGGTTTTTATACAGGTGGTTTCTTGGAAGGAACCAAAGTTGTTGTTGATGGAAATGTAGGCTGGTATGTTGGAGATAATATGATGGATGGAGAGCTTATAGTAACGAAGAATACAGGATGTAATGCAGGCAGTTATTTTTATGGAGGTACTATGGTGATTTATGGAGGCACTGGAAGTAGGGTTGGATATGGGATGAAAGGTGGAACTATTATAGTGTGTGGATCGGCAGGTATGTGGGCTGGACAGATGACGCTAGGCGGGAAATTAATAATTTTGGGAAAAGTTGGAAAGAAAATTGGAGAGTCCATGTATAAAGGAGTGATATTTACTCAGGATAAAGATGTTGAGAATAAAATTGGAGGAAATGTCTATGTTAATAATACCACGGAAGAAGAAAAAGGGGAGTTAAATCAATTGTTTATCAGGTATGATATTAAAACAGATGCAGATAATTTTAAAGCAATAAGGCCTTCCTCTACAGGAAGACATAAATATATACTGTTTAAACCGCAGCTGTCCAAAAAAATTGATGAGGAGGAAAGAAATATATGGCTACTGAAGTTGATGAAAAAATGGGATCAAAGATAAATATAAATAAAGAAATAGAAGCTAAAGATGTCCAGAAAGGTATCTGGAAACCAGAAACTATTTCAGAAATAGATTATAAATCCAGATATGGGAAGCATCGTATTAGAGGCTGCGGTGCAACGAGATATATGCCAAATTTTGATGATTTGATGATACTGCCTTCCCAGTTAAGCAGGATGCCAATAGATACTTATCGTGAAAATTGTGAAACCAGAACTGTACTTGGACATCGTTTTGCAAAAAAACCCCTAGTAATAGAAACTCCAATTATGATAGCTGGAATGTCCTATGGTGCATTGAGCAAAGAAGCTAAAATTGCCCTTGCCAAGGCTACAGCTTTAACGGGAACGGTTGTCAGCAATGGTGAAGGTGGATTGCTTGCAGAGGAAAGAGAAAATTCATATAGACAGTCAGTACAAATACTTGCTACTAGATTTGGATTTAGCAGGAAAAATCTTAAAGAGGCTGATATGTTGGAATTTGTAATTGGAATTGGTGCTAAACCTGGTATTTGCGGGCATTTGATGGGAAGTAAAATAACAAGAGATATAGCTCAAATGAGACAACTCCCTATAGGAATAGATCTTCATAGTCATCCAAGACATGCAGATGCCCTTGGACCTGATGACATGGTGGTAAAAATTGAGGAACTAAGAGAACTTACTAATTGGGAAACTCCCATATTTGTAAAGATTTCTGCCGGCAGAGTTAGGGATGATGTTAAAATAGCAGTTAAAATTGGAGTGGATGGAATAATATTGGATGGTGCACAGGCAGGAACAGGAGCCGCTCCTGTAATGGCAACAAATCATCTGGGAATACCTACTTTACCTGCATTAGTTGAAGCGGTAAAAACTTTGGATGAAATGGGTGTAAAAGATGAAATGAGCTTGATTATTTCAGGTGGTATTAAAGATGGTGCAGATATTGCAAAGGCTCTTGCAATAGGGGCTGATGCAGTTGCCATTGGAACTGCTGCAATGGTGGCGATGGGATGTAGAGTGTGTTTGAGGTGTCACAATGGTGTATGTCCTTTTGGAATAGGAACACAGGATGAAAATCTTAGAAAAAATTTAGATATAGATGAAGCGGCACATAGAGTTGCAAATTATATCAAAGCCATTACAGATGAAGCAATAATTTTAGCAAAAGCAGCAGGAAAAACAAAATTAAGAAATCTTGAAAGAGAAGATTTACGTTCTCTTACTTTAGAAACATGTGCCATGACAGGCATACCTTTAGTAGGAAGTAATTATGTATTTGGAGAACGATTTGGATTTGAAATGTAAGGAGGAGAAAATGAGAATATATAAACATCCTATATTGGGAACTTTTCAAAAGGGTAAATTAGTTAAATTTCAATTTGATGATAAAATTTTAGAAGGCTATGAAGATGAGCCAATAGCAGTAGCATTAAAGGCAAATGGTATTATGACTCATAGATATACAATTAAACGTAAGGAACCAAGGGGAATTTTCTGTGCTATAGGTAGGTGTACTGATTGTGTAATGATTGTAGATGGGAAGCCAAATGTTAGAACATGTGTGACCTTATTAAAAGAAGGAATGAAAATACAAACGCAATATGGCGTAACTAAAAAGGAATAGGATGGAGAAATATGAAAAGATATGAGTTAATTGTAATTGGAGCAGGACCGGCGGGTTTATCTGCAGCTATAGAGGCTGCATCTAATGGTATGGATGTTATTGTGTTTGATGAAAATTCAAAACCTGGTGGACAGTTACTTAAACAAATTCATAAGTTTTTTGGTTCAAAAGCACACAAGGCAAAAGAGCGTGGTTTCAAAATAGGAGAAGAATTACTAAAAGAGGCGAGAGAATTGGGTGTTGAAGTTGTTCTCAATGCTGTTGTAATTGGGATATTTCAAAATAAAGAAGTAAATGTAATGCTTGACGGGCAAATTAAGCATATAAAAGCAAATAATATTATTATTGCAACTGGAGCCTCTGAAAATGTAGTTCCTTTTCCAGGGTGGACAATGCCTGGAGTTATTGGAGCTGGTGCAGCTCAAACCATGATGAATATTCATGGGTTAAAACCTGGAAATAAAATATTGATGGTGGGATCTGGTAATGTCGGATTGGTTGTGGCCTACCAACTTATTCAAGCTGGATGTATGGTTAAGGCAATTATTGATGCTGCACCGAGAATAGGAGGATATGGTGTACATGCTACTAAAGTTGCAAGAATGGGAGTACCATTCTATTTATCACATACAATTAAAGTGGCTTATGGAAGTGAAGCTGTTGAAGGAGCGACTATTGTACAGGTAGATAGGAATTGGAAGGCAATTGAAGGTTCTGAAAAGAAGCTGGATGTAGATACAATTTGTATAGCTGTAGGGTTGTCACCCATGTCACAGTTGGCATCAATGGCAGGTTGTGACATGGAGAATAATCCACAAAAAGGCGGCACGGTTCCAATATGTAACCAGTATAATGAAACTTCCATAAGTGGAATATATGCTGCAGGTGATGTTTCTGCAATTGAAGAGGCAAGTTCTGCAATGATAGAAGGCAGAATATCAGGAACAGCGGTATCTTATAATCAGAAATATATCGGAAAAAGTGAATTTGTAAATAGATTTAAAGAATACAGTGAATCCCTTAGTCAGTTGAGACAAGGTATGTTTTCACATGAAAATAAAGGAAGAATAGATTTAACTAAAACAGAAGAAGGCTATGATATCTCTCAAAATCTTCTGCAAAATGGATATTTGAGTGAAAAAGAAGTAATTAAATATCCTGGAGTGGTTTCTGAGAAAGTTAGAAAAAGAGGAATTGTGCCTATTATAGAATGTACTCAAAATATACCTTGTGATCCATGTCAAACGGCGTGTTCAATGGGATGTATAAAAATTGGGAATACCATTACTAATCTACCGGTAGTAGATGAAAATTCTAATTGTATTGGCTGTGGAATGTGTGTGGCTTCCTGTTCAGGTCAGGCTATTTTCTTAGTAGATGAGAATTATGCGCCTGGATTTGCAGCAATATCTATGCCCTATGAATTGTACCCACTTCCCCAAAAAGGAGATAAAGGTGTAGCACTTGATAGAGCAGGTAAGGTTCTGGGAGAAGCACAAGTTATAGAGGTTAAAACTATAAAAGCAATGGATGGAACCAATGTACTTACCATAAAGGTTCCGCTGGAATGGTCAATGAAAGCGAGATTTTTTAAATATTAATTTAAAGGTGGGGTGTAAATAGTGAGTAAGACAATTGAAAGGGTATTATTAGATGAAGAGTTTATTTCAGAAACAGATGATTCAGTAATTATTTGTAGATGTGAAGAGATAACAAAAGGGGAAATAAGAAAAGCTGTATATGATGGAATGAGAAACATGAATGAAGTCAAGAGATATTTAAGAGTGGGAATGGGATTGTGTCAGGGACAAACTTGTACAAAATTAGTGAAAAGTATTATAGCAAAGGAGTTGGGCATTAATCCTGGAGAAATTGAAGTTCCAATTCCACGGTCACCTACACGTCCTGTATCTATGCAAACTTATGCAAATGATGGAATTAATAAATAAAGGTGGAGATAGAGTGATTAAGTCAGACGTAATTATAGTAGGTGGTGGAGTTATAAGTTGTGCCATAGCATATAATCTTGCAAAAAGAAATATTAAGGTTATTGTGATTGAAAAAGATCATATAGGTGCAGGAGCTTCTAGTAGAAATGGCGGCGGAGTTCGCCAATCAGCTAGAGATCCTAGAGAGTTACCCCTTGCTATTTATGCTATTAAAAATTTATGGCCATATCTTTCAAAAGAACTTGGAGTTGAAATAGAATATCATAAAAAAGGGAACTTTCGTCTTGGTAAAACACCAGAACACTTAAAAATACTTGAGAATGTGGTTAACCAAGGTTTAGATGCTGGTCTGGAATTAAGACTTTTAGAAAAAGATGAACTTCGCAAACTTTGTCCATATATTTCAAATGAGGTAGTAAATGCAAGCTATTGTCCTACAGACGGACATGCAAATCCTATGAAAACAACTTTGGCTTTTTATAAAAATGCTTTAAAATTAGGCACAAAATTTATTACTGGTGAAACAGTAAAATCTATTATATTGGCTAAAGGAAAAGTCAGTGGGGTAAAAACTGAAACCAATGTATACGAAGCTCCGGAAGTAGTTTTAGCTGCAGGGTATGAATCGAAGGCTATTGCAAATACTGTAGGAATTGATATAGCAATGAGAAAAGAACTTATTGAAGCTATTATTACTGAAGCTCAACCGCAGATGTTTTCAGAAATGATTGGCACTGCAGAGTCAGATTTTTATGGACATCAAACTGAACATGGTTCATTTGTTTTTGGAGGTTCCACAGGATTAGAACCCTTTCTATCAGATGAGGTAAAAACTATAAATAAAAGTATTACAGCACCATATATATGCAGAGCTGTTTTAAAATATTTCCCAATTATGAGCAGTATGAATATTATACGTACATGGTCTGGTTTTATGGATATAATGGCAGATAAAGTTCCAGTTTTGAGTAAGGTGAAAGAAGTGCCAGGACTTACGTTAGCCTGTGGGTTTTCTGGACATGGGTTTGGAATATCACCGGCAGTTGGACAACTTATATCGGAGTTGATAATCAATGGCAAACCTTCAATTTCACTTGATGCCTTCCGTTATGATCGTTTAAAACCGAAAGGGTAGAATTTATTGTTAGACAAGGAGGTTCATTATGGGTTTTAGAATTGAAAATGATTCTATTGGTGCAAAGAAGGTACCTAAGGATGCATATTATGGGGTACAAACATTACGTGGAGCAGAAAACTTTAAAATAACTGGTTTAAATATTAAAAAAGTTTTTATTGAAAGTCTTGCACAGGTAAAAAAAGCTGCGGCCCAAACGAATAATGAAGCAGGTATTTTAAGTGATAATATTAAAAACTGTATTGTTGAAGCTTGTGACGAAATAATCTCAGGTAATATGCTTGAAGAATTTATAACTGATCCTGTTCAAGGGGGTGCAGGAACTTCAATAAATATGAATGCAAATGAGGTAATTGCAAATAGAGCTTTAGAAATTTTAGGATACGAAAAAGGAAATTATAATATCATTAATCCTAATGATCATGTTAATATGTGTCAATCCACCAATGATGTAATTCCTACTACTGGAAAAATAACAACTTATAAAATGATGATTAAATGTATAGAACAATTAGAAAATTTATATAAAGAGTTAAATTTAAAAGCAGTAGAATTTTATGATGTAATAAAAATAGGAAGAACCCAAATGCAGGATGCAGTTCCAATTAGGCTTGGACAAGAGTTTAATGCCTATAGTGAAGTTATTAAAAGAGACATTAACAGATTAAAAAAAATTAAAGAAAGTTTACTTATAATAAATTTGGGTGGGACAGCTGTAGGAACAGGTATTAATACTGATAAAAGGTACTTTTTTAGGGTTGTACCAAATCTTGCAGTGATTACTGGATTAAATTTAATACAGGCAAAGAATTTGATAGATGCAACTCAAAATTTGGATTGTTTTGTAGAAACATCATCAGTCATAAAAACTTGTGCTGTAAATTTATCTAAAATAGCAAATGATTTAAGATTTATGTCATCTGGCCCCAGGGCGGGATTGAATGAAATCAACTTGCCATCAGTACAAAATGGTTCTTCTATTATGCCGGGAAAAGTAAATCCTGTCATTCCAGAAGTAATAAATCAAATTGCCTTTAACATTGTGGGAAATGATGTGACAATAACTATGGCAGCAGAAGCAGGACAACTTGAATTGAATCCCTTTCAGCCTATAATATTTTTTAAATTATTTCAATCTATTGAAACTTTGACAAATGGAATAAAAACTTTTGTTGATAACTGCATAAGAGGAATTACTGTTAATAAAGCTAGATGCAAACAGTTAGTCGATAACAGCGTTGGTATTGTTACGGCAATTAGTCCCTATGTTGGTTATAAAACAGCTGCTAAGATAGCTAAAATAGCTATAAATACAGGAGAATCAATATCAAGAGTTATTCTAGAAAATGGAATATTAAATAGATCAGATCTTTCTAATGTATTAAATCCAATCAAAATGACTGAACCAGGTATAATGGTCAAACTTGCCAATAACAAGTGATTCTTGAGTTCAGGTAGCGTTCGGATAAAATAGTAATAATATATATGGAACATTAAAATATAATATTTAAGGAGGAATTTTTATGGAATTGAAAAGAAAAAATTTGTTTTCAGGATCACCTTTAGAAGAGAAAGTTGGATATAGCAGGCTGGTAAAAGTTGGTCCATTTGTTTATATAGGTGGAACAACGTCAGTACAATCAGATGGAAGTGTCTTTGGAGAAAATGACGGATATAAGCAAACAAAGTATATTTTAGAAAAAATGATAAAGTGTTTGGAAGAAGCTGGAGGAAAAAAAGAAGAAGTTATTCGTGTTAAAATGTATACAACTAAAATGTCTCAATCTAAAGAATATCTAAAGGCTTATTCGGAATTCTTTAAAGATGTAAAACCTTTATGCACTCTAGTTGGAATTTCGGAATTAAATAGACCAGCTCAACTGGTTGAAATAGAAATTGATGCAATATTAGGAGTTATATAAAAAATTTATCCGAACACTTTGTGAATATATTGATTATGTCAATATTTTAAGAAGTGTATTTAAGCAAGCAATATAATAAAAATTAATTGAAAGGGGCTAAGGGTGTTGTATAAAATGTCATCTATAAATGATAATGACAACATAAAAGATATTAATTCTACATCTAACAATATTACAGATGGTGTAATGATTGATGACATTGGTGAATTTAGTTGCAGTAATACCAACTGTAATATTAATAAGCAAAGTAAAGATAATACTATTACTGATATTAAATTTAATATTTTAAAAAAAGTATCAAAGCGTTCAAAATATGTTGATACCCACATCCGTAAAACATACTATTTTGATAAAAAATTATTCAAAAAAATGGAAAAATTAAGTAAAAAATATAATATTGATAATAGTTATATAATTAATCAAGCTTTAGAATTATTATTTGAAGCTTTAGAAGAAAATAATAAAAAAGAATGAGAAATAGAGTAAAAAGGTCAACCTATGATGAGTATTCAGAGAGTACTCAAGGCTGGTAATAAGCGTATTTCAAAATGTAAAAATTCATTTTGAAATACGCTTATCACTTTAATAACGATGGGATTGATAATGATTATATGAGAAATAATTATATTTATTTAATATTCTTAATTCATATTAGATAATTTACATATGATGTATTTCTCATAGTATCTATAGCTATTTTTTCTCCACTTGATAGAGTGAATTCTTCTTTCTTTAGAATATATCTCTAACTGGAATATTAAAACTCTAGCCTTGTAAATTTCGATATAGATTGGGACTGTATAAATGATTCATCATTTAATTTTTAGAGAACATAATCATCCTTTTAGCGATAAACCAACAGGTGATGACATTGTAATACATTTGAAATGAAATTAGTAATTAGAAAGGGATGCATGTACAAATTATTGTTTATCTGGATACACAACCCCATAACAAAAAGATTTATTGGCTTGTTAAAAATAGCAATATTGTTCTATATTTTCATAAGTAACAATTGATATACTTTATAAAAACTCAGAGGAGAGAATAGTATGTCAAAACTATTTATCTTAAATATATTTTATGCATTAATAGCTGATGCAGTTTGGGGACTTGCCTATGTAATTCCAAATTTATTACCTAATTACACTGCGGTTGAAATAACATTTGGAAGATATTTTGTTTATGGTATTTTTTCAATAATTATGTTACTATTTCAGAAACAAAAAAGTCTTAGAATCATGAATACTAATATATGGAGAAATGCTTTTCTTTTTTCATTTTGCGGTAATATAGGATATTATTTCTTTCTTGTTTTATCGATTAAATTAACAGGAGCTACAATTGCTACATTAATTATTGGAATGTTATCAATTACAACTTCATTATATGGAAATTTTATAAATCATGAATTTTCTTTTAAAAAATTGATTTTGCCAATTTTTGTTGTTATTATAGGTGTATTAATATTGAATTATGCGTCATTAAATAGATCTACGGATACGTTTAATATATATGGAGTGATATATGGGCTAATTGCATTATGTCTTTGGACATGGTATGCAGTTTCAAACGCATGCTTTTTGAAAGAAAATGCTGAAATTACATCACAAATGTGGTCTACAATTACTGGGACTACTACTTTATGTCTAATTCCTTTTTTTATATTAATGATTAAAGTAATAATGCCAGATTCACTTATATTATTTAAGCTTATAAGTCCCAGTAATATTGTTTTTAAATTTTGGCGTACTGCTGTAATCTTAGGTATTGTTGTCTCGTGGATAGGAACTGTTTTTTGGAATAAAGCATCTAATGCTTTGCCTATTTCTTTAGCAGGTGAAATGACTGTTGGAGAAACGGCTTTTGGATTAACATATTCTTTTATTATTGAAGGCCGATTACCCCACATTATTGAATTGATAAGTATAGTAATAATACTAACAGGTATTGTATATTATATCCATACAATAAATTGTTTAAATGAAGGTGATGAAAAATATAATGTTGAAAATGAAAAATCATGTTGAGTATATCTTACGCCAAGATATGAGAGATATGGAAGTTTTAAAGGCTTCTTATACAACCCAAACATTTTCTCGCCATTGGCACGAAAATTTTGGGATTGGAATCATAGAAAATGGAGTAGAAACTTTTGACTATAATAGAGAAAAGTGTTATGCTCCAAAAAGTAGTATAGTATTAATGAATCCAGGAATCATACATACAGGTCAAGCCGTTAATCAGGAGAAAGGATGGAGGTATTGGATTATGTATCCTTCTCCAATTCTTTTACAGGAAATTATGGAACAGATAAATAAAAGACATTCTTCCATACCTTATTTTCCAAAAGCAGTAGTTTCAGATCCTTACTGTGAAAAAAGTTTATACAAAATGTTTCAATTATTATTTGATAAATCATCTTCTCTACTAGAATGTCAAACTGGCTTTTTTACAGCAATGATTAAAGTTTTACAACATCATGCGAAATTTTCTTATGAAGAGGAAAAAATAAATTGGAATTATAAAGTTGCAGATGATATACGAGAATATATAGATAATAATTACAATAAAAATATTTCTTTGGAGCAGTTATCTATGTTTTCAAATATGAGTAAATTTAACTTGCTTAGAGTTTTTGAAAAAAAATGGGGAGTTCCACCTCATATTTATCAAATAGTTGTTCGTATACAAAAATCTAAGAACTTGCTGATTAAAGGATGTCCAATAGTATCTACAGCATTAAAGATGGGATTTGCAGATCAGAGTCATTTTACACGTCACTTTAAGCGTATTGTTGGCATAACTCCTTATAAATATCAAACTCAATTAATAAATAATAATATAACTTAAATTGTGTTTAAAATATAAATTGTGATAATATAAGATATGTGTAAATTTAGAAAAGAGGTGTTTTTTATGAATAATGATGTTTAGAGGGAGTAGTATTTCATTAAGTGAGTATATAAAGTATAAACTTTTTTGGAGGTAATAAAATGACTGAATTAGAAAATTTCATTCTGGAAGGCAATATCAAAAGGTTACTTTTTAAGTTTTCTCTTCCTGCCATAAGTGTATTTTTAGCTAATGTATTATATAATCTTATTGATGCAATTTTTATAGG
>ENA-UOOE01001789-UOOE01001789.1-fermentation-metagenome-genome-assembly--contig:-NODE-1789-length-17141-cov-4.617113_pt1 | contig 17141 bp, 16 predicted proteins | sample MGYA00245776_ERZ724021 | MGnify/ENA primary metagenome ERZ724021 (study PRJEB28704, sample SAMN03018321) | fermentation metagenome | biome: anthropogenic terrestrial biome; feature: soil; material... | reverse complement strand
ATTCCCCGAGTCCCATAGTCCAATGCCATGGCCCGGGTCAGATTGTTCACCGCCTTATCGCCATGGGCACTGCTGGATGGACAGACTTATGCGTATGTCATTGGAGCAGACTCCGCGATATGGCGAAAGACATACAGCACATCTGCGCCTTTATCATCCGTGTCAGAGAATCCGGGAAAAGTGAATAATCCTATTGATCCGATAGTGCCGGTTGAAGGAGGGACTGGTGGAAGCTCAAGCGCATAGAATATGTCTTTGCATGGCCTTGAAGTTATATTTCAAGGCCTGCAATTTTCTATTGAGGCGATTTGAACCTCTAGGGATGCACAATAAATCAAACCGCGTGCGGCCATCCCCCGGAAATAACGAAAGCGCCGGTGTGAAAAAGAGTGGAAAGATTCGCAAAGGCAACAAATTCAGCCATAATGAGGAAGTTCGGAGAGATACTGAAGTCCAAGAATCCTGTTGCTTAGGTAAATGAGCTACTGGCTAAAATAATTGCGTACAACCTAACGGTACTAATCCATGAGATGTACGAAAATGGGATACAACATGAGTTCCTGTAAATTAAGTCTGATGTCTGCAAAGGAAGTCCCTCGTTTTAGGGACTTTCTATGCAAAGCTCCTCAGTGGGAAAAAGATATAAAACCATGATAACGATGGGAAGGACATGCCAAGTGTCTATCGAGATAATGAGTTGAGACAATATTATCCTGGTGTAGAAATAGGCAACGGTTGCGTCGTCCGAAACCCCGAATTTCTGAGGATAGCTCCTGGAGTTACGGTAAATCACGATACCGTGATTGCCTCTTTTCCTGAAAGCGGAATGATAAAATATGCCCCCCACATCGAGATAGGAGAAGGTGCTTTCATCGGGCCCTACAATGATTTTTCCTGCTATCACGGCATCAAAATCGGAAAGCATGTCATGACCGCCGCCTACGTACTTATCACAGACGTGGATCATGGCTATGAGAATGTGGAGATACCCATAATCAGACAACCTATGACAAGCCAGGGGGAAATCGCCCTGGGTGATGGATGTTGGATAGGATACCGTGCCTGTATCCTCTCTGGAGTGACCATAGGCCGAAACTCAGTGATTGGCGCGAATTCTGTGGTCAACCGAAATGTACCAGATTTTTCGGTTGCTGCTGGGAATCCCGTGAGAATTATCAAGCAATATAATCACAAAAAGAAAAAATGGGAAAAAGTGTCTCGCTGGAAAAAATTGCGTAAGACCTTCGGCCTCTAAGTTAGGCCACTGGTTTCAAGGTTCGAGACTGATATATATGCAAAATCAATCAAAGCACCACTAGCCGCTATTGGATCAATGCGTACCGTGGTTACGACATTATCCTTCCAGTCCGTTCCCCCAATAGTCGGATACCACATATCCATATAAACCACGTGCCACAATCCATCTGCAATTAGCGATGCCTCAATAGGCTTATAGTCTCCAGTTATGCCATGTCCAGCAGTAGCCCAATAGACGCTGTTTGTATTGGGCGTTCCGGAGATTATACGGTATTTCATTGCCATGTATCGCGCCAATTTCCCACTTTTACCAAGTGGGATGACTATACTCGGAGTTGATGCCGTGGAAGTAAACCGGAATGTCCCATCCCGTTATCTGTCAGTTCACATTTGTAAACACTTTGTGAGCCGATATTATTGATGCCGATTTTATAAAAGTCGGCGCGATCAGATCCGGGCGAATCCACCAGATGAGATGAAAAAGTAGACTTAGATGTATGCAATAGCTCGACATGGCAAAACATTTATATCACCGGCTTTGAATTGGGACTCATACCTCATGCATTGAGGCGGACTATAATGCATATTAGAGTCATTCATGATTTAGTGATCATGGGAAGGGCTCATTATGTCGTTTCCTTCATCCAATAAATCGAGTTCGGAGGAGTTTTGGATAAAGAAGAATATTGAAGTATCGATAATAATTCCGGTTTATAACGGTAATCAACAGTTGAAGAAGGCGACAGAGAAGACCTTAGTCAATTTAAAGAAAATTGATCGCACTTCGGAGATAATAATAGCTGAGGATGGAAGCACCGATGGGACTTATGAATATGCCTCCAAGTTGACATCCGAAAACTCGAATATCAGGCTTATTCACATGGATCAAAGGCAAGGGCGTGGCCAGGCTCTTAAGCGAGCCATAAGAGCAGCTAAAGGCGAGGTAATATGCTATATCGACGTGGATCTGGCCACTGATATGGATTATCTGCCACTGCTGATTGACGCAGTTCTAAACGACGGCTACGATTTTGCTACTGGTTCCAGGCTGTTGCCTCAGAGTGATGCCAGACGTTCTCCAACACGTTTGGTTGCCAGCAAATCATTCAACTGGGCGGTCCGAGTATTGTTGGGCTCCCAATTATACGACCACCAGTGTGGTTTCAAGGCATTCAAGCGAGCGTCAGTTCTTCCGCTTCTAGATGAAGTTAAGGATATTCACTGGTTCTGGGACACTGAGATTCTTGTCAGAGGCCAGAGGCATGGATATGAAATCAAGGAGATACCTGTAAGATGGAATGAATCAGATTCGACAAAGGTCAATATATTAAAAGACTCTAAAGATATGGGATGCCAGATCGTTCGACTATGGTGGGATCTGAAGAGAAACGGCCGCTGACTGGTAGGAGCTGTATTAATGGACGCATCCGAATACAATAAGATGTATCATTTGGAAGAGGCGAATTGGTGGTATGCAGGCCGCAGGGATATGGTTTTAAATATTGCTTGCCGAATAAATAAGAGTATCTCTGAGAAGCCTTTAAGAATTTTGGATGCGGGCTGCGGCACCGGCATGAATCTCAAATGCATTCAAGATATAGGCGAAGGGTATGGCTTGGATATTTCAAAAAATGCCTTGAGATTTAGCAAAAGCAGAGGATTACAGTCCTTGATATGCGGTTCGGCGGATAGGCTGCCTTTTAAAAGTAATCTATTTGATCTAATCTTGGCATTAGACGTTATAGAGCATATTGAGGAAGATCTCTCAGCTATCGGAGAGTTTAACCGCGTTCTGAAGCCAGGAGGCCATCTTATAATTACCGTTCCAGCCTTTCAGTTTCTTTGGAGCGAACATGATCACGCAGTTCATCATAGGAGAAGATATGCGAGATCCAGCATCATTAGGATGCTTCAGTCAGGTGGATTTGAGAACGAAAAAGCAACATATTGGAACTTTTTCCTATTCATGCCAGTGGCAGCGATGCGAATTATAAAGAAATTTCGACGATCTAAAGAGAAAAACCAAACTGATTTAACGGAACTGCCTTTTTATTTAAATGATCTATTGAATATTTTATTAAGGATCGAGAATCGGATTCTGGTGCAATTTGATTTACCAGTTGGTGTTAGTGTAATGTGTGTATGTAGAAAGGTTCGTGAAGGTCAATGATGAAACGAAATGGACTTAATATGTTTGCTATTGGCTTGGTACTAATTTGCGTGGTTTTTGGCGCCCTAGGGCAGATCTCTATGAAGGCCGGGATGAGACAAGTGCAGAAGATCAACGGCTTCTCAGATCTGTTGGACCCACGTACCGTTATAGAGATTTTTAGTAACATCTATGTCATGGGAGGGCTTCTTCTATACATGGTTTCCGCCTTCCTTTGGTTGGGGGCCCTCTCGACACTTGATGTCAGTTCCATGTATCCTCTGTTAAGTTTGGCCTATGTGGTTACTGCAGTTTTTGCCGTGTCTTTTCTTGGGGAAGTTGTGACGCTTTATCGGTGGGCAGGAATTGCGCTAGTGGTGATTGGATGCCTTCTAATCGTCAGGAGCTGACGATCATTAGGTTATTCTTGCTGCAATTAATTTAGGGGTTTTATGCCATGAACGGACTCAATAGATTCAATTGCCGATTAAAAGTGGCAGAGTATATTCTTGCGCTGATTATAAGCATAATAATAATGTTTTGGTCCCTTGGATTATTAAGTGCGGATCTTAGCATCCCGTTTAACAATGTAGGTGATTCTTTATTTTTTTATGCTATGACAAAAACAATAATTGAAACTGGATGGATTTTCTGTAATAATCAACTTGGAGCGCCTTACGGGCTCGAGATGTATGATTTCCCTTTAAATAATACATTAGATTTATTAATAATAAAGATTATATCATTTTTTATTTCAGACTCTATTTTAGTGGAGAATGTCTTCTATTTGCTAACTTATCCTCTAACGACTCTTACTTCAATGGTAATATTTAGAGAATTAAAAATAAATTACGCGTATTCTGTACTTGGAAGCTTGTTATTCACTTTTACTCCCTATCATTTTTTGAGAGGCGTGGTGCATTTAAATTTATCGTCTTATTTCATAATACCTCTCATGGTTATGGTGATATTGTGGATTTATTCGAATAAGCTTGATTTATTTAAAGTGGATATTGGTTATCAAAAGAGATCGAGGTTATCTGATAATAGATTAATAGCTAGTATATTAATTTGTATTCTATCTGGATTGGTATTTTTCTATTACATCTACTTTTTTTGTTTTTTTCTTCTCGTAGCCGGTTTTTGTTCATCTATCGCAATGTGGAGAAAAACACCAGTTCTCACTTCTTTTATATTAGTATTAATAATAGTATTAGTAACAATATTGAATCAATCGCCCACAATTATATACCAGTGGCAATATGGAGAGAATACAGAAGTCGCAATTAGATATCCGTTTGAAACAGAATTATATGGACTTAAAATAACTCAACTATTGATGCCTATCAATGGTCATAGAATCCCAATTTTTGCCAGACTTGCCAGCTATTATGACGGTACTGCACCATTAGTCAATGAAAATTCCTACGCTTCTCTCGGTATTATCGGAAGTCTAGGCTTTCTTTTTCTGCTGGGCATGATTTTCTTTAGGGTCTCATCAAAATATTCTATGCAGGAACATGATTTGGCCATGATGAGTAGATTGAGCGTTTTGAATTTATCAGCTGTACTATATGCAACAATTGGCGGATTCAGTTCTGTGATTGCTTATTCCATATTAGCGCAATTTCGGAGCATAAATCGAATAAGTATCTTTATCGCCTTTTTTTCTATTACATCTATATTGTTAATTTTAAATTATTCATTAAATAAGCATATAAGGGTCGCCAAGCGCAATATATTTATTTGTACTATCTCTTGCATAATTTTGATAGTCGGAATATTGGACCAAACTTCTGACTCTTTTGTTCCTTCTTACGCCTCGATAAAGGAGGAATATAATATTGATGGTCGTTTTATAAATGACATCGAAGCCATTATGCCAGAAAATGCTATGATATTTCAGCTACCGTATCTGCCTTTTCCAGAAAGTCCCATGATGAATAAAATGGATGATTATTCACATTTCAGAGCATATTTGCATTCGAATGATTTACGTTGGAGTTACGGAGCGATGAAAGGACGACCGGGAGATGCTTGGCAAAAAGGTATAGCTAGCATGCCTGTAAAAGATATGATCAATGTGCTATCTCAAACCGATTTTGAAGGTATCTACATAGACAGCTATGGATTCGAGGATAGTGGGGCAAATATTATATCTAATATAACTAAGATCCTAGAAGAAAAGCCCTTAACTAGCGATAACGGGCGATTATACTTCTTTGATATGACAAAGTATAACAAGCGAATTAGAGATGACTCCTTCAATAGAGAAAAAATTCCAATAATATTCGATTCCGGCTGGCACGATATCGAAAATTGGGCCGGTTTTTCCTCCCGCTGGATGCAGGCCGATGCAACCATCATAGAATATTCTGCTGAGAATCGCATGGCAAGTTTAAGCGTCCAGGCACTGAGCTTCTATCGTAACCGGACGCTGGAGATCTATTCTGGCGATAAAATGGTATCTCGGGTTACTGTGCCAACTAGAATCATCAATGTAACGGCACCAGTCCCCCTCATGAGTGGGTTGAATTTAGTGCGGTTCCATGTGCCTGAGGGCTGCGAGCGGCCATGCGACAAGATGGAGCCGAATACCGATTCAAGGTGTCTGAGCCTGGCCGTGCAGAACATCGTGTTGGCGTGATTCAGTTCCTGATGATCCGAACATACCTGCAATAATGGTGGGAGAGAAATGTCTGTCCCGGCTCGGATTCAGGAACACAGCATATCAGATGTTTGAAAATTATGTACAATCTGGTATAATAGCATATTCAAAATTGTTCCACCATATTCTAATCTGTAAATTAAATTTTTATATATTAAATCAAAAATTTATTCTGATCTTACGGCTTCCGATGGATCTCCAGCCATCTCCTCCAAGGTAGGGTGAGAAAAACTATTCTTCAGGCGCCCATTCGGCATGGTTTTTAGCTCTTTTGGCAATGCTCGAAGAATACAATTTATTATAATAATTTGCATATTTGTCCATTTGAAGCGATTTGGCCCAACAAATTCATTGAGGACGAATAAGCCACCGGGTTTTAGGGTCCTGTGGATTTCTGAAAATAGATGCTCCAAGTTTGAAATATAGTGCAATGATGCACCAGCATAAATCACATCGTATCTGTATGGCAAAATTACGTCATTAATGTCTGAAATGTAATAATCAATATCTAAATTATGGTTTTTGGCTTGTTCGCGTGCATATTCGATTGATTTGCGGGATAAATCAATACCGTCAAAACTTTTCGCTATGCCAAATTTTATGGCATGACGTTCAAGCGTGCCATCACCGCACCCTATAGATAATCCACGCTCTTTGCCGTATAGCCTAAATCTCTCCTGACTCCATAAGATCCATTGAGATGGATTGTATTTTCCGTCTAGCTTGGGCAAAGCATCTAGGACAGCCGGAGAATCTAGCCAATTCTTCATTTCCGTATTATCATGTATTTTTATATTTTCATCCCAATGCTTTGAAACCTTTTCGAGCTTCATAAAAAACACCTAATTTCAGCTTTGTGACCTTGTCTGTTAGAGCCGGGCAGGATGGAGGAATGAGAATTTAGACTTGTAGTTCTTACCTCAATTGCCTCTCCTCCCTTTATCCTATTTTCAATATCTGAGAAGAATTCAAGGGCTTTATTCTTAAATTCTTCCTTTGTGAAATCTTGACTTCGCTCGTATGCATTCTTTGCCATGATCTCTCTGGTATCTGCATCCCTGATTAATTTCAATGTAAAGGATATCAGTTCCTCTTTGGCAGTGAATCGAAATCCGCTTATTCCATGCTCGACTATCTCTCGTTGTCCTCCACCATCAATTACAACGGGGACGCAATAATTCTGCATTGCTTCGACAGTAGTCATCCCAAAATGTTCTATCAGGCGGGGATTAATTTCGCCAAGACCACATGCATGCCAGAAAATAGAAGCCTGGCTATACAAATTCTTAAGTTCAGAGTTATTTAAGTTAGGCATTAATTCTATTTTAATATTTTTACTATAATTTGCCATTTGTCTAACTTTATCATAGTAGCAATTACCTTTTGAGGTACCTCCAGCCAAGACCAATCTCCAATTATCTCTTATGTATTGATCTCTCTTGCATAGCTCACAAAATGCGCCAATCATCTCTAGCTGCTTCTTGCTTCCTCCCATCTCAAACCGAGACACAGACAGTATAGTTTTATCCTTTTTAGCCATATTTATTCCATCGTTGAACATATCAACAGGAGGATAGAGGCGCAGTGTGGCGTTCAATCCCCATTTTTGTTTCAACCAGAAAGTAGTATAATTGCTATTAGTTATAATATAGTCGTACTTATCAGCATTGAAGAACCTTTCTCTATTGCTGTCAGGAAAGTGGCATATGAATATGGATAAGCTAGACAATGGTTTGACCTTGCTAAGCATATTCGCATTTATGAATATGTCGTAATTGATGCTTTCTTCCATGATAATGTCAAATGGATTCTCTGCTTCATTTGCAACCATGCCCTCATCTATTAAAGGTCTGCTCATCCTTTCAAAGAATGGTATTTTTATTACCTTCAATTTGCATTTTGATAGGTCAATTCCAAACCACTCCTTATATTTTTCTAGTCTTATATCCTTATTAGCGATATATGTTATTTCGTACCTGTCTTGCAGGATTTGAGCCAACTCTGCTACATATCTTTGACCCCCCCCTGCAAAATGAAAGGCATGGTCGTATATTCCTACCTTGATCTTCCTTAATCCCAATACCACTTCCATCTGATAGAAAAAGCGTAGGGTTTTGTGTGGTCCAAATATCTCGAGCAGGATACTTGCCAATTCCTGGAGGGTCTGTCTTACGGTTTCGTTATCATTATTGTCTGCCAACTTCTTTGTTGCCTGAATCAATGAATGATATAGATCATCAAGCTCATTCTTCATGTAGAAATGAGATGTTTTAATACTTTTTGCAAATTTTGTCGGAAAACGCTTGCCGAGAAGGAGCAATCTATTTCTGGAACAGAAGTATTCGCAGAGACTCGATGATGCAGTACCATGGTATCTATGATATATTACACTCTCGGGGGAGTAGAATATTTTCCATCCCAAATCTCTGCATCTAATGCTATAATCGATATCCTCCATATACATTATGAAATCCTCATCGAATTCTCCTACTTCATCTAAGCATTCTCTTCTAAATAGAACGGAGCCTCCTGTCATGTAATCGATCTCTTTTGCACCATACTGGCCTGTATCCTTCTCGCCAAATCCTATATCCTTGAAATAGAAATCCTCAACCTCTTCAACTCCCACGCTATTTATCGTTTCTTTATCCGAGAAGAGAATCTTGCTTTGTACTGCTCCTATCCTTTCATTTTTGGCAATGATAGAAATGAGATCCTTAAGCCAATTCTTCGCAACAGTTGTATCGTTATTTAGAAGCGCAATATATTGACCTTTCGATTCCTTAATGCCCACGTTTACCGCGTTGGTATAGTTATTTATATTATTTTCTATGACAACAACGGTTGGGTAATTTGTCCTAATGAAGTTCACAGAATCATCTGTGGATAGGTTATCAACCACAATTATCTCCATAGTAATCCCATCTTTATCTATATTTTCAAGCGATTCCATGAATGGCTCAAAAAACTTTTTTCCGTTATAATTAATTGTGATTACTGAAACTTGTACACTCATATTAGATCGTTCCGTATAATCCTTCAATAATGCTCTTCAATTCATTCCTGATGGCATCCTTTTCAGCTTTCATTTCGACATCCTTCATAAGTGTAAATCTCTTCCGCTCATCTCGTTTCATTTTAAGATCATCGTACAAATTTTTTATATATATATCGAGATTTCTTGGACGATAAAAGCTATAAGCATTAAGGCTTAATATAGCATTACAATCTGTATCTGAACATACAATTATGGTTGCGTTGTTGGATAGCCAAAGCATTTCGCCTATATTTGAGTCCTCTATGCCATGCCAGTTTGTGACAAGATTCAAGGGTAGATTTGAAGATCCATCCCTGATCGACATCCCACAAATTGCAATACTCAAACATCTGTTATCAACACTTATCATCTCTGGAATGTCGCAAGGACGCTCGCATCCCTCAGGCACATGGAATCTAATCATGTTATAGCCTTTCTCTAAACTAACCTGAGTTTCTAAATATGTGGGCTCCAATGGAACCTCTTGGTGATGAATAAGCTGATCGCCTTCTGTTAATTCAAGCGCATTTGATGCGGAAACTTCGGCTTGACGTGGCTCGATCTCATGGCGACGTCGAGTGCTTAGATAATTCTTAGCATTCCAAGAGAAGCTGCCCACACCACCGTTTACCAGTATCCTTATGCCCTTTAAACCAATATCATACCAGCCTCGCCGCCTGGTTCCATGTGGAAGCAAATGTTCGACAATACTATTATGGAATCTCATCGTCATTTGCCATACAACGCTACTCTCCATTTCAGCTAATTCGAATTCTGAAGATATCGCACGGGCCTCTGCGTGTTTCATTTTTTCCGATATTACCATAATCGAGGCGTCACGCTTGGCTATGACTTGATTCATTGATTTATTCCTTGCAGCAGCCTCCTGGAGCTGACCTGTTAAGAAGACTATTCGGCTGTCTCGATCAGAAATAGCCTGCTCAGCCATCTGAAGCCTTGCGGTTGCATCTTTAAGTTGGCTATTCAGCTCAGTTATTTGGCTGTCTCGATCAGAAACGGCCTGCTCAGCCGTCTGCACTCTGCTCGTAGCATCTTGGAACTGGCTTGATAAAGACGCATTCTGACTTTCCAAGTCCATACACATTTTTTTAGCATGTTTAAAGCTAGCTCCTAATCCAGCTGCTTTAGCTTCGAGCGATTGTATAATATTATTATCCTCTGATGTTTTTTGCAGCAACTTTTCATTTTCAGATTTTAATAAAGATGAAATTCGATTTCTCTCCGAAATTTGCCTCAATAATTCACAAATTGTGCGTGAATGCATTTCATCCCTTGCATTTCTATCCTCAGAAGCAACGTCAGCCATCCAAAATTACCTTCTTCCATCACTTTCTTTTTCTATTAAATTTTGAGCTACAGAATTAAATAATACTTCCAGAATTCCTATATCGGTTATTCTTATCAAGGCATTTGGCTCGGCCATCAAATCTATCACGAGATCTAGGCAAGGTATTTTATTTTTATTAACATATCGGAGTACTCTGCCCATAGAATATATATCGCAGAAACTGCCATCCTCAGGCCTTTCTGAAGCGCCCAAGCCGGGCGGGGTAATATAAGTTTGATCTGCGGATATTGCCCATCCGAAATCTATCAAGACTGGTTTTCCATTCCTGACCATGAGGTTATCAAGACGTATATCCCGATGAGTTATTCCTTTCTGCTTGAGCATGCCGAGCAATTTTAGGCAATGGTGGATGAAATTATATAGCTTCTCGAGAGTTGTGTTGATATCTGAAATTGCTTCTTCTAAACGTTGGCCCTGGATCTTTTCAAGGATGATTACGGAATAAGCGCCCTCTGATTTTGAACCTAGTACTCTTGGGAAGTAATCGCTCTCTAATTGAGATAGAAAATGTTCTTCTCGCTCTGCCAGGTCCAAGGTGGCTTGTTTGCATATGACACTTTCACAATCGTATATTCGGCTCCAATACTCTATCCCATTATATCTTGAAAGACACCGACTTTGAATTAATGACTCCTTGCCTTTAATCAGCGGCAAAGGCCCTGAGAGGTCCTTTTCCCCCGGGCTGCAAAATGCAATGTATAATACTCTTGTCGGCGAGATAGGACCAATAGATTCATATCTATCAAAATAGCGGCCTAGTGCAGCCTCAAATGCTTCGAGTGTATATTCTTCTTGGATTATCTCTTTGTTCCAATCGATATGGTGAAAAAATTCTATCGCTGAATCGTCGGAGGCTATCCATTCCACAATAAGCATATCCTTTGTTAGGCTCCTAAGCTTATTTATAACAGCGTCGAGGCTGCCGAAAAGGGCAGTACAGGAATAAAGCCAATGAACAAGTGCGATGGCTAAAACGACGTCGGCTGGTTTATCCCAATCCATGACATTTGCTTTTTCAATTTCCAAATTATGAAAACCGAGCTTTATTTTTGCTTCTTCTAGCATTCTTATGTAATTCTCGTCTATATCAACTGCAATTGCCTTCTCAGCCCCTTGCTGTAAGGCCCAAAAACTGTGGAAACCTGCGTTCGCTCCCAAATCCAATACCGTTTTTTGCGCAAGATATCTTGGCCTGAAATAAGAGACGAGCAAATCCTGCTTATTCTTAAGGTTCAAATCGATATCTAATGCCATGACAGAATTTCTGGTCAGCGAATATTCTTGATATCCATGAAAGATGATGAAATCCTCATAGGCTTCTAAGCTTGCGACGCGGGCGAATTTGTTGGGCTCTTGATAGATCATATTGCCTTTAATTTTGGGTCAAGATATTATTAGCATCCTTATGTATTCGCGATACATCTAATCAAGCCCTTATGAGTTCCCTGTATTTCTCTAAGGCTTTCTGTTTTCTCTTCTCATCTAATTGTCTCATGTTCATCAAAATGCATCTATCGTACAGCTTTTTTATATTTACTATGACATGCAATACGAGCACTATGGTCTTCCCGGTAGTGTGCCGATTATTCTGTAAGCTGTTACGCCTTGGTATCCTACCTCACTAGTTGATTCTCATCTATGCAATAAATACATTTGTATGTGTTTAGCTCCTTGTGTAGTCCCGAAACTCTCAGGAGTACACATAGATAGCGAGGAGCCAAACGCTTAATATTGCTGCATAGCATTTCCGCATGGTAGAAACACCAATTTTAAATACCCCTGGAGTAATTCACTTGCACTTCAAAGATAATTGCATAAATATGAAACCATAAAATATTGCTTCAATATAAAGTAATATTTACAGGGGCAAATTTACGATGAGCATATTAGTCACGGGAGGCGCGGGCTTCATAGGTTCTAATCTGACAGAAGATCTCTTGGCGTCGGGAGAAGAGGTGGTTGTCTTAGACAACATGCACACAGGCAGCAAAACCAATCTGGATGATTTGGATGGTCGCCTGAAGGTAGTTCAAGCAAGCTGCAACCGAATTCCCAATCTGGACCTGAATCCAGAAGAGATCTACCATCTGGGAATACCATCCTCATCCCCCATGTACAAGAAAGACCCCTTTTTGGTTGGTGAAGCGATCAATGGAACTATTGCCATCTTTGAGTTAGCCCGCAGGACGGGTGCCAGAGTTATCTACGCATCGTCCTCATCCCTCTACAACGGCCTTCTTCCTCCCCATCGTGAGGATATGGTCATTGGGGTGACCGACTACTACACCGAGGCCCGGCTGGCAATAGAGAGGATAGCGGAGCTCTACAAGCGACTCTTCGATGTTAACTCTGTGGGCATGAGGTTCTTCTCTGTATATGGACCAAAGGAGAGGACCAAAAAGCAATACGCCAACATGGTCACTCAGTTCCTGTGGGAGATGCAGGAGGGCAGGTCCCCAGTGATATTCGGAGATGGATCCCAGACCCGAGACTTCACCTACGTCAAAGACATTGTAAGAGCCCTTCAACTGGCCATGGACTCGAATTATCATGGAGTTCTCAACGCAGGAACTGGGAAGGCATATAGCTTCAACGACGTAATAAGAATGCTAAACCAGAAGCTTGAGTCTGACATAGAGCCAAAGTATACGGAAAACCCGATTAAAAATTATGTGCGTCATACGCTGGCTGATACGTCCAAGTGCAGAGCGATCCTGAAGTTTAAGGCCCAATTTACCCTGGAAGAAGGGATAAGCAAGCTGGTGGATTATTATTAAGGATTGGATATGAGCGTAAATAATAAAAATATTTTGATAACTGGTATCAGCGGATTCGTCGGGTCCTATATAGCCAAAACACTCATTGATCAAGGGGCAAAAGTCTATGGGATTTTAAGACGAAGGGCAGATGGGCGCTGTGCCGAACAACCTGAAAAGGCTTGGCATAGCCCGCGGGGTTCCCCTCCTGGTGGGGGATCTTGAAAATATATCCCGCCTAGGGAGCGCGTTTTCTGTCAGCCGCCCGGATCGGCATACGCTTCGAGAAGACTAAGGTCGATGACATGATGCTTCGCGGAAATCTTGAGTTCACGCTGGAGGACGGTGGTATCGTGGCTTATGCGTATTCAAAGAGAATAAAAGTAGCCTTTGATCCTAATAGATTCAGGCCGGCAGAGGTTCCGATTCTCCTATCGGACACTACGAAGATCGAGAAGCTAGGGTTCAATGCGAAGTGCAGCCAAAAAGAGGTTGCAAACGACCAGCTAAACCATTACCTATCTGAGAAGGAGCGCAAGGGCTAGACGTTGAAGATCGCTATTATAGCTTGCATCGGGGATAATGGGCATACGTATTCAACATAAGTTTGAATCAACTTAACCTGTTCTAACTTCATTCGGCGGCGACTTGGATGCCCCACAGCTTCCTGCGCGGGTGCGCCGCCGCAGTTTCACTCCAGAATCCCGGTTTCTGCAGACGAAGCTTGCGAGCTATTTGGCTCTCCCAACAATCTACTAACGCATTTGTCCTCTGGGCCGTTCCGCTTTTCATGCCGGAAGTGTTTCATTTCCTGCTCTTTCTGATGTCCGTCGCGCACGCATCCCTGTCCTTGAAATTCGCGCTATGGGCCAGATCGCGCCTTGAACGGGCCGAGCTAAGCCCCCAATAGCGAAGCTCTGAGGTTTCACAGATTTCTCTCTACCTGGCGGCCTGCCTTGCGTGGAGATCTTGACGCCGTTGTTGCCAAGTCTTTCCGCTTGACTCAGACCATTCCCTTGCGGGAATCATGCTACGCAAAGCGATTGTCTTTCGTTCACCGTCTTTCTCCTGGTAGATTCAGGAGTGCCCTACCTCATAGAGGCGAAAGACTGTTTCCTAGACAATTGCTCATAGCCAGACTTCTAGATTTAGATGAAGACGTGAAAAAGTAATCATGCAAGGGGTACGATTCATCTCACCCCCCGAAGGAGGTGGGTCTTCTCTACCCCTTGACCCCAACGTTATAAACCCCTGTTGCGTATATATCCCTTCATGAGCGATACAGAGGCAAAGTCCAGCATCGGCCCGGGCATGGGCCTGATCCATCTGGAGACTGGGGTGCAGATCATCATCCCCGCCCAGATCGAGCCTGAGAGGATTGTGGCAGCAATAGAAGCTCTGCTGGCTGCAGTCAAGGACAATATGAGCGAGGGCATAGGCTGCTCGGATATCGCCTGGATGACCTCCTCGGATGTCAATGCCATGCTCCTGGTGAGCACAGATATGGAGGAGGGGCCAGCAGGCGCAGTTTCCGCCCTTCATGCCGCAGCGGAGGCCTTCTCCGAAAGGTCCGGTCGGGTGATATCGCAGATGGAGGCAGATTCCGCGGAATGAAAATCGCCTTATTGCAGTTAAATCCCACCATTGGAGACCTGGCCGGAAATAAGGATCTCATCGCCCGGGCCATTCGTCGCGCGCCGGATTTCGATTTAGCCGTCACATCCGAGCTCGTCCTTCCTGGCTATCCGCCATGCGATCTACTTCTCAATGAGGAATTTGTAGAGCGGAGCTGGCAGGCTCTGGACGAGCTGGCCGAAGAGCTGGCTGACCTCCCTCCGGTTCTGGTGGGCCTGGCAGAGCCGGATACCTCTGCCGGGGTGCGCCCTCTTTTCAACTCTGCTGCCCTGGTCCGGGGAGGGAAGGTGACAGAGACCTTTCAGAAGAGCATGCTCTCTGGTTGCGATCTATTCCACGAGGGCCGCTACTTCCAGCGGGGAAAGGAGCCTCGCATTCTGCGGATCGAGGGCCAATCCCTGGGCATACTGATAGGCGAGCTTCTTTTGGGCTGCGGCGATAACGAAAGGCAGGATCAGCCCGATCCCATTGCAGAGCTTCGGGCCAAAGGCGCTGACGCTATAGTCAACCTGTCCGCTTCCCCCTTCACCGCGGGAAAGCAGCTCCTTCGGGAGGCAAGGCTATCAGATCTCGCCAGGAAGCACTGTTTGCCCATCCTTTCTGTCAACCAGGTGGGCGGGAACGATGATCTGATATTCGACGGTAGAAGCAGCTTTTTTGATGCCGCAGGCCGCCTTATTGCCAGAGGACGGGGATTTGAGGAGGATATCATAATAGCAGACCTGGATGAGCCAAAAGAGATCATAGCTACTGACGACTTCACTTTCGAGGCGGAGATCTGGAGGGCCCTGGTCCTGGGGACGAGGGATTATGTGCATAAATGCGGCTTTTCCAGCGTCCTCCTGGGGCTTTCTGGAGGGATCGACTCCTCCCTGGTGGCGGCTATAGCCGTTCAGGCCCTGGGGCCGAATAACGTCCTGGGCGTTCTTCTGCCCTCGCCTTATACCCGCCAGAGCAGCATCGACGATGCCCTGGCCTTAGCTGCCAACCTGGGCATCAAGACTATCTCCATCCTTCTTACCGATATCATGGGCTCTTTTGAGTTGGAGCTGGCAGAGCATTTCGCTGGAAGGCCGAAGGACATCACTGAAGAGAACATCCAGGCCAGAATCCGCGCCACACTCCTCATGGCTCTGTCCAATAAGTACGGCTCTATTCTTCTGGCTACCGGGAACAGGTCAGAGCTCTCCGTGGGCTACTGCACCATCTATGGCGATATGGCCGGGGGTCTGGCCGTCATCTCCGACCTGCCCAAGACAATGGTCTACAGGATTGCGGAATGGCTCAACTCCACCGCCAGCAAACCGGTCATTCCCCCGAGCATCATTAAGAAGCCTCCTTCGGCAGAGCTCCGGCCCGGTCAGACCGATCAGGATAGCCTGCCTCCTTATCCCCTGCTGGATGAAATCCTCAAGCGTTATATCGATGAGCACCAATCCCGGGCGGATCTGCTTCGAGCCGGATTGAACGAAACGATGGTGGACAGGGTCATATCCCTGGTCAAGAACGCTGAATTCAAGAGGGTTCAGGCCGCTCTCGGACTTAAGGTGATCGATAAAAGCTTTGGAGAGGGCTGGAGGATGCCTGTAGCCTGCCGGATCGGCCAGGAAAAAAGTGATTTTAAATAGATCCAGGCTAAAGATGGTATACGCTATGATAAGTTGGATCGACAGGAGACGTACTCACCGCTGGCAATTCGCTGTCCTGGCCAGCATTTTCCTGCTCGGCATATCCACATTATTTCTTCTCCTCTCCCTCTCTCTTGGAATGGAGGAGGCATCCACCCAGGATAGCCTCATTCTCAATGTCTATCTGGACCCAGCGGGAAAGGCCCTGGTTACCGGCTATGCGGATAATATCTCCGGCCTGGATTTTCTCGCTACCTCGGAGTACCAGTATGAGAACGATACTCATCGGCTTTATGCCCTCACCGACGGCCTGACCGCAAAGACAAGCCAGGTCTGGACTCTAAACTTGGATGCAAAAGGATTATTTGAGGACTACAGGATCACCTTTTATCTGCCCGGTGATATGCGCCTGGGCCAGATCAATGCCTCTTTAGGCCTCCAGTATCATCTCTCCGCCTTCAATGATTCCCTTGTGGCGGATGTGCAGGGCTATGAGGTGCAGGATCCCTCGATATCCATTCAGTATCAGCAAACCTTGGCTGCGGGATCAGCACCCTTCTCTCTTCCGGCCATCCCCCCAGGCCTTCCTCCCGGCTATCCCGGCGCGGGTATCAGTCTCACCCTGCTCCTGGCTGGGGCATT
>ENA-UOOE01001788-UOOE01001788.1-fermentation-metagenome-genome-assembly--contig:-NODE-1788-length-17157-cov-10.421179_pt1 | contig 17157 bp, 16 predicted proteins | sample MGYA00245776_ERZ724021 | MGnify/ENA primary metagenome ERZ724021 (study PRJEB28704, sample SAMN03018321) | fermentation metagenome | biome: anthropogenic terrestrial biome; feature: soil... | reverse complement strand
GATCGATTCGCTTTCTGATGGATACCAGCAGTGACGGTGTCATCACCTGTTCATAGGTGAAAGCTTCGAGACCAAGAAAATACTGCATGTAGGGATTCTCCTGGATCATCTCTATCACTCCCCGGTCGTCCGTCTTCATGATGTGTTTGATGATGATCACTCCCAGCACAAGCCTGGCATCTTTGGTGGGGGCACCTCGGTTGCTTTTGAAGTTCTTGTAATAAAGCCGGGCAAACTCTTCCCATGGAACTATTTTTGAAAGAATAACCCACCGGTTATTCTCATCCAGTTTTGCCTCAAAGGGCATCTTGAACTCTGAAATTGAAAGCTGCCTGCAGCTCTTGTATCGTATCATAAAATGCAAGGATTATGAAATAAAAATACTCAATTTCTTGCAGTTATACAAATATTTTACGAACTAATTTACTGATATACAGCGCAAATACCAATTATTCAGCAGACCCTAATTACACAATCAACTTTTTGTTCTGTAAATATTACCTTCACTAGTGATTCATCACAGGTATCATCTTTTTACAAAAAGGTAGTTTGGTTAGTCTTCAATTTCTGTCAAGTTAGCCAGATTACCGACGTATGTAAGATTGTCGAAGTTGATAATCTTGTAATCGGGATATTTATTTGAAAAGTGACCCTTCTGTGAAACCATTTAATATAAACAATGAGATTTATCAATTAATTAAATTAAATTTGGAGCAGTATAAGTTCAATGTATTCATTCAATATTTTCCATTTTTAAAGGTGTACCTTTTTCGAATTCAACTTTTGCTGCTTTTCCTAAAATTTCTTTTAAATACTTTGGATGCAACCCAAAACCTGGTCTTATTGATCGAACGTTTTTTTCAGTTACAATCTCACCAGCTTTGATATCTTCCACTACATATAAAGATCGACTAAAAAATCTATTTTTTATTTGCTTCTCGGATAAAGTGTAATCGATTTTCCCCATTGCTTTTTCAGCATTCCTTACCGCACTTACCATTTCGGTAAATTCAGTTTCATTCATTGAAAAGCTGGAGTCTGGCCCTCCAATCGATCGATCTAGAATAAAGTGCTTTTCAATAATTTTAGCACCAAGTGTAGTAGCGACTATGGGAGCAATACTCCCAATTGTATGATCTGATAGCCCAGACTGAACGTTAAATCTTTTCGCGAGCTCTGGGATCATTAGTAAATTTGCTTCATCTATTGGTGCCGGATATGATGATGTACATTTTAATAAAGTAATATCATTATTTCCAGCGGAATGACATGTATCGATAGCCAACTGAATATCCTCTTCAGTTGCAATACCAGTTGAAATAATTATAGGTTTGCCCTTAGATGCTGCATATTCTATCAGAGGTATATCCGTTATTTCAAATGAAGCTATTTTATAAATCGGATTATTCAAAGATTCCAGAAAATCAACAGCAGTTCTATCAAATGGAGAAGAAAAACAGACTAAACCTTCTTCCCTGGCAATTCTAAATAACTCTTCGTGCCACTCCCATGGGGTATAAGCTTCTTTATAAAGATCATAGTACGTCCTGCCATCCCAAATTGATCCACTTTTAATTAAAAAGTCTTCTTTTTTACAGTCGATTGTAAGAGTATCAGCTGTATATGTTTGAAGTTTTATAGCATCAGCTCCTGTCCTCTTTGCAGAAATAATAGTATCTATTGCAGTTTTTAAACTACCGTTATGATTAGCTGAAAGCTCTGCTACAATAAAAACATTTTGATCTTGATTCATCTGGCTATTTTATTTATTTAAAAAAATTTACACCCTTGTTTGCAGTAACATTTACCCTCTCTTATTTTTGAAAGAATAATAACACCATTTTGTGTTTTTACTGTAATAGGTTCTTCCGACATGATTGTACCATTAGGTATATCAAAACTAAAACCTATATCAGAGAAATGGACTTCATCAATAATAATTTTATTTCCATTTAAAAATGTAAATGCCCCCGGGTAAGGATATGACTGTGCTCTAATCCAATTTCTTATTCTTTCTTTTTGCCATTCCCAATTTATTAACCCATCATCAGGAACTCTCTTTCCAAAATAAGTTGCTAACGAATTATCCTGCGGCACAGTTTCTAATTTACAATTCTGAGATATTGTTATTAATAATTTATCCAGTATTGATAAATATGACTCATGATATTTTAATAATAAACTATTTCCAGTATCATTTATGTCAATAGGTACTTCTATCTGAGTGACTATATCTCCTGTATCACAATCTTCGTCAATTAAGTGTGCTGTGACACCTGCTTTAGTTTCATTATTAATAATAGCCCATACATGAGGTGTTCTACCTCTGTATTTAGGAAGTAAAGAGCCATGTAAATTTATTGAATATAAGTTCGCATGGTCAATAAGTGGCTTATCAATTATAAATAAATAGTTTACCGATATCAATAAATCAATATTCTTGTCACAAATGAAATTTCTGTAATTATTCTTACGTGGATTTCCAACAAATACTCCGATATTATTTATTTTACAGGTTTCAACAATGGTAGTGGAAGTTGAATCAGTAAAAACAAAAACCAAGTCATGTTCACTATCTAAAAGATACTGTAGTGCTGTTTGTCCCAATTTGCCACTAATCAACAAACCTATCTTCATAAATCATTTAATAATTGAATGTATAATAACATTTTTATATTCACCATTATAATCACAATGATCTTTTAATACAGCCTCCTGTTTAAAACCTTTTGCTTCAATGGCTTCATATAAATGAGGCCTCAAATCAAATGCATAAGTAAATATCTTATGCAATTTTAATTCATCAAAAGATATTTGTTTTAATAAATCCAAATATATTCCCCAATGTTTATGGAACTCATTTTTCTCTAAATGAGTATTCATAATAAATGAAACTTCAGCATTTTTATCAAGCCAATTTATATGAACTAAACCTCCGTATCCAATACATTTATCGCCTTCTAAATATGAAAATAAAATTTGTGAAGGTTGCTCCTCTTCAAAAAGCTTAGAAATAACATTATTGAAATAAGAATCTTGATCTTCAACCGTAAGTGGTCTGCTTTGGCGCAAATGATAAATTTGTTCGTTTCGCCATTTCATTATGTCAAAACGATCTTCAAACCGGATAGGAACCAATGAATAATTACCTGAAGTATAAACTTGTTTTCTTAGTACTTTGTAATAATTCATATTTTATTTCTGCTAATTTCCAGTCTATTTCAGTATCTATATCCTGAACCCTATCTTCATCTAAAACGATGGCTGTTGAGTTATCAGTGAACAAAGAATCACCAACTTTCAATGGATTATACCAATACCATTGACCTGCATCATGAAACACTTTTTCTAAATCTTGTGAACGTGCATTTTTATATTCCTCCCAAACCATTTGTGTTTTACCTTCATTGCCGAATCTAAATCCTCGCCAAACCGGATAGCCAAAAGCTACAACTGGAAAAACTGTATCAAAATCTTTTTCAATCAATAAATTTAATCCTTTAATTAAGTCTATTGTTTGAACCAAAGGTGCAGTTGGATAAATACAACAGATATAATCGAAAACTTTATTAAATTTCTCATTATAGTCGTAAACTACTTCCTTCAACACATCCATCGTAGTTGCAAAATCATCTGCAGATTTAGTGCTTCTTAAAAAAGGAATTTTAGCACCAAATTTCTCAGAAATATTCGCAATTTCTTCATCATCCGTTGAAACCATCACTTCCTGAAAAAGTCCTGATGAAAAAGCTACTTCAATAGAGTAAGAAATGATAGGTTTTCCTAAAAAATCCTTAATATTTTTTCTGGGAATTCGTTTACTACCACCTCGTGCTGGAATTACACATAGATTATTCATCGTAAAAATCTAAAATGGTTTGTATAACAAAGTTCTGTTGATCCAGTGAGAGTGTGGGATACATTGGAATACTTATACAATGTTTGTAGTAATTTTCAGCAGCAGGCATATCTCCCTCTTTATATCCAAATTTCCTATAATAAGGCATTAAGTGAGCAGGAATATAATGTATTTGAGCAAAAATTTTGTTTTCTCTAAGTTTTTTATATAGTTTGAGTCTATCCTTCACTTCAATTACATATAAATGATAAGCATGACCATTGACAGCGCCTGATTGACCAATAATAAATGATTTGTCCTTAAAAGCTTCGTCGTATCTTTTAGCAATACTCCTCCTAATTTCCAATCCATTATTAGCTCTATGTAACTGGCTAACCCCCAAAGCACATTGAATGTCGGTCATTCGATAATTATAACCTAACTCCTGCATTTCCATATACCATCCTGGGTATTCTGTTTCACCCTTAACTCCAGACGCAAATTCTGCAGAATTCAGATATACATCATCAAATTTGGTAATACCATGTGACCTCAAACGGTGCAATTCTTTATAAACGTTAACGTCATTTGTGGTAATCATCCCCCCTTCACCACATGCTATATGCTTTACTGGGTGAAAAGAAAAAATGGCCAGATCTGCAAATTTACTATTTCCACATTTTTGTTGTTCTCCTTTTGAATCCACAAAATAGCCGCCAGGAGCATGACAAGCATCTTCGATAATCCACAAACCATATTCCTCGGCAAGTTGACGAAATTCTTCTAGATTAACAGCTCGACCTGCAAAATCTACCGGAATTATTCCTTTGTACGTTCCTATTGGAGAACTTTCGAGTAGTTTTCTTACAGATTTTATGTCGAGTAAATATGTTTGAGGATCAATATCACCAAATACTACCTCCCCTCCACAAAACCTGATACAATTGGCCGATGCCACAAAAGTAATTGGTGTAGTTATTACTTTATCACCAGGTTTCATATCCATTGCTAAAGCACTAATATGCAAAGCTGCCGTACCATTTGATACTGCCACCGCATATTTGCTACCTATGTATTCTGCAAAAGCATCTTCAAATTCTTTGACTTTAGGACCCTGAGTTAAATAATCTGATTTTAATGTTTCTACAACAGCCTGGATATCCTCATCTGTGATATTCTGACGTCCGTAGGGAATTGGTTTGTTTGTCATTATGCTTATATTTAATATCAATATTGTTCTTTATTTAATCTAATTCTTTCATGGTACTCTATTCAATACTGTAGCTCCAGTTCTCTGGCTTCTTCTTCGTTCTCACACAAGTAGGGGTTAGTAACCAATATGATTGAGATAACTTACTGCAATATCTGAGAAGGTAATCAAATGTAAGCTTTCACTTAATTTAGGAAAGAAAATTTCCTTGTTTTCTCCGAAGATGGTAGACATTAAACAAAGTTCACCATGATTCTTTGGGGTTCACGAAAAATCACTTCACATCGTTGGGCGCCACAATGGGCTGACGGATTGTTTTTCCGTATTGAAAATGTTCAAATCGATCATCCGCATCATGGTGAAGGGATCTTTTTCACTGCGCATGTGCTTTAATGCAGACAGGTTGAGTACATAATCATACCACCCATCGTTGTTCCAAAAAGCATAGCATTCAGCCGAACCGAGATCAAGTGCAAATGCAAGTGCAAGTGTTTGAAAAACACAATAGATATACCCAAACGAACTGCGAATATAACGCACCAACTTTACCAAGTTGTTTTCACTGATATCAACCACATGCAATTTGAGTGGAATGCGTTTGAAATTTTTTTTCGTCACTGCCTGTCCAATAGAGCCTGCTCAGCCAATAACAAGAAAACGAGATGAGCTTAGGATCTCTGATAGTACTGTTTCGTTTCGTTGAATATCTTCACTAAATAATTCCTTTTTTCGTCCTATTAATTTGAGAATATCCACTTTGGTTGAATGATTTGTCACTTCTTCTCAATTTCTCGAAAAACATTTTGTATATACGGTTTTCCCAACACCCATCCACATGCTGCAACGAACCCTAGAAATAAAAAGGCTAAAAGAGTAATACTTCTACGGGGTGCACTCTTCTCATTGGGTACTACGGCAGGGTTTACCAGTGTAAGGATGGTCTGGTTCTCCTTTACGGCAATACGGGCCTGTTCCCGCTGCTTGGCCAGCTCACTGTAAACCGAAAAAGCAATATTAAACTCGCTTTGCAGCCGCATCTCAGTAGAACGGGCAGTGGCGGTGGCCAAGCCTCTGTTTGCATCCTGAAAGGCAACCAGTCGCGACTGGGCCTGTAGGAAATCCTTACGGGCAGTCTCGTAGCTTTCCTCCACAAACTGCAGATTGTCCTCCAGTTTCTCCGACTTGAATGATGCGACATATTTCTCCAGCGTGCGATAAATCTGGTTGGTTACCTCTGCTGCCGGTCTGGCTTCCGGAAAACTGTAGTCTATTGAGACATACCCATCCTTTGAATTAGTGAATACCTGCATAGATTCCTGTATTGCATCGTATGCCACTTCCTCTTCAATGTTTAGTGAATAAACTATCACCGTGTCAGCATGAGCAACAATTTCCTGAATCGGTTCCTCTTTTCTGAAACTACCTAGTATCACTCTCGGTAACCCCAGGGTATACTTCTTGATGCTACTCATCACATTTTTATCCTGATACTGTTTATTGGTGTAATACTCATACAAGGTTATTTCCTTTCCGTTCGATCGCTTGGTTACAATGGGTGTCTGCATGATTTCCCGGGTAAATGGAACGCTCTTTATGATCTCAGGATAAATGTTGGGCGATAAGGTGCCTTCGGACATCATTGTGGTACCTAGGTTTACCCCCATCATCGCGGCTACGCCACTCAGTCCACCCGATTTGTTTTCCCCGCTCTGAGGAACCACCGTGCAACTGGCAGTATAACTGACCGGTGAGAAGAGGGCTACAAAGAGGCCGATCAGCAGGAATACTCCTGTAACTGTCAGAATAAATTTTCGTTTCACCCACAGTTTGCGGAACAGATCTACCAGATCGATCTCATCGCTATTCTGAACGGGTTGGGACAGGTTCTGTTGTTCCATCGGTTCGGTCATATTATTTGATCAGGTTAGAGATTAACAAAGCGATTGAAGCAAGCGAGGTGGACATACCCAGGATGCCCTGAAGCGACATCGGCTCCCGCTCGGGGCGTTCCGGGACGATGATCTCGCAGCCGGGCTCGATCCGAGCCCAGTAGCCGGAGGCCACCTGCCCGTTCATATAGACCACGTAAGGGTTACGCTTCTGCGCCAGGCGGGAGTAACCGCCGGCCTGGTTGATGTAGTAACCCAGCTTTTTGTTCTTCTTGTAGGTGACGGTATTGGGGTAAAGCACCCCTCCAGATATTCGCACCGTGGCTTCGAACTGCGGTATGCTCAGAGCATCGCCATCGCGCAGGATAATGTCTTCCGGCCCGCCGGGGTGCTTCAGCGCTTTCTCCAGGTCGATACCCACGGGGCGGTTGCTCAGGTCCACCTGTGCCAGCTGTTCCTCGTAATTGATACTGTCTTCCTTTTTGGTTACATCGGCTTCCAGCTTCAGCCTCAATGCTTGCCGAGCCTGCTTCAATTCGGCCGCGGTCAGCCGGCGCGTGAGGCGTGCACCTTTCACGTAGGCGTAGGAGGTAAGGCCACCCGCCCGTTCTACCAGAGAGGAGAGCCGTTCGTTCTTACTTACCTTGGCATATTGCCCGCCAAACAGCACCTCGCCGCTGATGGTCACGTTCTGTTGCACCTCGTAACCCGGTGAGCGGCGCACCACCACCTGGTCGTAGGGTTGCAGCGTGAAACCGGGGTCGCTCGACACGATCTCCCCGTCGGCCAGGGTGAATGTGAACCGTTCACCCGACTCTTTCGGCACGGCGGTGCCGGAGGGGTTCTTGAGGCGGCGGTAGACATCGACGCGGGCGGTGGAGGCGGCTTCCGTCAGACCTCCGGCACGCAGGATAATGTCTTCGATCGTCATGTTCTCGGCATAGGGATAGCTGTCGGGATGACGCACTTCTCCTCCGATATAGACGGTGAAGTCGCTCTCGAGCGAGAGCACCGAGGGGATATGCAGCAGGTCGTTCTTCCGCAGTTCGATATCGGCGATCTGCCCACTGAGCAGCGCGTCCAGACTGAACGACTGCATAGAGCGGGTGAGGTCTTCGTTCTCGCGGTAAAGCAGCGCCCGCTGCAGGTAGGCGTCGCCGGTGGCGCCCTGGGCCACCTTGATCAGGTCGCCCACGGTGCGGATCTGCTCACCGATAGCGTACTTTCCGGGGCGATAGACCGATCCGGTTACCTCCACCATGTTGGCGTATTTGTCCAGGATAGTGCTCACCTCGGCACGGTCGCCATCCTTGAGCCGGAAAGTACCGTACTGCGCCTCACCGAGGGTGTGGGCTTCCATCTCTTCACTCCCCTTACGAAGCACGGAGACGTTGCCGCGGTAGGCGTTGCCGCTGTAGCCGCCCGCATAGCGGATGAGGTCTTCCAGCGTTTCGCCCTCTTTCAGTTCGTACCACATGGGGCGCTTCACTTCGCCAATAGCCTGTGCCAGAATGCCGTAGGGCTCCACCATCACGATGTCGCCTTCCTGCAGGGTGATGTCGGCCATGTTGTTCCCTTTCATCAGGTACTCGTAGAGGTCGACCGTAGCGACGGCCTTGCCCGAACGGAAGAGCCGTATGTTGCGGATGCTCCCGATGCGGCTGGTGCCACCGGCGGCGTATAGGGCATGGAAAGCGGAGGAGAAAGAGCTGAGGGTATAGGTGCCGGGCCGCTTCACCTCGCCCATCACGTTGACCTTGATGCTCCGCACGTTGCCGACGGAGATGGCCAGGAAAGTGTGGGGCTCGCCGGAGCCGAGGTCGGAATAGATGGTGGAAAATTCATTCTTGATTTTCAGTTCTGCCTGTTTTACGCTTAATCCGCTCAGTTGGATGCGTCCCAGCCCGGGAACGGTGATGTGCCCATCGGGGGCAACGGTATACCGGACGTTCAGTTCCGAGTCGCCCCACACGTCGATAATGACCTCGTCGCCCGGCCCCAGTACGTAATTGGCCGGGGTAGGCATGTTCATATTGGGGGCGAACGTGAGGTTCTGACTGGAAAAGAGGGATTGCCCATAAACGCTTTCCGTAGGGGTGCCCTTATCTTCGGTGGCAACGGGGTTTTCCGTGAAGCCGGCCTCCCCGCGGAGCACATCGTCCTGGAGGCTTCTCCCAGAAGGAGCAGCGGCAGCGGCCTCGCCCTCCTGGTTGAGGTACTGGTCGCGCAGGCGCTGTACCTGCGCGGGGGTGACTCCTTTCTTTGTCATCTCTCTGATGATCTGCTCCTGCGACATGCCGGCATCGCGGTATCGCTTGAGTTCCTCAATCACCTGGCTGTCGCTGATCTGGGCAAAAAGGCTGCCCGCAGCCAGCAGGAACAGCAGCAAAACGGTAAGAAATCGACTGGGGTTTACATGCATGGAAATGAATGGTTTCATGTTGAAATGTTCTGTTTGAATGGATGTTGAAAAGAGACGTGCGGGCACACTTCGTGACTGCCTGTCCCATTCCCGGGAAGGCGGCCCATCAATTTTCAGTGTACAAAATTACAATAAAAACTTGCACTTTCCATTTTTTGTCCTGGAAAATGGCGGAAAATGGGACTAATTCCCCACCATGGAGGTGCATATCTCCACGGTGGCGCAGCCTAGCTGGTTGATGCGGACAACAACGGTGGACTTGCCATCGACGGTAACCAGTTCACCCTCAAGCCCGGCCAGGGGACCCTTGATGACGTGCACTTTCTCGCCGGGCTGGAGCCCGGTGGTGTTGAACGATACAGGTTGGTCGGAGAAATCGAGCATGAACCGGAACCGGTTCATCTGTTCTTCGGGAATCTCGGTGGGGGCATGTTCACCCCGCAACACCAGGTAGCGGAGCACGGAGGGGTGGGTGAGGACGGTACGTTGTTCAACGCTATCCACGTGCACGAAGATCATCATGGGGATCAGTACCCGCTCCACCCGCTTCTTGCGGTCGCTCCACTGACGGACCTCGTTCTGTACCGGGAGGAAGTTCTCGATCCCCAGCTCCGTCAACCGGTCACGCACCCGCTTCTCGTGGTGCATCTTCACATAGGCTGCCAGCCATCTTTTCTCAGTCATTCGTTACCCGTTACTCAGTTGCCGTACATTTTTTGGTAATAGCGCTGGTAATCACCGCTGGTGACGTTGTCGAGCCACTCCTGGTGATTGAGGTACCAGCGCACGGTCTTTTCGATCCCTTCCTCGAACTGTAGCGACGGCTCCCAGCCGAGCTCGTTCTTCAGCTTGGTGGAGTCGATGGCGTAGCGCAGGTCGTGCCCGGCCCGGTCGGTAACAAACGTGATCAGCTTTTCCGACTCGCCCTCTTTGCGCCCCAGCAACCGGTCGACCGTCTTGATCATCACCCGGATCAGGTCGATGTTCTTCCACTCGTTGAACCCGCCGATGTTGTAGGTCTCACCCGTTCTTCCCCGGTGGAAGATCAGGTCGATAGCCCGGGCGTGGTCTTCCACATAGAGCCAGTCGCGCACGTTCTCCCCTTTCCCGTAAACCGGAAGCGGTTTGTTGTGGCGGATGTTGTTGATGAACAGCGGAATCAACTTCTCAGGGAACTGGTAGGGCCCGTAGTTGTTGGAGCAGTTGGAGAGTACTACGGGCAACCCGTAGGTGTCGTGATAGGCCCGGACAAAGTGGTCGGAAGCCGCCTTGGAGGCGGAGTAGGGCGAATGCGGGTCGTAGCGTGTCTCCTCGGTAAAGAGGGCATCGCCGAAAGGCAGTGCGCCGTACACTTCATCGGTGGAAACGTGGTAGAAGAGGTGCGGGGTGGCGGGCTGCCACATCTGGCGGGCTGCTTCCAGCAGGTTGAGGGTGCCCATGACGTTGGTCCGGGCGAAGGAAAGGGGATCGGTGATGGAACGGTCCACGTGACTTTCGGCCGCCAGGTGGATGACGCTGTCGATCCGGTACTCTTCAAACACGCGCCGCACCTCGTCGGGGTCGCAGATATCGGCTTTGACGAACCGGTAGTTGGGCTTCTCCTGAACATCGTGCAGGTTGGCCAGGTTGCCGGCGTAGGTGAGCTTGTCGAGGTTCACGATACGGTAGTGGGGATAGCGGGTCACCATCAGCCTCACCACATGTGATCCGATAAATCCGGCTCCACCGGTGATCAGGATATTTTTCTTGAATTGACTCTCCATCAGTGTAGTTTTAACTCGTTAAGTAATTTGTTTTTCTTGTCTTTCTCCGACAAGATTATCGCTTCTGCCGGTAACTTCCAATCGATCCCCAAAGCAGGGTCGTTCCAGAGGATGCCTCCCTCGGAGCCCGGAGCGAAGTAGTTGTCGCATTTGTACTGGAGTATGGCCTCGTCGCTCAGTGCCGCGAAACCGTGGGCGAACCCCCGGGGAATAAAAAGCTGGCGCTTGTTCTCTCCCGACAGCTCCGTGGCGACATGCTGGCCGAACGTGGACGACCCTTTCCGGATATCCAGGGCGATGTCGAGCACCGTCCCCTTGACCACGCGGACCAGCTTTGCCTGGGCGTGGGGCGGTTTCTGGAAATGTAACCCCCGCAGGACACCGTAGCGGGAGCAGGATTCGTTGTCCTGGACAAAGGTGGTTTTACATACTTTTTCTTCGAACTCCCGCTGCGAAAAGGACTCGAAGAAGTAACCCCGCCCGTCGCCGAACACCTTGGGCTCGAGGATGACAAGGCCATCAATAGCTGTGGTGATGATCTTCATCATGCTTGCTCAATCAGTTTCAGCAGGTAACGGCCGTACTCGTTCTTTCTCATCGGTTCCGCCAGGCTCCGCAGCCTCTCGTCGTCGATCCAGCCGTTGCGCCAGGCGATCTCCTCGAGGCAGGAGATCTTCAGCCCCTGCCGCTTCTCCAGCACCTCGATAAAGGTGGAGGCTTCCGACAACGAACCGAAAGTGCCGGTGTCGAGCCAGGCGAAGCCGCGTCCGAAGAGTTGGACCTTGAGCTGCCGCTCCATGAGAAAGTGCTGGTTCACCGCGGTGATCTCCAGCTCTCCCCGGGCGGAAGGGCGGATACTTTTCGCCACCTCCACCACCTTGTTGGGGTAGAAGTAGAGGCCCACGATGGCGTAGTTCGATTTGGGCTGCTGGGGCTTCTCTTCGATGCCCAGCACATTGCCTTCACGGTCGAACTCTGCTACCCCGTACCGCTCGGGGTCGTTCACCCAGTATCCGAAGACGGTGGCGTTGTTCTCAGACTCCGCATCCTTGACGGCTTGCCTCAGCAGGTTGGGAAACCCCTGGCCGTAGAAGATGTTGTCGCCAAGCACCAGACAGGCACAATCGTCGCCAATGAACTCTTCGCCGATGATGAATGCCTGGGCCAGCCCGTCGGGACTTGGTTGTTCCGCATAGGAGAAGGACACGCCGTAATCCGACCCGTCGCCCAGCAACCGCTGAAACCCGGGAAGGTCGTGTGGCGTGGAGATGATGAGGATCTCCTTGATCCCGGCAAGCATCAGGGCCGAAATGGGGTAATAGACCATCGGCTTGTCGTAGACCGGGATAAGTTGCTTGGAGATTCCTTTGGTGATCGGGTAAAGCCGGGTACCGGATCCTCCGGCAAGTACGATTCCTTTCATATATCTTGTTTAAAGAATATTTGCAGCTAAAGATGAGACATATAAATGTTTTGCGGGGTACCCGTAGATGAAACAGGCATAATCTGATAGGCTGTTTGAGCGAAGCGAGTTTTATATCAGATAGCCTGTGAATCGATAACGGGTCGCAAAACATTGTCAGTCGAAGATTTAGCTGCAATTAAAGTCCATATGAATTATTTGTATTGAACATAACAATTACAAAAATAACAAAATTAAACGACAAATGTTGTAAATTTTTTAAATTCTACCCGTTGCATTTCTCTCTCATGGGCGGTATTTCAACAATTCTTTTTATCTTTGCTATTAAAACAGAAAAAGAATGTCGAATAATACAATTATGAAACAGCTTGGTTTGTTTCTCATTTTTTTGATCGCTCCGTTTATCGTACCGAAAGCCGTTGCTCAGGTTACCGATACCTTGAAGCTTTTTGAAAGCATCACAGACATAGAGAAGTTGATCCAGCAGAGGCAGGTCCAGGAGACGCCCATACCAGTTGTGCCCAATGTAATGCAACAACGGGATACCTCTAAATTCGCGATACTGAAACCCGCTACCGTGCTGCTGGACTCCATCTACTTTAGAAAAGAGAACGGGACGCTCCAGCTGCCCGATCACCTGTTCAACACCACCTCGCTCCAAGGGCTGACGTTCAGGGACACCATCTTCTACAACCCGCTGTTCCTCCCGATGATCTTCACGGGGAAGATACTGCCGACGGACCTCTCGTTTTATCCGCCCAAGGAGGAGAGCATCTACAAGGGGTTGCTGATCCCCCAGGAGAAAACCTTTGCACCCGGCCTGGTGCATGCCGAGTTTGTTGATAAGACGCGCAGGGATTTCTACAGGAAGTACCCCGACCGGGTGAACCGTTCGGTGTTCCACCTCGACTCGCTGCCAACGTCCAGCAAGGACACCGAGGTGCTGGAAACGTTCAACCCTTTCAAGGAGCTGATCTCCACGGAGACAAGCTATTCGCTGAATGCGCCCCAGGTGGAGAAGACAAAGATCAGGCGCCGGTACTGGGCCTACAATGGCGACCATTCGTTCCAGCTCTCCCAGAGTTACTTCTCTCCGAACTGGCACAGGGGGGGGACGAGCAACTTCACGTTTGTCAACAACCACATCCTGCGGATGAACTACCAGAAAGAGAAGGTGCGCTTCAACAACACGTTCGAGTGGAGACTCTCCGTCTTTACCGCTCCCGACGATACCCTCCGCAAATACAGGATCGGGGACGACCTGTTGCGCTACTACGGGGACTTCGGCCTCGACGCCTTTGCCAAGAAGTGGTCCTACTCGACCAACCTCGACGTGAGGTCGCAGCTCTTCAATAACTTCCCGACCAACTCAAACACTATCCGGTCAGCATTCCTGGCCCCGTTATACGTGAACGGTGGTGTGGGGTTGAAGTACAACCTCGACAAGCGGTTTGAGAAAGTGAGGCACCGCAGGGTGAGGCTGGACCTGCACCTGGCACCTTTAAGCTTTAACTTCAGGTATGTAGGTAACGAAAAGGTGGACGTGGCCCGCTACGGGATTGAGGAAGGGAAAAAACACTCCATGGACCTGGGTTCCACGGTTACGGCCAACATGATCTACGACTTCAACCGGTATATCTCGTGGAACTCGCGGGTGAAGTACTTCACCAGCTATGAGAAGGTGGAGGCGGAGTTCGAGAATACGTTGAACATGGCCTTGACCAATGCTTTCTCCACCCGGTTCTTCCTGAACCTGCGGTTCGACGATAGCGTCCCGCCCGATCCGAAGTTCGAGTACCTGCAAATCACCCAGATGCTTAGCTTTGGGTTGAACTACAAGTGGTAGGCCGGTTGCGGGTTTAAAACGAAAATCCGTTGAGGAAATCGCCGGTCTTCATCCGCTTTTTCCCCGACAGCTGGATCTCCAGAATCTCGATAAAGCCATCCTGCGCGGCAACCCGCAGGGTGGCTTTGTTGTCGGTGACAACCTCTCCCGGCTGTAGCCGGTGTGCCTCGGGGATAGCTTTGGTGGCGAAGATCCGGAAGTTCATCATCTCTCCACCCACTTCAAATTCGGTCCAGGCGGCCGGGTAGGGCGACAGCCCGCGGATGAAGTTGCGGATCTCTTCCACGGGCCGTTCCCAGTTGATCCGGCAGGTCTCCTTATGGATCTTGGGCGCCGGCTTTAGTTCCTTTTTCCCCTCCGTGAACTCACTTTGCGGGAGCGGCCGGGCCGTTCCGCCGATCACGGCATCGATGGTCTTCACCACCAGCCGGGCCCCCAGGATCATCAGGCTGTCGTGCAGGGTGCCTGCATCGTCGTCCTCCCGGATGGTTATCCGCTCCTGAAAGATCACTTCGCCGGTATCGATCTCGTGCTTGAGGAAGAACGTGGTGACACCTGTCTCCTTTTCGCCGTTGATTATTGCCCAGTTGATGGGCGCCGCACCCCGGTACTGGGGAAGCAACGAGGCGTGCAGGTTGAATGTCCCCCGGGGCGGCATGCTCCAGACAACCTCGGGCAGCATCCGGAATGCCACCACCACCTGGATATCGGCATTTAGCCGCCTCAGCTCGCTCAGGAAGACTTCGTTCTTCAGGTTTTCGGGTTGCAGAACGGTTAATCCTGCCGACAGGGCATACACTTTCACAGCAGGCGGCTGCAGCTTGTATCCTCTCCCGGAGGGCTTGTCGGGCGCGGTGATGACACCAACCACATTGTAGCCGTTCTCCACCAGTGCGCGCAGCGACTCCACGGCAAAGTCGGGCGTCCCCATAAAAACGATGCGTAACTCTTTTTTATCCATTTTCATGCGATTTTCTTATTTTGTATGCAAAAATAGCGGAAAAAGATCGAATTCGGTTAATTTTGCAGCATGTTTACCTCCTGCAACACCATAAAGCGAAGCATGGACGCAGCCGGACGGACAAAAACGCCGTTCCTGTTCGGCGTCGATTTTGAGCTGAGCGAAGGGTTTTTCATTGAAAACCCTTTGCAACAGTCGGAGATCCTTTTCGATATGGAGGGGACGGGGAACGGTGCGGAGACGGCGGAGGGAGGATCTTTCACTTTTGTTGCCTCCCCCGAGGAGTACAGCCGGTACGCGCGTAGGTTCTCCCACGTGATGGAGGGGCTGCGTTACGGGAACTCGTTCCTGACGAACCTGACGATCAGGACGCCGGTAGCGACCGGGTTGTCGCTGAAGGAGGTCTTCCTCCGCAGCCGGGCGAAGTACCGGCTCTATGTGCCCGGCAGGTTTGTCTGCTTCTCCCCCGAACGGTTCGTACGCATAGACAAGGGGAGGGTGTTCTCCCATCCCATGAAGGGGACGATCGATGCTTCGGTGGAAAATGCGGAAGAGACGATCCTGAACGATTACAAGGAGAAGGCGGAGCACAGCACGATTGTCGATCTGATCCGAAACGACATAAGCCGGATAGCTATGGGGATGAGGGTGAACCGTTTTCGCTACATCGATCGGGTGGAGACGAACGACGGTGCCATCCTACAGGTCAGCTCCGAGATTGAGGGGACACTGCCGGACGATTATCTTGAAAACCTGGGGACGCTCTTCTTTGAACTGCTGCCTGCGGGATCGGTTTCCGGTGCGCCCAAGGAGGCCACGTTAGCCCTTATCCGTGAAGCGGAACAGGGGCCGCGCGGCTTTTATACCGGAGTGGCCGGGTATTTCGACGGGTCAACCCTCGACTCCTGTGTGCTGATCCGGTATATCGAGCAGGCGGAAGATGGCTTGTACTTCTGGAGTGGTGGCGGCATCACGGCCAACAGCATATGTGAAAAAGAGTATGCGGAGGCTGTCCGCAAAATTTACCTGCCTTTTACATGAAAGAATTCAACCCGATGTTTCTCGAAACCATTTGCATAAAGAACGGCACCGCAGTGAACCTGGAGGCCCACGTGGAGCGGATGCGGCAGACAGCGAGCCGTTTCGGTTTTGCTGCCCCGGTTTTGCCCTGCCTCGAATTGTTGCTCCCCGAGACGCTAGGCGATAAGAAAGTGAAGTGCAGCATCGGGTACAGGGAGACGATCCGTACCGTTGGGTTTGTGGCATACACCCCGAAGGTGATCCGTTCGCTGGTGCTGGTGGAGGCGGAGGAGCTGGACTACTCGTTCAAGTATTCCGACAGGACGCAGCTGGAGGTGCTGAATAACCGGGGAGGGGTGGGTGATGAGGCACTGATCGTGCAAAACGGCTGCATCACCGACACCACTTACAGCAACGTGGTGTTCCGGAAGAACGGGGAGTTCTTCACGCCCGTCACGTACCTGTTAAACGGGACGAAACGGCAGAGGTTGCTGCGGGAATCGATTGTACGCGAAGCGGCGATCACTGTTGATAACCTGCACGAGTTTGAGCACGTATACCTGGTCAACGCCATGCTCGACATTGAAGACGGGGTGGGTTGTCCGGTGAAGAGTATTCTAAGTCAGCTTTGACAAAATTTTGTTCCACTCTATGGGTGATACATTTCCGGAACCAACTTTTTCATTTCCATGAAGCATTTAGCCCATTGTTCAAAGAGATAAGTGTCTTTTCAATTGACACTTTTTTGTCTTTATCCACACCTGCCTTGTCTGCATAATAATTCC
>ENA-UOOE01001782-UOOE01001782.1-fermentation-metagenome-genome-assembly--contig:-NODE-1782-length-17196-cov-52.822181_pt1 | contig 17196 bp, 15 predicted proteins | sample MGYA00245776_ERZ724021 | MGnify/ENA primary metagenome ERZ724021 (study PRJEB28704, sample SAMN03018321) | fermentation metagenome | biome: anthropogenic terrestrial biome; feature: soil... | reverse complement strand
CAAAAGCTCGCGGCACTGATTGAATTTATTCATGCCAATGAGGACAAATTTCAAGTGGTGACTTATTCGTGTCTGCTGGATAAGAGATCCTGCCACTCTCTGCGGTTATAGAGGATACGTAGCACATGTGCTTCGCGCTTCGCTTCGTCAACCACATAGAATGCGATGTAATTTTCCACCAATAGCATGCGTACTCCCATTTCGGCATACGGTTGATCCGGAACAACGCTGTGCCGCAATGGCATTTGACTCAGCGTTAGAATTTGCTCCTTAATAGATGTGAAAATTCCCTCTCAATCTCAGCAAAGACTTCCTCCGCCGCATGACCTGTTCCTTTTTTCATGGAAGTCAGACCTTCGCCCAGTAAGCGGTACAGTTCTTGTTTTCCACTCAAACGCTCATACTCCGCATTAGACATCACAACCAGATCGCCTGTACCATTTTTGGTTATAAACACCGGTTCATTGTATTTATGGCAGAACTCTGAGATTTCATTGTATTTGTTGCGCAAATCTGAACTAGGCCGGATAGTCGCCATTACCAACACCTCCATTCGGCTGATAATCATATTTTATCAAAATATCGATATGTTGTCAAAACAAACGAACGGTGGCTATGCTTGAGTATTAGCGACGTGATCGAAACATGGAGACGATAAGACCTAGAACAATGATGACGGCCAATACCAATCCTGTTTTCAAAATGGCTATATTAAAAGCATGCATTTCGGCGCTCTTACCCGCGCTAAGGCCGAAACTGATCAAGTCCCCGGCAATGATGATGCTTATGGCAAGCAACATCACGCTGAAGGATATTCTATTGAAGACCCGTTCCAATCGTCTTTGAAGCATATTCATATCGGTCAATTCAAATTTCACGTTCAAACTTTCGCCTGCTGCCTTGCGTAAGATGTTCCGGAGTGTTGCCGGAAGCTCACTGAAAAGATGATAATATGCTAATAAGCTCTTCTTGAAATGATCGCCTGCATTTTCTAATGAAAATGACCGATAAATAAGTTTCTTGGCGATCGGTTCTGCGATCATAAGGAAGTTGATTTCGGGGGCAAGTTTTTCCACCAGCCCCTGAAGCATCCCTAGAGCCTTAGCCACTAGGGCGAATTCATGAGGCACCTTTATATGGCTGGAATATACAATCTGGAAAATCTTACGCAGCAGTTCGTCGAGCTTTACCTTATTCATCGGCATAGTCAGATACTCTGCAATGAGCGTATCGACTTCTTTTTCAAAACTCTTTATATTGCTTTGGATAGTTATTGCACCCATATCAATGATGGCTTCGACTACCATATGGCTGTCACGCAGAACAATCCCCATAAAAAAATCCGCCGCAGCTTTTTTCCGGGAACTGCTAAGCTGGCCTGCCATGCCCAAATCAAGAAAGACGATAGAGCCGCTCGGCAGAACCCGAATATTACCTGGATGCGGATCCGCATGAAAAAAGCCATCCCGAAGAATTTGATTACACAAGGATGCGGAAAGCCTTTCAGCAACCTTTTTTCGGTCTATGCCCGCCTGATCCAATGCCTTGTTGTCGCTGATCTTGATACCCCCTATATACTCCATTGTAAGAATACGTTTCGTGGTATAGATCCACCTGACCTGCGGGACAAAAATGCCTTCGTCCTGACTGAAATTCTTTCTGAAGATATCGGCGTTTTCGCCTTCCTTTGTGAAATCCAATTCGTTATTGATCGTGCTTTCAAAATCCGCCACCATGCCGCTGAAATTATACGACTCTCCATACTTGGCATGACGATCGAGCCAGCGGGCTATACCTTTTAATATCTCTAGGTCCAGATGGATGATCTGTTCTATTTCCGGTCTCTGAACCTTTACGGCTACCTGCGTGCCGGAGTGTAGTTTCGCCCGATGGACCTGTGCGATGGATGCTGCGGCTACAGGGGACTCGCAGAATTCGGTATAAATATTTTCCAGTTTGTCGTTGAGCTCGTCCTCAATAATAGACTTTACTTCCAAAAAAGAAAATGGTTGCACCGAATCCTGCAATTTCCTGAGCTCTTCAATAATATCCGCCGGGAAAATATCCCGCCGTACGCTCAGAAGCTGGCCCAACTTGATAAAGGTGGGGCCCAGCTCTTCCAAAGCATGCCTAAGTCGCCCCCCTCTGGAGGCTCTGCCACTAGCTGAACCCATATCGGCATCGAACATCCCAGCCTTCTCCTCTATGGAATCGCGAGACGAAAACGGCCGGATTAATCCAAAACCGTATTTTGCAAAAACCACAACGATCTCCCGATATCTCCTGCTTTTGTGGCTCATCATCCCCATCCAATTCTGCAAGCGCGGCATAAGGTAAGGGTGACTATTCCCGTCCCTGAAGTGCGCTGCGAATTTCTTCCCTGACAATGCTCCTTAACTCATCCTTAGACACAATGTCTTCTTTTTGGGCCAGATTTGTTTGCTCCAGCGCCTTTGTGACCTCGCTCTGGATTAGCTTTCTTAGCTCCTTGCGCTGCTCCTCCCCACGCTGTACAAGCTCGCCCGCAAACTGCCGTGCGTCATTCTTTGATACTTCCCCTTTGCTGACCAGCTCCTCGACAAATTCCTCCACTTTTTCGCGTGAATACAGCAAAAGTCCCAATCCCAGGTTGATCGATTTTTCAAATGCTTTTAACACGATGTACGCTCCTTTCATTCCAGCTCTACTCGCGATTACTATGATTGCCAAATATCAATGGAAGAATGTATATGAAAAAGCCCAGTATTGCTGGGCTTTTCATCACTCATTATTGTATCGGCACTGGCGTTTTTACGAACAGCTTTGTTATATCCAACCTTGATCTTTCCAATAAGCGGCATCCTTCGGTGTGCCAAGTCCCGACTTTTGCATAACAGCCATCATTTTGAACAGGAACTTTTGGCGTAGTCCTCGGCGAACCCTTCCGTGATTTTTCCTGGTCTTTATTGCGATTTCAGCGGCTTTTTGCTTTAATTTAAGCTTTGTTTCAGGTTTCACATCGTCCCATTTGGCAGCTGCTATAGCCTTATTAAGCCGGTACACTTTAGGAATGCCCCACCAAAACAATTGCCTTGCTATTTGCTTTGTGGCTACCCGTGCACCCGCACCGGCTGTTGTCGATATTGCGACTGCTATTTTGTTTTTCATTTCACCTAACGGCCGATGACTCATCCAGCGATAAGCCATATGATCAAAAAAGGTTTTTAATTGTCCGGTCATACCCATACAGTAATTCGGGGTTTCAACAATGAGGACATCTGCTTGCTCAATGGCTTGAATGATCGGCTTTGTCATACTGCGGTGTGGACAGCTTTCCTCGTCTTTCATGATACATGTAAAACAGCCAATGCAATCAGGGATATCATTTGCGCAAAACTCATGATGTTCATCTTCCTGTGAAATAAGTGCGTCCAGCAACAAGCGGGTTGTGTTCCATGTGCTGCCGTGATGCTTCTGACCGTGCAAAACAGTGATTTTCATTCCACTATCCCCTAACGTACAGTTCTGAAAACTGACTGACATGCTTTCGGTGGTAGCCAGAGCGGCAGGAGAATTCATGCCAAATAATGCAATTGCGGTAGCAACTGATAGTTCAAAGAAGTTTGATGCCCCAATCAAGATTCACTTTTCTGAGCTTCAATTATATAGGACGCTACAAAATCTTCTGCGTTTTTTCCAGGCACCCAGTTTTTGATGATATCTTTACTGTTATCCTTGGGAACCAGGTGGATATTTATGAAGCCGGAATTTTTAAGCATATTTTCGATGCTTCCCACATATTCAGCTCCGGCAATACAGCCAGCGAGACTTGTAAGATCGTCTTTTATACACTCTGGTATTTTTGCTGTGGCGACTACATCAGATATCGAAATTCGCCCGCCGGGTTTGAGCACCCGATAAGCTTCATTAAAAACCTGCTGCTTTTCTAACGCCAAATTAATAACGCAATTTGATATGATGACATCAACCGCGTCATTTGCCACCGGCAAGTGCTCAATTTCCCCCAAACGGAATTCGACATTTTGATAGCCGCTTTCCCAGGCGTTTTTTCTGGCCAGCTTAATCATTTCAGGTGTCATATCCACGCCAATAACATAACCTGAATCGCCTACTTGCCTTCGCGCAAGAAAGCAATCAAAGCCTCCGCCGCTTCCTAAATCAAGAACTATGTCTCCTTCTTGAAGTGACGCAATCGCGAGCGGATTGCCGCAGCCTAGCCCCATATTCGCCTGGTCAGGCATATTCTGTAGATCCTCTTCCGAGTACCCTAGGTTTTTAGCGGCCGTATTGACATCAAAGGCAGGGTCGACGCCGCAGCATCCCGGACTGCAGCAGCAACCACTTGAACCTTTCAGCGCGACTTGAGAATAGTTCTCTCGTATCTGATCTCTTAGTTCTTCCTTATCTTCCATCAAAATTACCCCCAAAGCTGCGAAAATAACTCTTATTCATTTCAATGCAATGACCACAACTCCGCAACATTTTTCCTAAATAATTAATGATGCAATAGCATTGAAAAAGTATCCTACTATTATTATTCCTGCGGCGCAAACCCCAATGAAGAGCGCCATCAATTTAGGTTTTATGGCTTTACTTAGCATGATTAGCGATGGCAGTGACAAGGTGGTAACCCCCATCATGAAGGCTAAAACGACGCCAAGTTGTGCTCCTTTGGCAAGTAGGGCTTCTGCAATTGGAATAGTACCGAAAATATCGGCATAAATGGGAATCCCTATTATCGTTGCCAAAGGAACAGCCAATGGATTACCGGTTCCTAAAACTTTTACAATCCATTCTTGCGGAATCCAGTTATGGATAACAGCCCCTATTCCGACACCCACCAATATATATGGAAATACTTTTTTGAATGTGTCAATTACCTGTTCTTTGGCGAAAACCAATCGGTCATGTCTTGTCAAGTCAGGAGCTTCAATGTCTACATTTCCTCCTCTGGAAATAAACCCCTCGACGTATTTTTCCATATGCATTTTTTCAATCATGGTACCGCCGGCAATGGCCATAACCAGACCAAGCACCACATAAAGAATGGCTACCTCTATTCCAAAAATGCTCATCAAAAGAACCAACGACCCTAAATCAACCATAGGAGAAGAAATAAGAAACGAAAAGGTTACCCCTAACGGTAGCCCCGCACTAGTAAAGCCCATAAACAGCGGAATGGACGAACAGGAACAAAACGGCGTCACTGTTCCCAACAAAGCAGCAACGGTATTCGCGCCAATTCCATGAAAGCGTCCCAGTATTTTTTTGGTCCTTTCCGGTGGAAAGTAGCTCTGAATATAAGAAATAATGTAAATCAAGACGCAAAGCAAAAGCGTAATCTTGATCGTATCATAGATAAAAAACTGTGCGCTGGCCACCCATCGATTACCGGTATCCAGCCCCAAAGCCGATAACCCGCTGCCTATCACATCATTGAGCCAACTCATGCCGAGTATTTGGTTCTGAAAAAAATCCCAAACAGATCTTAATACTTGCATTGTGGTAAACCCTCTCTTTCACAATTGGATAATCATATCTAAATATCTTGATATATAGTACCTGTAAAAAGCCATTTATATAAGCAAATGGCTTTTTACAGATAGCAAATACTTTCTTCAGTCATTCCACTTGGCGTGATGAGCGCCCTTAAAAGCGCCATAGCTTCTCCGCTACCCTTTTCGCTTATTTTATAGTACGTCCATTTGCCCTCTGGCCTGCTGTCCACGATCCCAGACTCACAGAGAATTTTCATGTGATAGGACAGCGAAGACTGCGGCATATCAAGCTGTTCTTTCAGCACACAGGCACATTTTTCACCGCCCCGAAGTAACTCAAGGATACGTAGCCGCTTTTCATCGCAGAAGGCTTTGAATACCTTTACTTGGTCATCATATGTGGTTACTATGTCCTCACCTCAAATCCAAAATACCTGATATACTATAGCATATGTTTTAAATCCAAAGTTGTCAATGTGAACGACATAAAAAACACCACTCTGTTAACGATACAAACAATTGATCAATAACAGAGTGGCCATATGGTGGAGGCGAGGGGAGTCGAACCCCTGTCCGAAAAGATGTTGTGAACCGTTTCTCCGAGCGCAGCCGGTGTTTTAAATTTCGCCTCTGAAGCCTCCCACGGCAAAGTCTCCGTCAGCTATCTCGATAATCTTAGCTACTGTCTCCGAGAATTGACAGCAGAGCGTCCTGGTTTAAGTGACGCCCGCACCGGTCTCCCAGGTTAAGGCCGGATTGGACGGCTGCTATTTAAGCAGCGTAAGCGTAGTTATTATTGGCGTCTAATTGACGCTGCCGCCTATTTAACGAGGCCTGCGACAACCTCGGCTCGCTTCGGCGCACCTCATTCTCCCCGTCGAAACCAGTACGCCCCCATATTTAATTATCAATTAAGTGCCGCGCCTTACGTACCGCGCCTAACGTACCGCGCCGCTATTCTTTCCCTCGAAATGCACGTTCCACTTCACGCTTGGCATCCCGGGCCGCCAGATCCTCGCGCTTGTCATACAGTCTCTTTCCCTTGGCCAGTGCCAACTCGACTTTGACCTTTCCCCGTTTGAGGTAGAAGCGCAGCGGGACCAAGGTCAGTCCTTTCTCCCGGGTCTTCCCGTATAAGCGCCGGATTTCCTCCTTATGCAGAAGTAATTTGCGCGGCCGCAACGGGTCTAGATTAAAGCGGTTGCCAAAATCATAAGGAGATATATGCATATTATACAACAGCATCTCGTTATGCTCAACCCTGGCAAAAGCATCATTTAAACTGCCTTTTCCCTGACGCAATGACTTAACTTCCGTCCCTGCCAGCGCAATCCCAGCCTCGTAAGTTTCAATGATAAAATATTCATGGCGGGCTTGGCGATTGACGACAATATTCTTTTCGCCATTGTTACGCTCGCTATCAGCAGGCATCGGGTTCACCTCTTGCGTCATGGTTCCGGAATTCTGGGGCAATATATAATTTTATCTCCTAATGCGGTTTTTGTCAAGTCAGTGTCGCACTTTGTGTCGTTCAGCAATCGCACTTTGATCGGGGCGATCGTGGCATTTGTAATACTGTGCCACCAAACCCTGTCAAATGGCCTTAACCTGTAGCAGTAATCAATGATTTCTGATACTATTATAATAACAGTATGATAGCACCTTGAGAGTGTCTTGGCCGCACCACCCTAGCAGCACTTGTATCGGCAATTAATATGATCCGGGAGGAATGCCATATGAAAGATGCCATACTCGCGGCACCCCCCCGCTTTTTCAAAAACCTGTTGCTTGATGAGTTCCAATCCGAGGCCATTTGGCACCTGCAACGCAATACCTCCACACTGGTCAGTGCACCGACCGGAACCGGCAAAACAGTCATTGCCGACTTTTTGGTGGATGCGTGTATCAAGTCAGGAAAACGCATCGCCTACACCGCGCCTGTCAAAGCACTGGTCAATCAAAAGTTCCGCAATTACGCGCAAATGGTCGGCCGCAATCAAGTGGGCATTCTGACTGGCGACTTATCCGAAAATCCAGATGCCCCCGTTTTGCTGATGACCACGGAAGTATTCCGCAATATGCTGGTGTCTGGCGCGCCCACTCTCAAGAAGATTGCCTGGGTCGTCTTTGACGAGATCCATTATCTTGATCATGCACAGCGCGGTACAGTTTGGGAAGAAGCCATCATGCTGATGCCCCCTGCCATGAAACTCCTGGGCTTATCGGCGACTGTGCCGAATGCCTCCGAAATTGCAGACTGGATCGAAAGCGTGCACAAAGCTCCCGTGGCCGTTGTCAGTCATACCGAACGCGCCGTACCGTTGGAACATCTTTATTATAACCGCATGTGCGGGACGATCAAGCCCGAGAAACTTATGTATGCCCGGACTTCCTCGGTGCTCGCCCATAAAGGGTTGGATATCAAGGCTGGTTTCCTGTCTCAGCGAGATTTGGATGGCCTGCGTAGTGACCGTGATCTGGGCTTCCAGGATGATTCCAATCACTTGGATATGGTGCGCTACGTCGCCGCCAATCGCTTATTCCCCTGCCTCTATTTTGTGATGAGCCGCAGGGGATGCGAAGAAAAGGCCCACCAACTGGCCGCCAAGGCTGATTACCTCCGGCCCCGCGAAAAAGAAGCGGTCAGAGTGGCCATCAAACAAGAGCTGACTGCCATGGCTTTGCGCCCCGACAGCATTCCCCGCTTCGCGCAGGTGAGCGAAATGTGGCGGCGCGGCATTGCTTTTCACCACGCGGGTATGCTGCCGGCCACCAAACAGATTGTCGAAACCTTACTGGAACGCAAGCTCCTGCGCGTGCTTTACGCCACCGAGACCTTTGCGGTCGGCGTCAATATGCCTGTGCGCACGGTCTGTTTCGACTCACTAAAAAAGTATGACGGCCGCGAAGTGCGTTATCTCACGCAAGGCGAATACTTTCAGATGGCGGGGCGTGCCGGTCGGCGCGGTTTTGACCGCCAGGGCACCGTCCTGATCGCCGCTGATTTTGGTGCTTTCAGTCAGCAGGAGCAGCCTCCCATATGGGATGAGCAAAAACTTGAACCGATTAGCAGCAAAATACAGTTGTCCTTCAATTTTGTGGCCAACCTGGCCGCTCGCTGGCCGAATGATAGAATCACGGCACTGTTGTCCCATTCGCTGGCTGGCTTTCAGAACTCGGAAAACACCTCTGTATTTCGGGATTTTGATCAAAAAAGGGAAATTCTGCGTCGTCTGGATTACCTGAACGATGACGGATTACTGCCGCGCGGTGAGGTTTGCCGGCACTTGCATGTTCAGGAAATCCTCATTACCGAATTGATTTTCGATGGCGTTTTGGCGGACATGGATACCGAGACGCTGGCGGGTTTTGCCGCAGCGCTGGTTTATGAACCACGACCGGCGGAGACGGCCTTTCCATTTGTGCCTCCGCGCTGGCTGGCCGCGGCCGACATAGCCTTGGCCAGGGTTAACCAGCGTCTGGATGGTTTCGCCGAGATCAAGCCGGAGATTTATCCGGCAATCACGCCACTCATCCGCGCTTGGGTGCAGGGACGTTCCCTCAACCGAATCCTGCGGGACTTTCCCATGTCGCCAGGCGATTTTGTCACCGCCTGCCGCCGTGCGATCGACCTGCTGCGGCAGATCAGCGACGCCATTCAAGCCCTTGACCGCGCAAGCGTCCCGGCCCACACCGAGAACGCCAATGATACTGACATGCCGCAGAAGATCAAGGAGGCCATCACAGCTCTAGATCGCCATGTGGTTTCGGTAAAACTTTAATACTATGAAAAGGATTCAGCAAAAGAGTTAAGAATAGTAATTGGAATCGTCATAAGAAGAATGTCATCAGAACATCGAGAGGTTACCGTTAAATAGCTAAATAGTTATGCAGGAGGTTTTTCCATTGAGCGATCTTCCCTTCCGGGTGCGATTTGCGCCCAGCCCAACCGGTTTTCTGCACATTGGCGGCGCTAGAACTGCCATCTATGACTGGCTACTCGCCAGGTCGACTGGCGGCCAGTTTATTCTGCGTATCGAGGATACTGACCGTACCCGCTTTGTCGCAGAGTCACTCCAGGACATTATGGACAGCCTGAAATGGCTCGGTCTGGACTGGGATGAAGGGCCCGGTGCTCGCGGTACGGACGAAAAAGCCGGCTATGGCAGCGACCCCACGGCGCATGGACCATACGGTTCCTATTTCCAATCGGAGCGTCTGGATTTGTATCATAAATATGCCCGGCAGCTGATCGCGGATGGCCACGCCTATTACTGCTTCTGCAGTTCGGAAAGGCTGAATGCCGTACGGACCGCCCAGGAAGCTGCCAAACAACCGCCTGGATATGACCGTCACTGCCGCACCCTCTCACCGGAAGAGGTCCAAAGCCGGTTTGATGCTGGCGAAAAAGCGGTGGTGCGCTTCAAGATGCCTCTTAAGGGGACAACCGAAGTCTATGACGAACTGCGCGGCAAGCTCTCCTTTGAGAACCGCACGCTCGATGATCATATTCTCCTCAAATCCGACGGCTTCCCGACTTATCACTTGGCGGTCGTTGTTGATGATCATCTAATGAAGATTACGCACGCTGTTCGGGGCGAAGAATGGATCGCCAGCTTCCCGCGTCACGTCCTGCTTTATCAGGCGCTTGGATGGGAGCTGCCGAAATTCGTGCATCTGCCCATTTTCTTAGCACCTTCTGGCGGCGGTAAGCTGAGCAAGAGACATGGTGCCACCGGTCTCAAAGAGTATCGCGACAAAGGATATTTGCCAGAAGCGCTGTTCAACTTCCTGCTGCTACTTGGCTGGCATCCCTCGGACGAGCAGGAACTGTTCACGGCGGAAGAAGCGCTGAAAGTCTTTACAGTCGATCGCATCAACAAATCGCCGGTGGCTTTTTCCACTGACAAGCTGGATTGGTTCAATGGCGTTTATATCAGGAAAATGGACCCGCGTGAGCTCTCCAAGCGGTGCCTGCCATTCCTGCAGGAAAGCGGACTGCTGCCGGATCCTTGCCCTCCCGAGCGTTTTGAGTACTTAGTGAAGATCATCCCGCTCGTGCAGGAAAGGTTGAAATGGCTGACCGAAATCAGCGAGCTGGTCGACTTCTTCCTCAATGAGGATATCACGGTGCCGAAAAAAGAACTTCTGGTGCAGAAAAAATCTACTCCGGAAGAGACCCACGTAATATTGCAGCGCAGTCGCGCTGCATTGGCGGAACTGAGTGAGTTCAGCCATGACGCAATGGAGCAGGCTTTACGCAGCCTGGCGGAGACAATGGGTATCAAGGCCGGCCAGGTATTCATGCCCCTCAGGGTCGCGATTACAGGGCGCACAGCGACGCCGGGCATCTTTGAAACAATGGACGCTCTCGGCAAAGAACGCGTCCTCAAGCGCCTTGACCAGGCCATCACAGTCCTCAATTAAACCAGCGAAAAACGAAAATAGCAAGATTTCTATTGAAAAAAGCGGGGTTTCCACCCCGCTTTTTTTGTTGCTCTATTTGGGGACCGGTTCTATTTTGGGACGGACTTATTTGTAACAACCTCTCGCTCTATCAATAATCCTCGTTCGAACATCCCAAAATCACTGCATCGCCTAATCGGACTGACTGTTGGCACATTGGGCAGACCGCGATATCTTCCGGATCAAGACTATCCAATTGGAACATATCGCCACATGACTGGCACTTGGCCTGATACTCGGCGTTGTCCGCCTGTTCCAGCATGCTTTCCGGAAGCCCCAGGTTGGGTAAATGTATGACCATCACGGGCACTCCTTTTTGACATTGTCGGTGTTCCATGGGCATCCTCTCGGTGCCTTTGCCTTTTAACATCCCCAATGTTGATGCTTTAAATGTACCTGACATGCGCCGCGTCGCGCCCGTCGCCCGCGCCGCTCCCGAAATCGAACTGCTCCATCCGCTTCGCTACTAACAAATCCTCGGAATCGGCTCTCCCGCCAGCATTGGCAGTGGACGATACCCACCGGCGGTCGTTTTCAGCACGACCTGCCCGACCTGTCGCCCTGCGCCTTGCCACCCTGCGCCTCCGTCCCACCGTTGTGCCCTGCCGCTGACCTCACCAATGATCGCGGCCTTGCGTCCAGCCGGCAGCCGGCGTAAGGTTTCCAACGCTTTCGATGCCAATGGCGCAGGCAGGAATATGACCACCCGCCCCTCACAGGCCAGATAAAGCGGATCCAGCCCAAGTAGCTGGCAAATACTATCAACTTCACTGCTAACAGGGATGCTTTGCTCATTGATCAACATCGATACCGCCGATTGTCTGGCGATTTCATTCAAAACCGTCGCTAAGCCGCCCCGGGTAGGATCGCGCATCACATGGATTTCAGGACAGGCGTTCAGTAAAGCATTAGTGAGTGCTCGTAACGGATTGACATCGCTTTCGATTCTGCCGCGAAAGGACATTTCCCCGCGGGCGAGCATTACCGCCGCGCCATGCTGCCCAACGGTTCCCGAAACGATAATGGCATCCCCCGGTCTCGCCATACTGGCACTGATTTTGCGTCCGGGAGGGATTTTCCCGATGCCCGCCGTGTTGATATACAGCCCGTCGGCACCGCCTTTCTCAACTACCTTGGTGTCGCCCGCCACTACTTGCACTCCCGATTCCAGCGCCGCTTCTTTCATTGAATCCACAACATCGTGCAGACGCCTTGTTTCAAAGCCTTCTTCGATGATAAACCCGGCGGACAGAAAGGCTGGCACAGCCCCCGCCACACATAAATCATTGACTGTTCCGCAAACCGCCAGGCGCCCGATGTCACCGCCCGGAAAGAATAGCGGCTTGACGACGAAAGAATCCGTTGTAAAACACCAGTCGCAGTAAGAATCGCGCAATCTGGCAGCATCATCCATTTCCGCCAGGATCGGATTGCCCAGTTTCGACATGAACACACGATCAATAAGTTGATGGGTCAATTCTCCTCCGCTACCATGGGATAACGAAATCAGGGACAACACGACTCCCTCCCTTTCCATACCTGTAATAGGCGGCACAAGAACCTTCACTGGAAACCATGCATGGTCCAACAGGATGCTCCGGCCGACACGCCAACCCGAAAAGTGGACAGTCTGTCGGTTTGAGCCTGCCTGCCAACACACTGCCGCAACTGCAACCGGCTGGATCCGGCACATCCCTGAAGGGAATTTTAAAGCGCACCGCTGCGTTGCGGTTGAGATACTGTTCCTTCAACTTCAAACCCGACTTTTCGATTTCCCCCAACCCGCGCCAAAAGGCAGCGCCCGGCTCAAAGTATTTTGCCACCAAACCTTGCGCCTTCATGTTTCCGAGCGGACTGACTGCCTTCGGATAGGCATTGATCACCTGATAATGATCATTGGCAACCAACGTGACCAACAGCAGCAATGCGCCAATGATCTCCTCCGGCGCAAATCCGCCGATTACAACCGGCATGGCATATTCCTGCGGCAAGAAAGCATAAGGCTCCATGCCGATAATAGTACTCACATGACCAGGTGCTAGGAAGCCATCGACCTCCAGATTTCCTGATTGGGCCATTTTCCTTAAGACGGGCGGGATTAGCCTGTGCCCTGGAAGAATGCTAAAATTGTCAATGTGGGCTGCTTCTGCTTTCTCAAGCGCCAAGGCCACCGCCGGTGCAGTTGTCTCAAACCCCACTGCCAGAAACACTATTTCGCTGCGCGGGTTTTCCTCAGCGATTTTGAGGGCATCCAGCGGCGAGTAGACGACTCTGACCCGCTCGCCGCGCCCGGCAGCAGAAGGGTCTGCCAAGGTCCGATGCCCACCCCCGGGGACGTGCATCAAATCCCCAAAAGTAGTCATGATCACTCCCGGAATACCCGCCAGTCTCAGCGCCTGATCAATGTAACCGACCGGCATGACACAGACCGGGCATCCCGGTCCGGAGATGAGTTCCAGCCTGTCCGGAAAAACGGTATCCAGACCGTGCCGGACTACGGAAGTTGTATGCGTTCCGCAGACTTCCAAGAACCGAAAACGCAAATTCGCATGCTGCCCCACCAGGTCGGTAAGCCTGTCAATCAGTTTATGAAGATGCGGCATGATTGATCAACGCCTCCCAAAGTGCCGATGCTTCCGCGCCGCCCGCCCCTGCCGGTTCTGCCGCCAGCTTGGCGATGGCACACCCGGCATGGACCAAAAGATAATCGCCCACCGCAACTGCATCAATAAAATTGGTGCTGACATCGCGGATTACGCCCAAAAAATCCATAACGACCATTTGTGGAGCAGGTGGCGCACAGGTTTGAATTTCAATGACCCGCCCCGGTATCGCCAGACACATCGTCTTCTCCCCCTTCCGGTCGGCCTAAAGTGCTTAACTGCGACGCCGCAGCGACGGGTCGGAATAGCTCACCATACTTCTGCGACGGCTGCATGGCGGCTACCAGCGCCTGGCCAAGCGCAATGCCACCGTCATTTCCGGGTATTTTTTTATTCAGCAGGATAGTGAATCCCATCCGGGCCAGCACTCGCATGGCGACTTCTCTAAGCACCGCGTTGTCAAACACGCCTCCTGCCAGAGCGACCTCATTGAGACCGGTCTCTGTCCGAATCAGCCCGCAGACTTTCCCGATCATCTCAGCCAAACCCAGGTGAAAACGGCCCGCGATCAGCGACGGACTCACACCCATCCGCAGATCTGTCAAAATAGCTCTGATCACCGGTTGCGGATCAATGATCCATGGTCCATTTGCGTCATTGGCGCTACTTGCGTCATTGGCGCCATGCTCGCGCTTGATGTCGAACGCGTAAGACCTAAAATCCAAACGCGCCAAGGTCTCCAGCTTGACGGCTGCCTCACCCTCGTACCCCACTTGATCACAAAAGCCAAGTAGCGCAGAAACCGCGTCAAACAGACGTCCGATACTGGAGGTCTTTGGTGCACCTAAGCCGAGGCAAGTCGCCGCCCAAATGAGCGACCATTGTTCCTTATTCAGCCGCCGCTTGATCTTGGCAGGCCATAAATGGTGCAGATCAGCACAACAGGTTTCCAGATATGCACCAGCCATCCGCCAAGGATTAAGTGACGCCAAATCGCCACCCGGTTGCGGAATGTAGGCCAAATGAGCGGCACGCTTATATTCTCGGGCATCCGCAATTAAAAACTCGCCGCCCCATATTTGACTATCCGCGCCATACCCCGCGCCGTCGAACGCCACCCCGATCACCTGCGTGCGTTTTTTATGCTCCGCCAGCACGGCGGCGATATGAGCATGATGGTGCTGCACCGCGATGCAAGGCAGGTCCAGTTGCCTTGCAAAAGCAGAAGAAAGATAATCGGGATGCAGATCGCAGACCGCCAGGCGTGGCTTGATTCCGGTCAGCGAAGCCAGCTGGCCGATTTCATACTGATACTGCTGCAATCCGGCGCTACTCTTTAAATCACCCAAATGGGCTGATAGAATTGCCTTGTTACCAGCCGCCAGGCAAATGACGCTTTTTTGTTCGGCGCCGCACGCCAGTAGCGGACGACTATAGACCGGGAGTTCGATTTCCCCGGGTACCATGCCCCGGCTGCGGCGAATGACCTTAGCTGTGGCTGATCCTTCTATTTGCACCACCGAATCATCGCAACGGCGCTCGATTGGCCGGTTATGGATCAGAAAAGCATCCGCAATGCCCGTCAGCTTGTTGAGGGCTTCTTTGATACTTGTGACCATTGGCTCACCGGTGCGATTCCCGCTGGTCATGACGAGCGGAGGCATGTCTTTAGTTAGCAAGAAGTGCAACGGAGTATACGCCAGCATGATACCGGTATAGCGGCTACCGACATTGACTTCTGGAGCTAGCTCGGATTCGTATCTGCTGCGCAAAAGGACGATGGGGGCTTCCGGGCCGCCGATTATCTTTGCCGCTGTGGCGCTGACGGACGCGATTTTATTCGCCTGTGCCAGATCATGGACCATCACCGCCAGCGGGCGGCTTTCTGCGCGCCCTTTGCAGCGGCGCAGACGCCTGACAGATGCTGAATTGGTGGCCAGGCAAGCTAAGTGAAAACCGCCGATCCCTTGAACGGCGATGATTTTGCCACTCTTGAGCAGTTGGCGCGCGCGGCGGATTGCGGCGTTATCAGATGAGCCACCCCGATCACCGTCTGTACTCCCACCCCAGCCCCAGCCGCCGCTAATGATCACGCCATTGGCGTCGAGCAGTTTGACTTGTGGTCCACAATCCGGACAGGCAATTGGCTGCGCATGATGCCGCCTGCTCTCCGGATCGCGATACTCGTCGGCGCACTGCGGACATGGCGGGAATTTATCCATAGTGGTACGCGAACGATCATAAGGAACTGCCTTCACTATCGTGTACCTTGGGCCGCAACTAGTACAAGTTATAAAAGGATGCCTGAAACGCCGGTTCTTCGAGGTTGTCATTTCGCGGCGGCAGTCGCGACAAATTGCGATATCGGGCGCAACCGCAACAGCCAATGTGGCCTCCTTAATGCGGTGCTCGAGGGCTGCGATTTCCGACATAGCAGCGGCGGCACCAACCACATCCTCCGCGCTGTCGACCGCGGAGTCAACAATTTCGAATTTATCATAGCCTTTGGGTGCCGTTTGTTCCGCGACCAACTCGCCAATGGTAGCAGAAGGCGGCGGAGCGCTGCGGATACGTTCCACAGCCGACCATACTTGCGTAGGTGCGCCTTCAAGTTCCGCTTGCACCCCAGATCGATCATTGGCTACCCAGCCATTGAGTTGAAACTCTTTGGCGGTACGGTACACGAACGGACGAAAACCGACTCCCTGGACAACTCCGGTAATCGCTAACCGAACCCGGATTGTTTCCACAGACGCCCACCTCCATTGCCAAGTCCCTAAATAGGCATCGCAAGGTTTTTCTGCCTTGCTAGAGAGGATACCCCATTTTAGACATAATTATCCTTTCTGGAACTTTGGGGACGGTTCTAAAAGTGCCTTTTTCCATTATTTGGCTTCGTGGGTGCGGTCCGATCCGTTGGGGACGGACCTATTTGGATTACGAATTTTCATTCGGGATTTGTCCTGTATCTTGATTCGTGAGCCATTAGTAGCGTATAAAGAATACATAACGGTTGAGGGAGGAGCACCCATGAGTGAAAATCAGAATCATCACCCTGAAGAAATGGCGGCATTCTTCGATGCCCGGGCAGACGGATACGATCGCCATATGAAGAATACTGTTGCGGAATACAATCTCTTTTATGAGGCGGTGGCTGAACCGATCCTGCCAACTGAGGAGAGAATCCGCATATTGGATCTAGGTTGCGGAACCGGCTTGGAACTGAAGGAGATCATCAAAAAAACACCGCAGGCTAGAGTAACAGGTATTGACATGTCGCGCAAGATGTTGGACTTACTGGCGGAGAAACACAAAAACAGTACAATTTTTTTGGAGTTAATTCAGGATTCATACGAGACCGTGGTGCTGTCCTCAGAGGCCTATGATTACGCCGTTTCAGTCATGTCCGTCCATCATCTGCTGCCCGATCGAAAACTGGCGCTTTATAAAAAGGTGTGGTCCGCACTCAAACCGGGCGGGCTATATATCGAAGGGGACTATGTTGTAACACCAGCCACTGAGCGGGCGCTAATGGCGGAATACCTTGAAATGCTAGATTCCGGACAGCTGACCAACACGCTGTGTCACATCGACATCCCGTTTTCGGTCACCACCCAATTTGCGCTATT
>ENA-UOOE01001780-UOOE01001780.1-fermentation-metagenome-genome-assembly--contig:-NODE-1780-length-17220-cov-7.909583_pt1 | contig 17220 bp, 17 predicted proteins | sample MGYA00245776_ERZ724021 | MGnify/ENA primary metagenome ERZ724021 (study PRJEB28704, sample SAMN03018321) | fermentation metagenome | biome: anthropogenic terrestrial biome; feature: soil; material... | reverse complement strand
ATTGTTAACGGTTCATTAGTATGCTATAATTTCATCTATGCAAGGAGGCGCTTTATGGTTACTGCGGACACATTTAAAAGAGGTTTTAAAAACGGTATAAATACACTTATTGATTTATCAAAAATATTAGTTCCTGTCTATATTGCAGTTCAAGTGCTTTCTGCTTCAGGACTTTTAAATATAATAGCTGAGATATTCAAGCCTGTAATGTTGTTATTGGGACTTCCGGGGGAAGCCTCACTGGTAATAATTTTAGGTTATTTTTTGGGAACATATGCCGCCCTGGGAGCAATTGCCGCAATAGAGCTTACTGCAGTCCAGATAACAACAATAGCCATTATGCTTTCAATTTCGCACAACTTGATAACAGAATCGGCAGTTGTTAAAAAATTAGGTGTAAGTGCTGCTGCCAGTATAGCTGTAAGGGTATTTTTTTCAATTTTAATGGGATTTTTATATCATAGGATATTTGGGTGATAGTATGGATACGGTTATGGAAATAGTAATTAATTTATTAATCTTCATATGGGATATAGGGAAGTTTTTAATTCCTATTATGATTATAATAGAAATATTTAAGGATACAAAATTAATTGATAAAATATCAGATTTTTTCAATCCTGTTTCAGAATTCTTTACATTGAGCGGGACATCAGGAGTATCTCTGTTGTTTGGCTTGTTTTTCGGGCTTACCATCGGAGCGGGTGCCATCATCCAAAGTGTAAAAGATTACAATGTTGACAAAAGAAGTGTTTTTTTAATCATCATGTTCTTATCCACATGTCATGCCGTATTTGAAGATACATTTATAATGGGAGCTGTGGGTGCAAATATTTTACATCTGCTGACCGCGAGATTTATTTCTGCAATACTTACGACCTATATATTATCAAGAGCAATAAAAAAAGAACCCATTGATGCTGTTAAAGATATGTAAGCATCAATGGGTAACAAGATGACAATAACCCCGTCCCCTTGTCACCCTTGTAACATGCTTATGTCAACTCTTTCAGTTCGGTTTCATCTTTGCTGTAAACAGCAAACTTACTGTATCCGTATCCCTGGAATTGATTTAATTGCTTGCCTAATTTCTTGGCTTTTTCATAAACTGATACGGTATAACCCGATTGTCGTATACTTTCCGCTTTTGCAAGAACATCAATATATCTGTCCGTTGAATCAAACAATAGAACCACCTTTTCCAAATCGGGAACTTTGAAGTTTTCTTCCATCAGCTGGTTTACCAATCTCTCAAATCCGATTGAGAAACCGATGGCAGGTATTTTTTCACCTAAGAAATTTCCTACCATTTCGTCATATCTTCCGCCGCCTGCAATGGAATAACCTAAGTTTTTATATGCGATTTCAAATATTGAACCCGTGTAATATCCCATGCCCCTGATTAAAGTAAAGTCAAATTCAACGTCATATTTTCCGTTGGCATATATATTGGAATCGTCTAAAATTTCCTTCACTTCCATAACGACTTCCTTGGAAACGCCGTATGTCTCTAAGCATTCGGTTCCTTTTTCGTTGATGCTTTCCAATGCTTCCATTAGCTTTTCAACTGATATATTATTAAAGCTTTTCTCGTTTAATTCTTTTTTAACACCGCTCATGCCTATTTTGTCCAACTTGTCTACTATGATGCAAACAGCGTCAAATTCTTCTTCGGTAAATCCGCAGTTTAGTATTACCGCCTTAAGCACTCGCCTGTCATTGAAACGCACCACAAAATCCGTTACATTCAGAGCCGTAAGCGCCTTTGCCGTTGTTGCGATAAGCTCTAACTCCGCAGCCTTTGTACCGTCTCCTATTATATCAATATCACACTGTTTGAAACTCCTGTATCTTCCCTTCTGAGCCCTTTCTGCCCTGAACACATTGCCTACCTGCAGCGCTTTGAATACTGATGGCAAGCTTGCCCGGTTATTGCAGTAAAAACGGCTTAACGGAACTGTGAGGTCGTATCTGAGACCTAAGTCAGCCAAGTCTTCCTCTGTTAAGGCTTCTTTTTCGAAATTCAGCTTATCCCCTCTTTTCAGGATTTTATAAATAAGCTTTAAGTTTTCTCCGCCTTCGCTTCCTATTAAATTTTCTATATTTTCCACAACAGGTGTTTCAATAAGCTCAAAACCGCTTTGCTTGTATGTATTGACTATTACCCCTTCAACATAGTCCCTTATTTCTTTTTCACGAGGGGTTATATCTCTCATTCCTTTTGCAGGGTTTAAATTTACTTTCATTTAGCCTCCTAATTATATTCTTATCTCCAAGAATTGTTTATTTATTTCTTCCGGTACTAAACTGCCGCCGGTTGCCCATGCCGTGTGAATTGCATTTTGCATTTTATTCTTAAGGTTATGGTCTTTTATATATTGTTTTCCTTCTTCTGTGTTTTCCAATTTAATACAGCCTTCAAAAGCAGCGCATGCCGACGGCTCTATATTTATATTTTCCGTTTCATTGAGGCAACGCATGTAATCGTACAATTTATAATCATCTACGGTGAATATTCCTCCTAAAACATAATCCATCATTTTACCCACCAACTTGGAAGGTCTTCCTACCGCTAAGCCGTCCGCATGGGTTTTGCCGTCTATCCCCAAATCCTGAACGGAAATATCATTGTGAAGCCCTGTAGCCATACCCAATAGCATGCTTGGCGCATGGGTCGGTTCCACGAAGAAGCAATGAACATTATCATGATATACAGATTTAAGCCCGTAGGTAATGCCCCCCGGAGCTCCTCCCACACCGCACGGAAGATAAACAAATAACGGATGATTTTCATCAACGGTAATATTCATGCTGTTCAACTGATTAACAAGCCGCCTTGCTGCGACGCTGTAGCCTAAAAATAAATTCATTGAATTTTCATCGTCAACAAAGTAACTCATTGGGTCCCGGTCTGACAATTTACGGCCTTCTTCAACTGCCTTTGAAAAGTCGCTGTCATATTCCACAACCCTTGCTCCCTTTGCTCTTAACAGATCTTTTTTCCACTGCTTTGCATCTGACGACATATGTACTATTACATTAAATCCTAATGCGGCTGATGTTATACCTATACTTAAGCCTAAGTTACCCGTAGAGCCTACCTGGATTTTATACCGGCTGAAAAAATCCCTGTATTTTTGTTCCGCCAATACGGAATAATCATCATCCTCTTTTAATATTCCATGTTTAAGCGCCAATGTTTCCGCATATTTTAAAACCTCATATATGCCGCCTCTTGCCTTCACGCTGCCTGCAATTGCTAAGTGACTGTCCATTTTAAGCAGTAGTTTTCCCGAAATATCAGCTTCGTACAGTTCTTGAAGCCTGATTTTCATATTGTCGATTTCTTTAATCGGGGATTCAATTATACCATGGGAAGGAATTGTTTCCGGAAATACCCTTTCAATTAAGGGAGCAAATTTTTTAAGCCTCATTTCCGCATCGTCAATGGCTGCAATATTAATGTTTATTTTAGATGAAGCTTTTTCATATGGCGTTATTTTAGGGTTAAGCCAAAGTACTTCCTTTAATTCCGATACGTTTTTTAAATCAGGGTACCTGGTTAAAATTTCGTTTTTCATATATCCTCCTTAGTTATTTAATGGTATAGCAGTATGGGGACACACCTTTACTAAATCAGTATGTGGACACACCTTTACTAAATCGGTATGGGGACACACCTTTACGTTAGGGTCAGTCTCTGCGGGTAAAAGGAATGTCCCCGAATATGAGTCTCTGCGGGTAAAAGGAATTTCCCCAAATATGAGTCTTGAGGTTTAGAGGAATGTCCCCAACAAACACCTTGTCATCCCGAACGCAGCGAAATATCTCATATTTTCAGGCATGATATTTCGACTGCTGTTCGGAATGATTGTGTTATGCTCTAATTTTATCCATTATATCATAGGTTAATAATTTATTATATTAAAATTTCTTCTGTTGTAGTGATTATTTGTGCCGATTTAATTTCAAATAAATCACCCTTGGAAGTATTGAATGCATTTTGTGTTATTATCGAATCCATAACCGCCCTTACTTCAGCTTCCGTCAAGCCTTCCTTAGGCTCGTCAACAGTCATGGAAGATGTTGCTCCCTGAGCTGTCAGGAAAGCCATAACCAACTTTTTAGCCATTATATCACCCCTTTCATTATAAGGTTAATAATTTTTATATTTCATTAATCAATTCATATTCATCGTATCTCAAAATGTTTGACAACTCATATGCCTGCAAGTCTGAAATTGCAACTCCAAGATTGTACAAATTTTCATTTTGTGCCGTCGCTTTCACGTTAGCCAATGTTTTGCTTTTTGTTATAGTTTTGTTGTTGTCGTCAACTCCGGCATTAAAAACTATTTTTAATTTAGAATCTGCCTGATTTGAAATTACTGCCATTATCTCACCTCCCGTTTTGTTCTGTAACTATATAGCAATTATCGGCTCATTGTGTTGCTTAAATTACCGGATCATGTTAACATATACATAATGATGTAATTCAAGGGGTAGTTATGGATAAGTCCTTAATAAAGGAAATTAAATCTGTAATCAATGAAATTGCGGGCTGCGACTATACCATCAGGGTTAAATATGTGATTTTCTTGGTATGTAATGAATTATATCGTTTGAAAATCAACGGCTGTGGCACAGGCGCAAATAATGCGGCAATTTTCAAGGAATATAAAAAGTTTGACCTTAATGACGGCAAAGCAAAAGAAAGAATTATTGAATTAATATCTAAAAATAATCAAAACATTAAAATTTTAGGCTTATATCCTGCATTGCTGTATGAGGAGCTTCTTACCCGAAATGAAAAAAGACCTTTGGGGCTGGTATATACTCCCTTTGAAATAATTGACAATATGCTGAACCATGTATTTCAAATTAAAGGTATCGGCAAAAATACTAAAATTTTAGACCCTTCCTGCGGCGGAGGATATTTTCTAATTGAATTTTTTAAGCGTATAAGTAAGGCTTACCCCGAAATCGATAAAAAGCATATTATTGAAAATATGCTATACGGCATAGATATTGATGATTTTTCCATATTTTTAAGCAAAATGGGACTTATTTTACACAGTGGATTAAATAATGTTAATTTTAATGTTTATAATGCTGATTTTTTAACCGATACCGTAAATATAGGAAAATTTGATATAATAATAGGCAATCCTCCCTATGTGGGACATAAAAATACAAACAAAGAATACAAAAAAGCTCTGTATGGTAAGTATTCCGATGTTTATTACGATAAAGCGGATATTTCATATTGCTTTTTTAAAAAAGGAAAAGATATTTTAGAGCAAGAGGGTATCATATCCTTTATTACATCCCGATATTTTATGGAAGCTCTTTATGCGGATAATTTGAGGAACTTTTTAAAAAATGAATATAATATTGTGACTCTTATAGATTACAACGGTGACAGAGCCTTTAAAAATGCTATGATCAGCCCTGCGATAATAACATTGTCAAATTCATGGAACAAAAACATGTTTACCTACGTCAAAAAAAGCGATAATGTTTTCGAATCCTATGAATATAGGCAGGACAAGCTGAAGGATTCCGGATGGATTATATTAAAGGATGAAGATGAAAAGCTTTTTGAGAAAATTGACAGTATTTCAAACATTTATATCAAAGATATCTTGACTATCAAGCAAGGAATTATAACGGGATGTGATACTGCTTTCATAGTTGATAAAGATGTTATCGAAAAATATAATATAGAGAGTTTTCTGCTCAGAAAATGGATTAAAAACAGCAACATATCAAAGAAATCTATCAAATATAATAATTTGTACCTGATTTATTCAGATATGATAGAGGATGAGAAGGATTGTCCCAATGCAATTAAGTATCTGTCCAATTATAAGAATACGCTTATGAACAGAAGAGAATGCACTAAGGGATTTCGTAAATGGTATGAGCTTCAATGGGGCAGAAATAAATCCGACTATGAAAATCCTAAAATAATTTTCCCGTACAAGTCAAAGCAGAATAATTTCTATTATGATGATAAAGCATATTTTTGCAGTGCCGATATTTATTTGATGAATAATTTTACAGCAAATGTTCCTTTAAACTATTTGCTTTCCTATTTAAACTCGGAAGTATTTGAATTTTATTTAAAATGTCAGGTTAAAAAGGTTGGAAGAGATAATTATGAATATTATCCGAATAAATTGAATAATTTAAAAATCTATTTGCCTCAGGAAAACATTGCACAAAATTTTTCTCACTTAGGAAAATTTAGCATTGAAATATTGCTTAAAAAGGTGTTTAATATTGATGAGAAGGAGGTAAATATAATAAAGAACTATTTATATAAGAAGGTGATGACGCAAATTGAGGAAATTTAACAAGCTATTATTATTAATTATTATTTTTATTGTGTTGTCCATTCAGCCGGCTATGGCAAAAACTGTATTCTATGATACTTTTAATCATTGGGCGGAAAGTGATATCAATTTTGCCTCTAATACCATTAAGGTTTTTAAGGGGTACGGAGATTTCACATTCAGACCGGAAAATAACATTACAAGAGCAGAATTTATTACAATACTGGCGAGAACGGCTTACAGACAGAATCAAATGAAAGAAATTTATACAAGCGATATGTCATACAGTGACATGTCGGATAAACATTGGTCTTATACTTATATTATTTCTATGAATGAACATTTAAAGACAAAGGAGTTTACTTTGAAGGATATTTTCCCGGGAAGTAACTTATATCCCGACAGGGCTATCACAAGAGAGGAAACGGCAGCACTCTTAGCTGCTTTCTGCAAAAATGCCATTTATGACAATCCCCTCACATTCAGTGATGTACCTGCAAGCAATAAGTATTACAATATAATACAAAGGCTTACCAATGCCGGGATAATTGTCGGTTATGAAGATAATACATTCAAAGGAAGCAACAAAATTACAAGGGCAGAAGCCGCATCAATGATTAAAAGGGTTTATACGGATATTAAAACCGGAAACGGCGGCGATTATCTGACTAAATTTGACTTCATGCCTATTAAGGGCGAAGATATGTATTCTTATTTCGGAAATTATAATTTTAATACTACTGACCCTGATGATATAAAATTTATTAAAGCTAAAGATACTTTGGAGTATGTTTCATTTGGAGGCTTAATATTTCCGGAGGATACATTCCTTTACGATTTAGATGCTGTTAAAACCATGGAATCCCTGCGTTCAAGCGGATATTACAATGTGGCGGGCACCAATTACTACATGATTGTGTTCGGGAACTATTCCAATGCTGAAAAATCAAAATTTGCCAATGAAATTTTGACAAATATCATAGCGAGAAATAATTTAAAAGATGCTGAGATGATGCAGATTTTTACCTTGGTAAGCAAATATGATATTGATGAAAATCTGTTCATGGGTGCTCTTAAGAAATGGTATAGTATAACTTCAAATGATAACTCGAAGGCAAATATTCTATTTTTCAGATATGCTTATTATATTAAAAACAACAACAAGGATATGCTAAAACTTTTAGTATATGATGATTTGAAAAAATCCAACAATATTCCTTCTCTTTTGGATTTAAGCTTTGACATTAATACTGACATATCCGCGGTTGATTTTAGAAATTACAGTTTCGGAAGCTACAGCTTTTCATTGTACAAGGACACAAACTTGTTCAGATACCTAAGAAGTATGCCGTTACCTTTCAACCAAGCAAAGGTTGTTGAGCTTAAAAACTTATTAATGATTGAAAAAAATCCGAAACCGGAAATTAATATGGCAGGTTACGAAAATATTTTCAGCAATTATTCGGTAAACAGACTGTATGTTCTTAACTTCATAGGTGAAAAGGAAAGAGCCTTTGTTGAAGGAATTAATGATTATGATATAATCAAAACATTTGAAATGTACAGGAAAAATCCCGGGGGATTTGACGACACCTACACGGGAATTCTAAAAAAAGTAAAGGAATAATATTAAATTATTTTTATAAACAAAACCGGTTCTCTTTGGACCGGTTTTGTTTATAAGTACGGGGGTGACCCCTTCCTTACATCTTAGCTATTTCAATCAGCAGCTCCACAACCTTTTCCATGGATTGAATCGGTATGTATTCGTATCTGCCGTGGTAGTTATGACCGCCGGTGCAAAGGTTAGGACAAGGCAAGCCCATGTAGGACAATCTTGCTCCGTCCGTTCCTCCTCTTATCGGAACCACATCGGGCTCAATGCCTATATTCTCCATAGCCCTTTTTGCATTTTCAATTATATGCATATGCGGAAGGATTTTTTCCTTCATATTGAAGTATGAGTCTTTTAATTTTAACTCAACTGTTCCTTGACCGTATTTTTCATTTAAATAAGCTGCAATCTTTTCAAATCTTTCCTTTTTGGCAATAAACTTTTCCATGCTGTGGTCACGGATTATGTATTCTAAAAGTGTTTTTTCAACATCCCCCGCCATATCGCTTAAAAGGCTGAATCCTTCATAGCCCTCAGTATTTTCAGGCGTTTCATACACAGGCAGCATGTTATGAAATTCCATTCCGATCAATATCGAATTTTTCATTTTGTTTTTAGCCGAGCCGGGATGAATATTAACTCCGTTAATTGTTACCTTCGCACTTGCCGCATTGAAATTTTCATACTCTAATTCGCCGATTTTTCCGCCGTCCACCGTATATGCATAGTCGGCATTAAATCCTTCAACATTGAATAAGTCAGCTCCGCTTCCCACTTCCTCGTCAGGAGTGAACCCGATTTTAATTGTACCGTGTTTAATTTGTGGATTGCTGATAAAATATTCTGCCATTGACAGTATTTCAGCTATGCCTGCTTTGTTATCTGCACCTAAAAGTGTTGTCCCGTCGGTTACAATTATGTCCTGCCCTTTGTATTTTAACAAATCCTCAAACATTTCAGCCTTCATCACAATTTGCTTTTCTTCATTTAATACTATGTCACCGCCGGCATAATTATATATTATTTTTGGTTTTACGTTATTTCCCGGCATATCGGGAGATGTGTCCATGTGAGCAATAAATCCTATAACAGGTGCATCCGTATTTCCCTCTACAGTCCCGTACACATATCCGTTTTCATCCATATATGCATCCTGAATACCCATTGATATCATTTCTTCAACCAACAATTTGCCTAAGTCTTTCTGTTTTTCGCTGCTTGGAATCTTTTCCGCATCCGGTACGGACTGCGTGTCAATTTTTACATATTTTAAAAATCTTTCGTGTACTTTCATGCTATCCTCTCCGTATAACTAATATTATTTGAGTGGTTTAAGTATATCACCTAAAATATTATATATCAATAATGTTATTTTCTCTTATTTTCTCTTAATAACTGAATAATTGATTTCTGCGTTGAATTATTCTTTAAATTATTATATAATTACGAACAAGAATATATATGGGAGGATGCTATGGATTTTGTAAAAGAAGGATATAAAATAAAGTGTGCCGCCGTTATAAAAAATCTTGAAAGAAGAAATATGGAAGGCTACTATTGCGAAACGGCAGAAGAAGCTGCAGAAAAGGCAATGTCCATGATTAAACAGGATGATACCGTGGGATGGGGCGGCTCCACTACTATTGATCAAATTGGAATCAAGAAGCTTTTAGAAGGAAAAAACATAACTGTTATCGACAGGGATAAAACACCTGACCCTAAGGAAAAAGTTAAGCTTATGAAAAAAGCTTTGACATCTGATGTATTCCTTACAAGTGCCAATGCAATTACAATGGACGGAGAACTTTTAAACATTGACGGAAACGGTAACCGCCTTGCCGCATATTGCTATGGTCCTGATAGTGTTATTGTTGTTGCCGGAATCAATAAAATAGTTACTGATTTGGATGTCGCTCTGAAGAAAGCAAGACTTGATGCCACTGTTCCGAACGCAGTAAGAACAAATTCAAAAACTCCGTGTTATTACACAGGCAAATGCACAGAATGCACAATGAGCGATACGCTATGCGGTCAAATTCTTGTAACAAGATTCTGTAAGCCTCAAAATAAAATTAAGGTAATATTAGTCGGTGAAAATTTAGGGTTTTAATATGCCCTAACCCTCGATGAGATTCTTCACCTTCGGTTCAGAATGACACGGTTATTCATAGCAATGACAAGTGGTCATCCTGAGCTTTAGCGAAGGATCTCATCTTTTTTTATATCTTTTCCGGTTCTCCGTATGTTTCACCGAAGGTATCTACTGTTACCTTTTTAAGCTTAACTTCTTCGGCAGGTCTATCCATGGAACCTGTTTTTGTTGTTGCAATTTTATTTACTATATCCATACCTTTTGTTACTTTCCCGAATGCTGCATATTGTCCGTCAAGATGGGGCGACTTTTTATGCATTATGAAAAATTGAGAGCCCGCAGAATCGGGAATCATGGTTCTTGCCATTGACAATACTCCCTCATCATGCTTTAGATCATTTTTAAAACCATTGGAACTGAATTCACCTTTTATGGAATATCCGGGTCCTCCCATACCATTTCCCTTTGGGCATCCCCCTTGAATCATAAAGCCTTTAATAATCCTGTGAAAAATTATACCATCATAAAAGTTCTTATTAATCAGTGAAATGAAATTTTTGACCGTGTTTGGTGCAATCTCGGGATATAATTCTGCTTTTATTATATCCCCGTTAACAAATTCAAATGTTACTATCGGGTTCATATTTCCTCCTGAAATTTTTATTCTCTTATATACTACAATAATAAATAAGAAAATTCAAGGGTAAGGAACGAGAGAATAAAACAAAAATTTTTTCAATCCATGTTTTTCATATATATCTGTGTAACAACTATTTTGGTTTAGAATATATTAAAGTAAAGTAACAGTAAATTATGAGGAGGTTATGCCAGCATGAAATGCTCAAATAAAAATGATTCAGTTTTGGGAACTGGTGGTATTGCAGATAGATGTTGTACGGGTCAGTCCGGTTGTGATTGGGATGGTACATTAAGAAATGTAGTGTCAGAGCCCATATACGTACAAAAAGTTTATGATGCAGTTTTATTTAACTTACAAGGATTAAAAACAGCACAGGATACATGTTTTGAACCACCGTTAGGATGCGGATCGAACATTATAAGGATAGCAGACATTAGATGCAGAAAATTTTTCAACCCTGATAATATTAAGGATGAATGCAATTTAAAAATTAATCCTATTACTACATTATCAGGAGGACAATTCGTTAAAAAAGAAGACGGATGCGACTACAAGGTTATAGGACCTGACGGAACACTGAGCCAAAGATTGGTATATGCAGATACATCGTTCTGTGATGAAGAAGAATTGGGTACTCCGATATTCGGAACTCAAAACATTGAAGTTTCGGGATGCATTGAAATTGAAATGGATTTAGTTGTATCACCATGCAATTCGACCAATGAAAGTATAGTAACATTGTCGGCAGTAGTTGAAATTGCTCCCGAATGTAATCCTTTGACATTAACTAATTTCTTTGAAATCTGTGTACCTTCGGTATTTGATACTGCATTTCTGCCAAGGTTCACCGAATTCTGCAACTTAGATTGTGTTGTAAGGCTTGCCACAAACAGCATTCAAAGAGATTTTATAATTGACCCGAGAACAGGAGTATTATCTGTAAATCTCATTATTTCACTTTGTATCTCCTGTGAAAAGAAAATAGTTGTACCTGTTCAGCTATGCGTTCTTTCTACCGGTTTTGTAGAGTTATCTCCTGAGCAGGCATCTATATGCCCCACATTCCCACGTTTGTTCCCGAGACAAATTGATGAGAATTCCGTAGGCGGAGCAGGCGGCGGTGGTTGCCGTACAAGGTCAACATCAATGGATGACTAACAAATAAATGTTACAGAAATAATTAAACCTGTCTTAATCGACAGGTTTTTTATTTGATCCTTTTCTGTGCTTTACGCATTCATTAAGCAAATATTCTATTTGCCCGTTTATGGAACGAAAATCATCTTCAGCCCATTCAGCCAATTCTTCCCAAAGAGATGATGATAATCTCAGTAACAGCTGTTTTTTTTCTTTTTCCTTTTTTTCCTTTTCTATTATCACCAGCTCCTTTCTTTTAAATTTTCAACTCTAATAAAGGGAGCCTGAGTTAACTATCGGCTGGGCATCCTTATTGCCGCAAAGAACAACTAAAAGATTGCTTACCATGGCTGCTTTTCTTTCTTCATCAAGCTGTACTATTTCATTTTCACTGAGTTTAGCCAATGCCATTTCCACCATTCCTACGGCGCCTTCAACAATCATTTGCCTTGCATCTATTATAGCCGAAGCCTGTTGCCTCTGAAGCATTGCTGCAGCTATTTCGGGTGCATATGCCAAATGGGTAATTCTTGCCTCAATAATTTCAAGACCGGCAACTTCTACTTTTTCCTGGATTTCTTCCAAAAGTTTTTTAGCCACTTCCTGACTGCTGCCTCTTAAGGTTTTTTCATTATCATCCCCGAATGTGTCATACGGGTAAAGCCTAACAATATTTCTCAAAGCCGAATCACATTGAATTGATAAGTATTCGGTATAATTATCCACATTGAAAACTGCTTTAGCTGTATTTACAACTCTCCAAATAACTACTATACCGATGGTAATCGGATTTCCCAATGCATCGTTGATTTTTTGCTTATCATTGTTTAATGTCATTGTTTTTAACGATAGCTTCTTGCTTCTCAAGTGTAAATTCAGTTCCGGATTATTTTTATCTTTATTTGTTCCTTCTAAAGAGATTGTCGCTGTTGACGCAACCGGTAAAGAAGGGTTAGTGGCTGTCACAAAAGGGTTTACAAAATAAAATCCTTCATTCTTTAGTGAGCCGTAATATTTTCCGAATAATGTAAGAACAAGTGCTTCATTCGGTTTTAATACCTTAAGCCCGGCAAACAAAATCGGTCCTATAATGAAAAAATATATGCAGCTGATAATAATCATCATAAACCTAAGATTGCCATAGCCTGAGCTAATGCTGAAAAAAAACAAAAGTGCAGAGCCTAACATCAATACAATATTGAGAATCAGCATAAACATACCATTCATTGCATTTGGAATAATTTCTTTGGTAATCAATTTATCTTTATTTGAATCAGACATTTTATCTCCTCCTTATACGATATCATTTTGATATCATATATATATTATATTCATATTGTAAAATTTGTCAATAAAAATTTGATAAATTTTATTAACACCTTTGAAAATAATTATTATCATAAAAAAAAGAACCTCCATTTAAAAAATAGAGATTCCTAACTGCGAATGACCCGCCATTATTATTAATATGCTCTCCAACCGCCGTCTACTGCTATACACTGACCGTTTACAAACGATGCATCGTCACTTGCCAAGAAAACAGCAACCGATGCTATTTCGCTGCCTTGACCGAAACGTGGATTCAAAGCTAATCCTATTCCTGTACGTGCTGCACCTTCTTGATTTATATTTTTCATGAATTCGCTTTGTCCAATTTCAGTTGCTATTCCACCCGGACAAATTGCATTGCATCTTATATTTTTCAATGCATACATAAATGCTGTATTTTTAGTTAATCCGACTACCGCATGTTTGCTTGCCGTGTATGCAGCTCCTGCAACACCGCCGTATAAGCCTCCTACGGATGCCACGTTAATTATCACTCCGCCGCCGGCTTCTTCGAAGTGTTTTACCGCCTTTCTCATAGCATACAATGCTGCCTTTACGTTTACATCAAAAACTTTATCAAACATTTCATCGTTTACATTGCCGACGCCGCTCATATCATCCATTATACCGGCATTATTAACAAGAATATCCATCCTGCCAAATAATTTCACGGCTTCATCAACCATTTCTTCTACTTTACCTTTGTCTGTTATGTCGGCTGAAAAAGCAACCACCTTACCTTCAAAATCCTTTGTATGTTCAACCAATTCATTTAACCTTTCGGCACGACGGGCAACAGCTATAACATTTGCTCCTTCTTTAGCGAAATGATATGCAATATCCCTTCCCATTCCTGAGCTGGCGCCTGTTACGACTGCAGTTTTACCTTTTAACTTCATAAAAACCTCCTATATTATTATTTGCTAAAATATGAGTTGTTTCTCTCATTTAATTTAAACTCTTATTACTGATATACCCTTTAATTTTTGCTTTAAACTCAGTTTTAAAAATACGTCAGTTGAGAGTTACTTTCGGAGATTGTTTTTTTCTATATCTTCCTTGCCTTTTTCCATAAGACGCATTTCTATGGATTCTTCGATAATTGTTTTAAAGAGAACTACAACCGGTACTCCAAGGATCATCCCCGGAATACCAAAAAGATTGCCCCCCACGGTAACGCTTGTTATAATCCAGAAGGGGCTTACCCCCACATTTTCTCCCACAATACGCGGATCTAAAAAGTTTCCGTCTATCTGCTGTATTATTATTATAATTATTAAAGCCGTCAAAGCTTTAGGAGGATCTATGAAGAATGATACCAAAACAACCGGAACGGAGCCTATTATAGGACCAAAATAGGGTATTATATTAAAAAATCCTATCAGTGTTCCCATTAAAGGGGCGTATGGAACCCTTGCAATTGTAAAGGCTATGACGCAAATTATTCCCACTATGGTGGAATCCAACAGTTTTCCGTTTAAAAAGCTTTTAAATATTTTGTTTGCTTTTCTGAATATATATAGTATCTCTTTTGATTTTTTTTCATTAAAGTAAGCATGTATAAATCTTCTGCCCCGGGCAAGTATATCTTCCTTCTCTGAGAGCATATAAATATTTATAATGAAGCTTGTAACCGTTGTTAATGTACTTGAACCTATATTAGAAATCAGCGACATGACTATATTATATAATTGTACCAAAAGCTTGTTGATAATATCTCTGATCGTTTCGCTTGCCTGCAAAATATAGTCTGTCAGGTACTGAACATAGCGGTTGTCTATTTTATTTCTTAAATCCGCTACTATTTGTGCGATATCAACATCTCCGTACATTATATAAGACATTATGTTATTGATGTTTTCCACCATTTGGGGTAAAATTTTGTAAATTAAAAATCCCAGCAATCCTATTACAATCAAGCATGCAAGAAGTATCCCCTGTGCTCTGTTTACTTTAAGCTTCTTCATAAAAAGCATGACTAAAGAATCTAAAAGATATGCAATTATCAATGCATATATTACAGGCTTAAAGGAGTTCACAATCCATCTGTATGTTCCGGGGCTGAATACTATTAATAAAATAATCAATGATGCAATCAATATGGGAAGCGATATTTTTAAAATGCTTTTATATTTATCTATTGCTGTATCCTCCGTTACATAATATTTGCCTGACCTCTGTACACTACTCCAAGTTTGCCGTTAACAGTCAATATCTCGCCGTCTTTAATAATTTTGGTACAGTCTTTTGCTCCTACAACAACCTCTTTGCCTAAGCTGAGCCCGGCAATTATTGCATGGGACGTAAGACCTCCTTCTTCAACAATTATTGCCGAAGCTCTCTCCATGTATTCCACAACCTCCTTATAGGTTGAAGCCATTACTATTATGTCGCCATTATCAAATTTGTCTCTTAAGTCGTTTTCATTTTTAGCTATTACCGCTTTACCGAAAACAGTTTCTTTTCCCACTCCTACTTTCTTATAAAGAAGTTCACTTACGATATGCACCTTTAGTAAATTTGTGCTGCCGAATACTCCTACCGGAACTCCTGCCGTTATTATTGTTAAATCACCGTTTTCCAAATATCCAAGTTCAAGTGCTTTGTTAACGGATTTTTCGAGTATATCGTCGGTGGAATAGAGTCTTTCAATTCTTATGGGATATACTCCCCAATAAAGCGCCAGCTTTCTCATAACCTGTTGACCATGCGTGGCGGCAATTATAGGTGCAACGGGTCGGAATTTAGAAACAGCTGCTGCCGTATAGCCTGATGATGTTGCGGAAATTATTGCGGATGCTTTCAAGTCCAAGCAAGATTTACAGGTTGCATAGCTTATGGAATCTGTTATGCTGTGATTGGAGCTGTTGCTTTTACTTGCAAGCATTCCTTCGTAATCTAAGGATTTTTCAATCATAAGGGCTATTCTTGCCATTGTTTTTACCGCTTCAACCGGATAGCTGCCTGAGGCTGTTTCTCCTGACAGCATTATGGCATCTGTTCCTTCAAATATGGCGGTGGCAACATCAGATACCTCCGCCCTTGTGGGTCTTGGATTTCTTATCATTGAATCAAGCATTTGGGTCGCTGTAATAACAGGTTTTCCCGTATCGTTACATTTCTTTATGAGCATTTTTTGAACAAGGGGAACCTCTTCTGCGGGTATTTCCACTCCTAAATCTCCCCTTGCAACCATTATTCCGTCGGATACTTCAATTATTTCATCAATGTTTTCAACACCCTGCCTGTTTTCTATTTTAGATATAATCATTATGTGTCCTGCATCATTTTCTTCAAGTATTCTTCTTATATTGATTACATCCTCCGCCTTTCTGATGAATGATGCTGCAATATAGTCAATTCCTTGCTCAATACCGAATTTTATGTCGCTTATATCTCTGTCTGTAAGCGCGGGTAAATTTATGTTCACATTCGGAACATTTATTCCTTTTTTATTTTTTATTGTTCCGCCGTTTCTTACAATGCATTTTATATCGGTTGAATCTGTTATTTCAACAGCTTCCATACTGATCAGCCCGTCATCTATGAGTATTGTGTCACCCTTTTTGATATCTTTGGCAAATTGGTCATAGGTAACGCTGACTATCTTTTCATTTCCCAAAATATCTTTTGTTGTAAGAGTGAATTCATGATCCTTAATTAATTCTGCCTGACCATTTTCAAAGTCTTTTATTCTTATTTCGGGTCCTTTTGTATCAAGCATTATTGCAGTCGGAGTATTCAGTTCCTCTCTGACTTTCTTTATGGTATCTATTTTTATTTTATGTTCTTCATGATTTCCGTGGGAAAAGTTCAGTCTTGCAACATTTAATCCGCTTTGAACCAATTCCCTGAATGTTTCTTCATCCTGTGATGAAGGACCGATTGTGCAAACTATTTTTGTTTTTCGCATATTAATCATTAATGTATCATCTCCTTGTTATAACATCCGCTGTCTATGGACATTTCTCGACCTGCAGGGAATATCCCGACAGAAGAGGTGTGTCCCCCTACAATTCGGGGACATTCCTCGACCTCAAAGACTATCCCTATAAAAGAGGTGTGTCCCC
>ENA-UOOE01001779-UOOE01001779.1-fermentation-metagenome-genome-assembly--contig:-NODE-1779-length-17231-cov-6.904693_pt1 | contig 17231 bp, 23 predicted proteins | sample MGYA00245776_ERZ724021 | MGnify/ENA primary metagenome ERZ724021 (study PRJEB28704, sample SAMN03018321) | fermentation metagenome | biome: anthropogenic terrestrial biome; feature: soil; material... | reverse complement strand
ACTCCATCTGATGCTTAGAAATCGTTATCCAGGGACGTAGCTGCTCTTTACTCCCTTGGAGAAGGGGAGTATTAGAGCAGGTAGTCATCGGATAAACTCGTACCTCAGACATATATAAGCTTCTAAGATTTTCTAAAATACCTCACTAAGACTTATAAAAAAAGTTTTTAAGTGTAATTTCAATTTTGTTAGTATATTTTATGTATAAGTTAAAATTTCAATTAGGATCACTCATATATATATTTAATTTCACAATTAAGACTATCTAAATTACCAGTTTGATTTAAATAGTAAAGTTATAAATTCAACCAAGATTTATCCGATTACTACCATTGCTAACATACCTATTGCACTCTGTGAAAGTGACTATCACCAAATCAAAGATTTGGATATCTGATTTTCTATCAAAGTGGGGGATAAGCACTGCTACGCGCCTGGATAACGATTTCCCCTAAAGGATAACGCCTTCTAAGTGCTAAAGGCACTAAGAAGCTTGTTAATAAGCATCAGATGGAGTCAAAACTCAACCTGATGCTAAGAATTCTGCTTATAATTAGCAAATTCGATCACTTATAGATTTAGTTTTAAACTTTACAATCTATAGGTATTCTAACTTAAAAATCAACTTATACATAGGCATATTTTTACAATAATGAAGCTCTTTTAAATATTTTGTATATAAGGCTTAGAAAAAAATTTTTTGAAAAATCTAGAACTTTTGAATTGTTTGAGGTACGAGTTTTCAAAAGTTCTCAGTATTTTTCAAAATTTTTTACTTAACCTTATCAAAATATTTAACGAGCTGAAGTTTGTAAAAAATATCCGGAGTATAAGTTGATTTCCTGTTTAGACACTCTATATGAAAAGTTTAATTACAATTGGTATAGTAACTATTGAAAGCAGTGATGAAAAGGATACTATAAAAGCAGAATACTCTTTATTTTTGTTGAAGTTTTCTGCAAAAATTGTTGTAAATGCTCCTGCAGGCATAGCTTGCATTAAGATTAATGTCTTTAATACCATAGAATGTTCTTTAAGTAAAAGTGAAACCAAGTATAATGCTGATGGTATAAGTATAAGTTTTATGAGTGAACCATAGTATATACTCTTGTCTTTAACGATTTTACTAAGCTGACTTCTTGACAATAAACTTCCTATTATAAGCATAGATATAGGAGTTGTGAGGCTTCCCACCATTTTCATTGTGCTCATAAACATAGGGGGGATTTTTATTGAAAATACCATAATTAAAAGTCCAATTACTGCAGAAACTATTCCTGGATTTTTAAGAGACTTTATTATTTCTTTAAAACTGCTTGTATTATTAAATAACATTACACCATAAGTCCATACAAAAATATTGAAAATCATATTAAATATGGCAGCATATACGACCCCCTCATTTCCAAAAACGCTTTGAGCTACAGGAAATCCCATGAAGCCGCAGTTTGAAAAAACCATTGCAAATTGAAGAACATTTCTTTTCTTTTTTTCAATTTTAATCAATAAAGGTTTTACTAATAATGGAGTTAATATGAATATTATAATGCTGTATATAAAAGCTTTTATAACATTATTTGCAATATTTGAACCATATGAAATACTGAAGGAGGAAATGACTAAAAATGGAGTTGTTATTTCTACTAATAGCTTGGATAATCCATTTGATAAATTTTCATCTATGATATTTCTTTTACCACCATAAAAACCTACTAGTGCAACTAAAAACAATGATATTATTTGAGTTATTACTGTATTTATTCCCATATGTTAACCTTCTTACTGTTTATTATTCTTATAAAACATTACATAAACATTTTCATCATATACAAATAAGATGTAAATTGTCAAATACTAAATCAAGAGCTGAAAAGCTTTTCTTACTGCCCAAAATAGTGCATAAAAGGGATGGGTTAAGGAAATATGAAATAAATATTGACTTGTTAGTAAATAAGATTTACACTAATGCTTGATAAACTGGTTCTTTCCATATAATTCGTTAGAGTTATGGATTGGATAGAAAAGTTTAGTGGCAATAAATTTTACATTGCGACAACATAGACGAGCCTTGTGCTAATTTTAAAGTGCAGGTAATTTTTTGATGTTTTCTCTAGGGGGAAATATGGCTATAAATGTGCTAAATAAAATAAAATTAACATTGTCTGAAGATATTTTTTTCTCGGCTTCTTTATTAGCAGTAATAATTACTTCTTTTTTTAATATTCCTCGTATAGATTACATAGATTTCAAAGTAATAGCTTGCTTATTTGAATTAATGATTATAATAAAGGCTTTTGAAGAATACTCTTTACTTAGTTATATTTCGGTAGCTATTTTAAATAGTTGTAAAAATCAAAGAATATTAACTCAAGTATTGTGTTTAATTTCATTCGTATTTTCAATGCTTTTAACAAATGACGTTTCGTTATTGACAGTGCTGCCCATTATGGTATTAATCTCACAAAAAAGTGATTTTAATATTATTATACCTTCAGTTATGGTAACAATTTCTGCAAATTTGGGAAGCAGTGCAACGCCCATGGGGAATCCACAAAATCTTTATATTTTTTCATTTTTTAAACTAAATGCAAAAAGTTTTTTCGATTTTTCACTACCCATTTGTATCATTAGTTTAATTTTAATCATATTAATAAGTTTTATTATTAAGCCAAGGCAAATTAATTGTGATATGAGTTGCATTAAAATAGTTGAAAAAAAGAAAATTGGTATATTTTCAATATTATTTGTTCTTATAATTTTAAGTGTTTTTGGTGTGGTGTATTATTTAGCTTCATTATTTGTAGTAGTACTAATTACTTTCATTTTAAACAAAAGTACATTTAAAAAGGTTGATTATAGATTGCTAATTACTTTTATATGCTTTTTTATTGCAGTTGGTAATATATCAAATATATCTATTTTGAAAAGTAATTTATCAAATATTACTCAAACCATGGGAGCAAGTTATCTTGTCTCGATTATTTTAAGTCAAATGATCAGCAATGTACCGAGCACGATTTTGTTGGCTCCTTTTACCAAGTATAGCTATGCTTTATTTTGCGGTGCAAATATTGGGGGGCTTGGAACTCCAATTGCTTCTCTAGCTAGCCTTATTTCATATAAGATATTTGTCAATGAATATCCACAGAAGAAGAAGGAATATTTAATGAAATTTACTATTTTAAACTTTTTTTTCTTAGTTGTTTTAGGAACTTTTTTTTATAGTAGAATGTGAAAAATGAGGTTTTATAATGGAAATGAATTTAATTTGTTCTGAAAATATTACCAGAGTATTAGAAGAAATACTTAATACTCGGAAAATAGAAATTAGTAAGGATGCCAATGTGTGTGTAATTGAAAAAGGATTTCCTTTGGAAAAGGGAAAAATAGGCATATATTTTGATATGACGACCATAAATGTTTTAATGGATTATTTAGATGAAATTTCAACAAGTAAAGAGGAGTTTAAAAATATAATTACAGGAAGATGCGAAAAAGATGAGCTTAAAGTATTAAATTACGATGACATTTATTATTTTGAAGCTATGGGTAATGACGTTTTCGGCAGAACAAGGGACAAAAAATATAAAGTAAAGGAAAAGCTTTATGAGTTAGAAGAAAAGCTAGAAAGTAAAGGTTTCATAAGAGTGAGTAAATGTTTTGTTGTAAATATAGAGAAGGTAGATCGTATAATTTCCTGGTTTAATAGTAAGCTTATATTAAAAATTATGAATATAGATGAAGAAGTTTATGTTACACGAAAATATTTGAACGATTTTAAGAAATTCCTCGGCGTATAGAGAGGTTTATAGATTTTGGGGTGATTTGAATATGAAGGAAAACGTAAAAGACTTTTTATTTAATTTAATAATATCTATATTCATAGGATTATTTGTGGGTATGGCTGAAGTAACGGTTATAAATATTAATGGTGTAGTTGTGTCTATATTAATTATATCTTGTATACTTGGTGGTGTTATCGGAACAATTTCCAGGTTTGCATTCATTTATATGTTTGGAATAAAACAAATTGATGTAAAATTATCTTTTTTAGCAGTGTTTGTTATAATAGGAGTTATTTCATGTATACCATCGTTTTATAACTATTTAGTTTATGATGAAAAAATTGTAACAGTGACATTAGCCTCAATTTTAATATCAGCGGAATTTCTAGGAATGAGCTTTTGCTACTATTCCTATAAAAAATATTTGAAGTTTAATTTAAAACTTATAAATAAGAAGAAACAATTAAGAGGAAATCGTTAAATGTGTCAACTTGAGATTTAGTGATTTAGAGTTCTTATGCTGTGCATAACAGTAGCTACGCCCCTAGATAATTCATCTAAACTTAGTGGGAGAAACAAAACTCTAAAGAGAAAGCGATTCACTTTAAATCAAAGATTTAAGTTCTCTGCTTTTCCCACTAAGTAAGATTCATTGATGTTATCTACTTTTTTAAATTTACTCTGACAGCATAGCCAGTTGTTATTTTATATACTCCCTGCAGAGAAACTACATTTCTATTTAAAGATTTAAATTCAGATTTGTCATTTTTAGTATCGTATTTAATATAAAAATCATATTTACCATCGCCGTCAAAATCTATACTTTGAGAAATTACTGTAGGTATATTTTTACCTGCATAATCAATTTCAACAAAGCCTTTAGATCTATCAGAAAAAAGACCCTGAAATACAGGTTTGTGTATTTTTATGTTATAATCCTTAAAAGAAATAGTCTTATTTACTTCACCGCCAGTATATATAGGAGAAACTTTTAGTGAAGTTATATTAACAAACTCTTTAGCCCAGAAGTCATTAGCTATAAAAGTGGCTAGTACTACAAATAAGGACAAAACAGCAGCGGTATACCCTAAAAAAGCTTTTAATTTGATCATTTTTAATCCGCCTTTCTCTTTATTATTTAATTACTTCTAAAAAAAGCTGCCTGTAGTTATAAGTTTTAAAAGTCTATATACTCCCTTAATCATAGCTCCACCCCCAATTGTAAGTGCAAAAATATATGCAGGATAGAGAAATAAATACCTTGATAAATTAGTTTTCACACCTATTTTTGTACCTTTTATGTGATAGGATACAGCAGAAGCAGGGCATGTATCTATACATTTTCCACATTTGGTACAGGTCATTAAAGCTTTTCCATTTGCAAGACTATTCTCATCTATTGAGTAAGTTGGGCATTCTCTTACACATTTTTTGCAATTTAAACATTTATTTTTATCTATTCTTATTTCAAATATATTTATTTTGTTAGAAAAGGATTGAAAGGCTCCAAAGGGACAAAATAGTCCGCATTGAGTTCTTTTCCCAGTAAGTATAGGCAGTATTATAACTAAAATTAAAAATAAAGCGTAGAAAACTATAGTTTTAATTAACACTATTGTGGAAGTTATTTGTTCTGCTTCCGTAACTGCTTTAAAGGGACAAAGCCAATCACAGTAAACAGGAGCAAGAGTAGCAGCAGACAATAAAACAATGGATATTAAAATAGCAAAGGATAAATAAGTCCACTTTCTATTTATTTTCAACTTTGGCTTTTTACATAATGAAGAACAGCCTTCATCAAGTCCTCCATAAAAACAAGCCCAACTGCACCAGCCTCGTCCAAAGGCTATACTAGCGCCAAGCCAAATTACTATCATACTTGCAATGCTAGCAAATCCAGTTAAAAGTGAACCGGGAAAAATTATGGTTTTGGTTAGAGCAGCAGGTATTATAATCATTGGAATTACCATATGGCAAAATGGAGTTCCTCCATTAATAAAAGTGGATTCATTATAGAAAATGCTGCCTCTAACTTCTATTAAATTAGTCATAAAACTGACCGCAAAAAGTAAGGCATATATTACAAAAAATATCTTCCTATATTTATAGGTTTTCTTTGTGTACACCATAAGAAAAAATATTACATTTATAAAAACATAGCCTATGGAAAAAGAAATTTTCATTAAAGGTTCCTTTGGAAGGGAACTGCCGCCGCTTAACAAAACAATACTTAACAGTAATATTGGTATACAAGCAGCTACTGATTTTGTAAATTTTTTGACTGTACTTGTTTCTGCTATTTTTTTACTTTCTAAATTATTCATTGTAACATCATCTCCTTAAAAAGCATCATTATTCCTGAATACATGTAAAACACTCCAATTATCAAAGAGCACATTTGACCTATTAATTTAATTTGCTTACCTTTTAAAACACCTATAAATGGAATGGGTATAAAATAAACAGCAGTGCCTACGAAAAAAGCAGCAAAGTAAAAAATACTGCTGAGGATATTAGTAAAGAAAGCAGCATCTGAAAAAGCTAAAATGAATGGTGGACATACATTTATACCTGTTAAAAAGCCTAAAAGAACTACAGTAGTAAAGCCTTTTTCTTTATTTGAGTAGTTAGAAAACTTACTAAAGTATTTAATATTGCAAAATCTATGCGACTTTGAAAATGTGTAAACTATAAGTGTAAATGATAAAAATATATAAGACAGTGCAAATATAATTTCTTTATAGTGAGATTGTTTTATTATAAAGTTTCCTGTAATCCACGCCAAAAGAGCAAATAGTATATAACCAAGAAGTCTTCCTAACATGAATTTGGATAAACAAATAAAATTCCATTTTGTCTTTTTATCTTCACTTAAAATATAGGGAACAAATACAGGAATACAAGAAGCAAGGCAGTAGCCTCCACTTGAAAGCCCCAAAATAAATCCTTTGAACATAAATTAACCTCCTTTTCATTACAAATTTATTATATTGAGTTTTATAAATGTAAGCTATAGTTTTCTTTTAACATGCAATATAGAGTATATAAGATGCATTTTTAAATATTGCAACTCAAATCAAGAAAATTTTAAGTTATTAAGACATATAAATTACGTTATGTATATAGAAGAAGCATATTAGTATATTTGAGAATTAATTTCTAGAAATTTAATATACATATAAGTATAAGGATAAGTTATGAATTTACGAGGTAGGGGAGATTACATGAATAATAGGCAAATCTTAATAGGCCAGCTAGAAACAATAAGAAAAATGATAATTAGAATTAATGGGTTAGATCAAGAAAGAGTTAATTATGAGAAAAAAGGAAAGAGACCAGTTCAAATTTTAGGAAGCTTATTTGTTATTTTCTTTTCATTTGGAATAATTTCAAATGAATCTTATAGTAGCATAGCTTCTTTGAGTAGTTTTTTTATTGGCAAAGATGTGAATACAAATATTTTTAAGTATTATGCATCACGATTTACTATAATTTTAGCAGGTATATTTATTTTAACAATTATATATAGATTAGTTTCTAAACAAATAAATAGTGATACAATTGACCAAATTGTTATTGATATTCAGGAACTACGTACACGTGTTGAACAAAATGGAATTGTACATAGTGACTACTGTAATGAAAATGCGTTAAATGCGTTTATAGGATATTTAAAACGTGGACAAGCAAGAAACTTGCGGGAGTGCATAAATTGTTACACAAATAGTCAATATATAGATAGGATTGTCAATGGATTGGAAGGTAATCAAAGTTCTATATCAAAGAAATAAAATTTATTATTTTATAATGCAAAAAAACAAATAAATTATATCTTTTTCAATTCATGTACTATAGTAAAGATTTCCTCATCAGTAGTCTGTTCAAAGTTTTTATAATGTAAGCCCACAGCATAAAATTCATCGGGTATAAATAAGCATATAACTTCATCTACAATTTTCTTCAATAAAGAAATTGTATCTCGTGGGGCTACTGGTACAGCTAGAATAATTTTTTTTGCAGCGTGTTTTTTGATTGACTTTATAGCGGCCTGTATTGTAAAACCCGTTGCAATTCCATCATCAATAATTAGTACTGTTCTATTCTTTACATCAGGGAAATTTTCATTTCCTTTATATTTATTTAATCTTCTTTTAATTTCTTTTATTTGATTAGATAATTCTTTTTCTATATACTCCTCGGATATATTTAGCATATGTATATATTCTTCATTTAAAAGATAGGTTCCATCCAAGGATACAGCACCAATGGCAACTTCTTTATTACGAGGTGAACCGATTTTTCTTGGAATGATTAAATCCCATTCGAATCCAAATTTTTTTATAGTTTCATAAGCTGTTACTATCCCACCTCTTGGGACAGCAAGGACAATAGGATTCTCGTCTTTAAATTTCTCAAGTTCTATAGAAAGCTTTTTACCAGCATCTTTTCTGTCTACAAACATATTATCAACTCTTCCTTAATTTATATGGATTAGTTTAAGTTGAAATTATATAATTATGCAAGAAATTTTAAATTTATCTCTATATATTATATAATAGTAACATAATATATGGCAGGGAGGTTTATCCTTATATGAAGAATATACTAACACAAGAAAATATTGATAAATTGAGAGAAGAATTAGACTATAGAATGACCGTAAAAAGGGCTGAAATAGCAAAGGAAAAATTAGTAGCTGCTGCACATGGTGATAGGTCTGAAAATGCAGAGTATAAAGAAGCCTGTGCAAACTACAGAGAAAATGACAATAGAATCCAGTATCTATTAAGTATGATTTCAACTGCAACTGTAATAGATGTTAAAAGTGCAGATAAATCGGTAATAAGTGTTAATAGTAAATTTAAAATTAAATTTGTAGAGGATGAAGATGAAGAAATTGTATCATTAGTAACTACTATAGATGCTGACCCAGAAAATATGCTTATAAGCATAGAGTCAGATTTAGGAAAAGCATTAGTAGGTAAAAAAGTTGGAGATATAGTTGAAGTTAATGCTCCAAGTGAAAAATATACGGTAGAAATATTAGAAATGTTATAGTAAGTTTTGTTTTAAATGATACATACAGTATTCTTATTAAATAATCATTTAGTATTGGTTATAAAATATAGAAGAAAAGTAATAAATGATGAAGTATCAAATAGGTTAAAGGAAATATTCGAGTATATATGTCCTAAATATAATATTATTTTAGGAGAATGGAATCATGATAAAGACCATGTACATCTACTATTTAGAGGTTCACCGAATACAGATATATCAAAATTCCTAAATGCTTATAAAAGTGCCAGTAGTAGGCTTATAAAAAAAGAATTTCCATTAATAAGAAACCAATTATGGAAAGAGTATTTTTGGAGTAGGAGTTATTGCCTTATAACAACTGGTGGTGCTCCAATAGATATAGTTAGAAAGTATATCGAAAATCAAGGGATGAAATGAGGTGCGGAAATGCTAATGGCCTATAAATTCAGATTATACCCAAATGAAGAACAAAGAATATATCTAGCTAAAACTTTTGGATGTACTAGGTTTGTATATAACCGAATGTTAGCTGAAAGAATTGAATCCTATGAAGAAAACAAAGAGCTAGATATTAAGACAATGAAATATCCTACACCAGCACAATATAAAAGTGAATTTGAGTGGTTGAAAGAAGTTGATAGTTTAGCACTTGCTAATGCTCAAATGAATTTAGATAAAGCCTATAAGAATTTTTTTAGAGATAAGTCTGTAGGATTTCCAAAATTCAAAAGTAAGAAAAGTAATTATAGTAGTTATACAACTAATAATCAAAATGGTACTGTGTACATTGAAGGTAATCATATCAAAATACCTAAACTAAAATCTATGATTAAGATAGAACAGCATAGACAATTCACTGGATTGATTAAATCTTGCACTATATCACAAGTACCTAGTGGCAAGTATTTCATATCAATATTAGTTGATTCAGAAATTATAAAACTACCTGAAACAGGCAATAAAATTGGTGTTGATTTAGGTATCAAGGAATTTGCAATAACAAGTGATGGGGATTTTTTCAGTAATCCCAAACAACTAAAGAAATCAGAAAAAAGATTAGCTAAACTTCAAAAGGACTTATCAAGAAAACAAAATGGTAGCAATAATAGAAAGAAAGCTAAAATAAAAGTAGCCAAATTACATGAAAAAATATCTAACCAAAGGAAAGATATGTTGCACAAAATAAGCACTCAATTAATTAACGAAAATCAAGTTATAGTTATTGAGGACTTAAAAGTAAGCAATATGATAAAAAATCATAAATTAGCTAAATCAATAGCTGATGCTAGTTGGTCAGAATTTAGAAGAATGTTAGAATATAAATCTAAATGGTATGGACGAGAGATAATAATAGCACCATCAAATTATGCAAGTAGTCAATTATGTTCTAATTGTGGAAATAAATCAAGTCAAACAAAAGACTTATCTTGCAGAACTTATATATGTCCAGTATGTGGTATGATAATAGATAGAGATATAAATGCAAGTAAAAATCTACTAAAACTAGCAATGTAATATAAGATATATTGACTAGAGAGGTTGGAATGACCTTGATAGCGTGGGTAAACTTGCTACAGTAGTAGTATTGACCACGAAGCCATCCACCTCTATAGGTGGCGGTAGTTCACACATGAATATAAGCACATTACCTTTGCAAAGTCAGGTCATATGTTGACAGTGCCTTTTCAGTCAATATATCCATCAGAGAAATATCCATATGATGTAGGAAGTTGGGCAAAGGCAAATATGGACTTGTGGAATGAGACAGTCAAATTTTTAGAGAAGTGGGCAGGTAAATAAATATTAAATATCAAATTTGATGAATAGAAACATTCCATTTTGTTTACAATCACTTCATTTTCTTAACTTGATGTCATTGAATTAGAATATTCAATTGCCCACTCACATAAAGTTGATAAAACAGGTAAAAGGGTTTTACCCTTTTCTGTAAGAGAATATTCTACTTTAGGAGGAACCTCAGCATAGACAAATCTATTCACTAATTGATCTTCCTCTAATGCCCTAAGCTGCTGAGTAAGCATTTTTTGAGTAATATTTGGCAAGGACCTCTTTAACTCACTGAATCTCAGAGTATTTTCACCTAAGTGCCATATAATAAGAGGCTTCCATTTGCCGCCTATGATATCTAAAGTTAATTCCATGGAACAGCTGTATTCATTACCTTTAAATTTCAACATTTGTTATATTTAGTGATGACACATATAACTTAACAGAGCTTTATTATATTGTCATCACTAATATTCACCTCTCTTCATTTCATAATAATTAGTTATTATAAGTATACAAATAGGTACTATACTACTAAAAAGTACCTACTTCCCCAAAATGATAGTACAGTATATAATATCTCTTGTAAAGTATTTTACAACATTAATTTGAAATTACAACAGAAATGTGGAATTTTATTGAATTAAAAATTATGCATACTTATTATACGACAAGGAGGATTGTTATATGAGAGTAATAGCTATTAACGGAGGCCCTAGAAAAAATCATAATACAGCAACTTTATTAAATAAGGTTCTTGAAGGAGCCGCTTCTCAAGGGGCTGAAACAGAAATTATTCATCTGTATGATTTAAACTTTAAAGGTTGTACCAGCTGTTTTGCATGTAAATTAAAAGAAGGTAAAAGTTACGGTAAATGTGCCATGGTAGATGATCTTTCTCCTGTACTAAAAAAGCTGGATACAGCAGATGCAGTGGTTTTAGGTTCACCTATATATTTGGGTAATGTTACGGGTGAAACAAGATCATTTATGGAAAGACTATTTTTTCCGTTGATAGAGTATACTAATTATCCTACACTTATACCTAGAAATATTTCTGCAGCATTAATATATACAATGAACATATCTGAAGAGAAAATGAAAAATATATGTTTAGATAAATATCTTGAATCTAACGAAATGCTATTTAAAAAATTCTTTGGAAAATGCAAAACATTGTATTGTACTGATACTTACCAATTTAATGATTATTCAAAGGTAGTTTCAGATATGTTTGATTATGAAAAAAAGTTAAAAAGGCATAAAGAAGTATTTCCCAAAGATTGTGCTAAAGCATTTGATATAGGAATTGAATTTGTAAAACACAAGATTTAAGAGGTGGATTTTAATGGATTTAATTAAAGTAGATAAATCATTATGTGTAAAATGTGGAGCTTGTACAAAAGTTTGTCCAACTACAGCTTTATATATGAGAGAAGATGGACCTGAAGCTAATAAAAATTCTTGCATTGCTTGCGGACAATGTGCTGCTGTATGTCCTTGTGGTGCACTTGATAATGTTAAAACTCCACTATGTAATCAAGTAGATATAAAAGATTTTAAAGGCTTAGATTCAAAAACTGCTGAATATTTTCTGAGATCCAGAAGGTCAATAAGATGTTACAAAAATACACCTGTGCCTTATGAAGAATTATTAAAATTAGTTAATATTGCACGTTTTGCTCCTACTGCTAGCAACTCACAAGGAGTATCCTATATTATTGTAAAAGATAAAAAAATATTAGAAAAATCTACTGAAATAATAGTTAAGTGGATGGAAGATAATATTGAACTTCATTGGAGCTTTTCAAGACATATAAATAATTATAGAAAAAATGGCATAGATTCAATTTTACGTGATGCTCCTAATATTATATTATCAACTGCTCAAAAGGACTTTAAAAATGGAAGAGAAAATAGTATTTCTGCATTATCTTATGTTGAATTATTTGCACCTACATTAGGCTTAGGTTCTTGCTGGGCGGGATTATTTGAATTTTGTGCATTTTCAAATCATGCTCCATTATTAGATTTATTCAATATTTCCAAAGATAAAGTAATAACAGGTGCACTTATGGTTGGATATCCTAAATACAAGTATAAAAGGTTAGTAGACCGTAATAAATTGGATGTTGCATTTATATAAATATAAAAGATGACATGATCAAATCGGGCTTTGATCATGTCATTTTTTCTGTTTTCTGTTTTCTCTAAATCTGCGAACTTTTATAAGAGTTGCGCAGGTATTGTCACACCATTTTTATGAAACAAACTTATGAAGATATAAATGTTAATATTGGGAAGTATTTAAATAAGTTTGATTATAAAGTATCAGATGATTTTTTAAAACCAAAATCAATTATTATTATAGCGGTTCCACAGCCAGTTGCAAGAGTATATTTTACTTTAGGTTTAAAAAAGTATGCTGTAATTATGCCACCAATGTATTTATTAAATTCAAGCAGTGAATTTGAGAAAAAACATAAGAAAATAGGTGAAATAACTGAAATACTTGAAAAAATACTTTCCACTGAAAATTTTAAGGTAATTAAGGTTAATATTCCATGCAAGCCCATAGCAGTAAAAAGTGGACTAGGCGTATATGGAAGAAATAATATTTGTTATATAAATGGTGAAAGCAGCTTTTATTGGCTTGGAGTATATGTATCAGACATGCCCTGTGAAAATGACTCCTGGAGGGAGTATACCGTTATGGATACATGTAAAAATTGTGACCTTTGTTTAAAAAATTGTCCTACAGGGGCAATAGCAGAGGATAGATTTATAGTACATGCTAACAAATGTATTACACTTCAAAATGAAGATAGCGGAGATTTCAAAAAAAGCTTAAGACCAGAGTGGCACAATTGCTTAATAGGTTGTATGAGATGCCAAATTATCTGTCCTGTAAACAAAAAATGTATAACCAACATAAAGGATATTACTGAATTTAATGATTGGGAGACAAGAAAAATACTCGATAAAACTCCATTAGAGGAATTGCCAGAAACAACCTATAAAAAGCTAGAATCAATTAGTTTTATAGAAGACTATAAATTACTTCCCCGTAATTTGAAGGTTTTAATAATGAAATGATTTAAAAAGTAAGTTATAATAATCATAATATGGCATATATTGTGTGAATATAATTATGGAGGAAAAAATGAGCAGTAAGAATAAAGGTAAAATTACTTTATATTTAATGAGACATGGACAAACTATTTTAAACAAAGCTAATAGAACTCAGGGATGGTGCGATGGAGTTCTTACTAAGGCAGGAATTGAGGTAGCTGTAAATACAGGGCTTGGACTTAGCAATGTTAAATTTGAAGCAGTTTACAGCAGTGATTTGGGTAGGGCGGTGAAAACTGCAAAAATTGTTATAAAGGAAAATAAGGCAAGTGAAAATTTACAGTTAAAAGAACTTGAAGGACTAAGAGAAATGTATTTTGGAAAATACGAAGGAGAGCTTGAGAGTATAATGTTTAACGATATACTTAGCTATCTTAATGTAAGTTCCTTTAAGGAAGCAGAAGAAAAGTATGATTTCCAAAGAGAATACTGCAATTCATGTGCAACTCTGGATGATACAAAGGAAGCGGAGTGTTATGATACAGTAATAAAAAGAGTTATGAAAACACTAAAAGATATATGCATGGAAAATTCTGATGGTGAGGGTGGAAATATACTTATAGTAGCTCATGGTGGAATAATTAGATTGATTATTGATTATTTGGACAAGAATTTTAATGTGCGAGATATGGATAATTCAAGTATATCCAAAATTACATATGAAAATGGAAATTTTAAAGTAGAATCTGTAAATGACACTAGTTATAGTGAAAAAGGTAAAGCTATGAAAAATCAATTAAGTGTGTGCGAAAGGACTATCAGTTAAAAAACTGTTAGTCCTTAAATATTAAAAATGCTTTGTAATTTCCTGTTGTATTCTGCTTATTTCTTTGGGTCTTAATCCAGTTTCGTCTTTGATTTCTTTACTGGTTTTACCAGAAATAAGCATTTCTTTAGCTTTTTTCTTTTTTTCATCTAAGCTATCATCTCTCATGCATGGATCTCCTTCCTATATTTTCCCTTCCATTTTCTTTCTAGCTTTAGTTACATCGTGTTCATTGAGACTGGTAACTTCTTTTATCTCTTCCATACCTGTACCTTTATGAAGTAAATCTTTGGCTTTTTCCATAGCTTTTTCATGATGACCTTTATTTTGATGTGATTTCATTATTTAATCCTCCCTAATTTGGTTTATTAAATACCTTTATTGCTTTTTACATATATTATACAGAATGCTAATTTTCAAAAATTAATCTAAATGTTTTTCTGGTGGAGAACCAAATTTTATTCTTGAACTTTCATCTTGTGGGTCATGATTTATATGCTTTTTTTTGAATCTATTGTCTTCTTTTTTATTATTAGAGGTTTTCTTTATTTTATTTTGCATAGTTATCTCCCCTTTCTAATATAGGTTTTCCTCAAAGCCAGTTTTTATGCCTAGCTATTAACAGTGCTAAACAGTATAAATGAAGTATTATTGCTCAAGAACAAGCAGCAATTTTAGGCTGTTGTTCAGCAGATGCAGTAGCTTATTCATCAAGTTCATCATAATAATATAATTGTATTAAATGGGAACGTACCTAGATTTGATTTATACAAATCTAGGTACGTTCCCATGGATTAGTTTAAGTAATCTTTTATAATTTTCTACTCATTCAGCAGCTGGTTTCTTTTATTTGCATAATAGTGCTGCTTATTTAAAGATTCTATGCCAGGCATTGAACCTAGTATTAAAACTTTTGAATTATTATCTATTATTGGTTAAAAAGATTGTATATTTCCCAAAGGAATCTCTCCTAACTAGATCAACTTATATATCAATCTTCAAATTTCTTAAAACACAAAGTTGCATTGTGTCCGCCAAAACCCATGGAATTGGAGATGGCGTACTTAATGCTTGTCTCAATTCCTGACTTTGTCACATAATTCAAGTTACACTCTGGGTCGAAATTTTTATATCCGGCGGTCATTGGAATAAAGTTGTCATATAATGCCATAATGCAGACAATTGATTCAACTGCTCCGGCAGCTCCCAATAAATGACCTGTCATAGATTTAGTTGAACTTATAAAAACATCCTTCGCATGGTCTTTCAAAGCAACTTTAATAGCGATTGTTTCATACTTATCATTAATTGGAGTTGCTGTTCCATGTGCGTTTATATAATCAATTTCTTCTGGATTTATATTTGCGTCTCTGCATGCAGACAAAATAGCTTCACAGGCTGCTTTGCCTGATGGATCAGGAGATGTAATATGGTATGCGTCTTCAGTAGCACCATAGCCAACAACTTCTGCATATATTTTAGCATTTCTTTTTAATGCACTATCTAAGCTTTCCAGCACAATAACACCAGAACCTTCACCCATTACAAAGCCGCTTCTATCTTTGTCAAATGGGATGGAAGCTCTATCTGGATTATCACTATGTGTCAAAGTTTTCATGTTGTTAAACCCTGATAAAGTAAATGGTGTGATGGATGATTCTGTTCCACCTGTAAGACAGGCATCTAATTTCCCGTATTTAATATATGTGAATGCGTTTCCTATTGTATGGGCAGAAGTACTGCATGCAGATACTATACCATAGTTAATTCCTTTAAAACCGTATTTTATTGCAACAGCTCCTGCAGCCATGTTTGAAATGAGCATAGGAATAGTAAAAGGAGAGATGTGGCGGGGACCTTCTTTTAAAAACTTTTCATATTCATGTTCTAATGTATGTATTCCACCAATGCCGCTTCCAATAATAACTCCTAAGCGATAGGAATTATATTCTTTAAAATCAGTACCACAATCTATAATGGCTTGGCGTGCAGCTTCAAGGGCATATTGACAATACAAATCATTTCTTCGCACCTTTTTTTTATCTAAGGCCAGCAGAGGATTAAAATTTTTTACCTGCGCAGCTACCTTAATAGGAAAATTACTTGTATCAAAACTGTTGATAAGGTTAATACCATGCTTTCCTTGTTTAATATTTCCCCAAAAGTCTTTCAAATTATTTCCAACAGGTGAGACAACTCCCATTCCTGTAATTACAACTCTATTCATTTTCATTCCCCTTTTCAATATACTGTTTATACATTGTTCCCCAATCAAAAAGTGAGTGCAAAACAGGAGAAAGTGTCATTCCTAGTGATGTTAACGAGTATTCTACTTTTGGTGGTACTTCTGCAAAAACTTTTCTTGATATTAAACCTTGGTTTTGCATACTCTTTAAATTTTTTGATAGCATTTTGTCACTAATATTATTTATGCCATTTTTAATCTCTGAAAATCTAAGAGCCTTCCCATGAGAATGTACAAGTTCTCTTAAAATAAGAAACTTCCACTTTTCTCCTATCATTAATAGTGCAATTTCTACGGGACATTCTGGTAAATTTTTCATCATAACATTTCCTCTTGCATATCTAAAAGTTATAAACTAACTAAAAGATAGTATGATAGTACTACAAATTTATAGTTAAGTCAAGGTAAAGTGCATTTCACCAGAAGTTTCGCATCTAAATTCCAGTAAAAATTTTATTTTTACTGGAATTGTAAT
>ENA-UOOE01001777-UOOE01001777.1-fermentation-metagenome-genome-assembly--contig:-NODE-1777-length-17249-cov-6.197802_pt1 | contig 17249 bp, 17 predicted proteins | sample MGYA00245776_ERZ724021 | MGnify/ENA primary metagenome ERZ724021 (study PRJEB28704, sample SAMN03018321) | fermentation metagenome | biome: anthropogenic terrestrial biome; feature: soil; material... | reverse complement strand
GGAGAACAAAATGTCCCACAAAATTCCATCCTCAAATAACAATTCGGCTATCTACAATTGTTAATAAAATACCATCTATCTTTAGCTTGAGGTTTATTTATCACCGAGCATTTCTCTAAGTTGTTCAAATGTCACAACCATCTGGATAATTTTTAAATTTTTTTCGATAATATTGTTTATCTCTCATTTTTAGTCAACTCTTATAATCATTTATCAGTGATAGATCTGACTGCGTAATCTAAAATTTGCGGTACCTTATCTGCAGTAGATAATAGAAATTCCTCCATGTCCCTCCTAATATCTCTCCAACGTGATTTATATTCATAAAATTGTGGTTTTCATAGGTGCTAGTAACTACAGGAAAGCATGCTCGTCATGCTTAAAGCTGCTTTTATGCAGGTTTTACGAGTTCTAAAGTTCCAATTTGTTCCACTGCATTCCAGATACTTCTAAATGACTTGTAAACTCAAAATCTGTTATCCACATGAGTGTGTGGGTTCGAGTCCCACCACCGGCACCACTTAAAAAACTCTTTAATCCATGGACTAAAGAGTTTTTTGTTGTTTCAATTAGGAATAAATAATCACAGATTCTTATATAAAGTTCACTTCGCTATTCCCCCATTTCATATTTTTTCCCCGAATAAATATAAAGAGGAGTTGCCAGTCATCAGCTTGAAAAGCGATTTAGACTATTGCCAAGGGAGAACTTCATTTCCTCTATATTAATCATACAACCTAAGAGGATATGAGTCAATTCCAACTTACTTTTTAATAATTCCTCTATTATTCTGGAACAATCATAACAATGCAAGTAGCGTATTTGACAACATGCATTGCAACTGATCCGATCATACTTACCCAGCCTTTACGTGTTGATTTAGTCATAACAATAATATCGGCATTTCCCAATTTTGCAGTTTCTAATATTTCTTCGCCGGCACGACCAAATGAAACATGCTTGCTAATATTATAACTTTTCAAAAGTTCTTCAGCCTCATCCAATATTGGCATTATTTCTTTTTTTGCATCTTCATACTCCATCTTTGAGCGTATCATATCTAAGTCTTCCCTAACTACAAGTAATATTACTTCTATGCTTTCCGGCATATATAAATCTTGAACAAGCTCAATTGATTTTTTACTTCTTTCTGTACCGTCAAGTGGGATAAGTATTTTTTTCATAGTACACACCCTTTCTTTAGTTAATGAATTATTTATATTTAATGACAATACTAGGCCATAGATTGCTCGACGGCAACAGCAACAGCGACAGTTGCACCCACCATTGGGTTATTTCCCATTCCTAAAAATCCCATCATTTCAACGTGTGCAGGCACAGAGCTGGAACCGGCAAACTGGGCATCGGAATGCATACGTCCTAAGGTATCTGTCATGCCGTAAGAAGCAGGTCCAGCCGCCATATTGTCGGGATGAAGTGTACGTCCAGTACCGCCGCCGGAAGCAACAGAAAAGTAGTGTTTACCTCGCTCTACACACTCCTTTTTGTAAATTCCTGCAACAGGATGCTGAAAACGTGTAGGATTGGTAGAATTTCCGGTAATTGAAACATCTACATCTTCCAAATGCATGATAGCTACACCCTCACGCACATCATCAGAACCGTAACAGCGAATTTCTTTACGTTCCGTATCTGAATAGGATATTTCATCAATTACAGATAATATTCCCGTATTATAATCAAATTGGGTTTTCACATAGGTAAATCCATTGATTCGTGAAATAATCTGTGCCGCATCTTTACCTAACCCATTCAGAATAACCCTTAATGGTTTATTACGACTTTTGTTTGCTGCACGGACAATTCCAATTGCACCCTCAGCAGCAGCAAAAGACTCATGGCCTGCTAGAAACGCAAAACATTCAACATTATCCTGTAAGAGCATGGCTGCAAGTTTTCCGTGACCAATTCCAACCTTCCTATCATCTGCTACAGAGCCGGGAATACAAAAGGACTGAAGACCGATTCCAATTGCATCTGCCGCTTCAGTGGCTTTCAAACATCCTTTTTTAATTGCAATAGCTGCACCAACAACATATGCCCAGCATGCATCGTCAAAAGCTATAGGCTGAATTTCTTTTACAATTGCCGCAGGTGAAAAACCATTATTCAAACATATCTGTTCTGCTTCATCTAAAGAGTTTATCCCATACTGCAATAAAACTGTATTGATTTGACTGATTCTACGATCATAGTTTTCAAAAAAAGTCATCATTTACCCTCCTATTCATGACGTGGGTCAACGAAAGTAATCCCTTCGTTAAATCGTCCATAAATTCCTGTTGCATCTACAATCGCTTGGTTTGCATCAATGCCTTGCTTAACTAACTCCATTACCTTACCCATATTAACAAACTCATAACCGATTATTAGACTGTTTCTATCTAACGCAATACGTGTTACATAACCCTCAGCCATTTCTAGGTACCTCGGTCCTTTATCCTTTGTATCATACATAGTTCCAATCTGGCTGCGAAGTCCTTTACCCAGATCTTCCAAACCAGCTCCAATCGGCAGACCACCTTCCGAAAAAGCTGTTTGACTTCGTCCATACACAAGCTGTAAGAACAACTCACGCATCGCTACATTGATTGCATCGCAGACAAGATCACTGTTGAGTGCTTCCAATATTGTCTTGCCAGTCAGGATTTCTGCTGCCATAGCCGCAGAATGCGTCATGCCGGAGCAACCGATGGTTTCAATCAGTGCTTCTTCAATAATCCCGATTTTAACATTCAAGGTGAGTTTGCACGCTCCCTGTTGTGGTGCGCACCATCCAATGCCATGCGTTAATCCGCTGACCTCGTGAATTTCTTTTACTTTGATCCATTTGCCTTCTTCCGGAATTGGTGCAGGACCATGATATGTTCCTTGTTTTACCATACACATAGCTTCAACTTCTGATGAATAAATCATATACTATCTCCTTTCCATTTAATACTTCATATAATCACCTTATATTTATTATTTCCTTCAGCTACAAGCAGATCAAAGAAAAACGATCCACAGCATCAATATACTTTTGATATAATATAGCTTTTACAATAAACTACACTTCTTTTTTCCATACTAACTTGCAACTCTTTACTGCGATCGCTACTGTAATTCTGTAATCATCTGATTATCTTCTTATAATATCAAAAGAAAGGGCTTCATTTATAAAATTAATTATATACTACTTAAGAAACCAAATAACTTACAGCCTGTAGATACAAACTGAACAAAATGGCTGCCAAAATGAAAACTCTGACTATTTTTATAAATCTATCAGCTCTCTTTATTTTAAGAGTGCTTTCAAGGAGCTGCAACAAATCGGATAATTCATTGATTAGTATCTTCGACAGCCTTATCGCAATAGGAGAGCTGTTCCTTATGAAAGATAGAAACAAATAAAACAACATAACTAAGATATGGTATTGTGACGTTTTCAATACTAGATATATCTTTGATTTTAGGCATGAGTATTTCCTCCTAAAAATATTACTTTATTATTTTAAGCACTTCTTTTTAATTGCCTTATGAGAAGCTTTTTGTAAGTCAAATCTATGCCAAATGCGCCAAGCGGAGCAGTAATTAGAATGGACAATACCGCCACAGTTAAGACAATTTGTCCGCAAAGAAGACCCATTGCCAAAGGCAGTGAACCAATTGCGGCCTGTACAGTCGCCTTTGGCGTATAGGCGATCATGCAGAAAAGGCGTTCCTTCATGTTAAGCTTCGTTTTAATCAGGCACACAAAGACACCAAGCATTCTAAATAGCAATGCTCCAAAAATGAGTAGAATCGTTGCGCCACCAGATACCAGTGCATATTGAATATCCACTGTCACCCCAACAAGGACAAACAACAAAATCTCCGCAGCGACCCAGAGCTTTGAGAATTTTGAGGATAGACGATCAGCCAACTCAGATCGTTGACGCTGAATTGCCACACCAACCGCCATAACAGCTAGCAGGCCGGAAAAGGGAACAAACCCCTCTAGCACACTTTCTGCCGCAACCAAAAGAAATGAAAGGCTTAGCAAAATAACCACCTTTGCAGAATCTCGCACATGTATCTTTTTAAAAACCACGGAAAGTAGCACACCAAGTAGTATTCCCACAACAAGACCAGTAATAATTGAAATGGGTATTTGTGCAAAGCTTAGAGCCGATATTGCTTCCCCTTTTGCAAGTCCGGTAAATGCCGTAAACATAACAATTACAAAAACATCGTCAACACTGGCTCCCGCCATAATCAGTTGAGGAATACTCATGTTCATACCATATCCGTTTTCCATTAAGTTCAGCATTTTGGGGACAACCACAGCAGGAGATACAGCGGCTACAACCGCACCCATTATAGCGGCTTCCAGCACAGAAATACCAAGTAGCTTTGGTGCCAGCACAATCATGCCTAGAATTTCAAAACATGCCGGAACAAAACACATAAGAATAGCTGGACGCCCGACCCTTTTAAGGTCGTTCAAGTCAAGTGAAAGACCGGCACGGGTCAAAATGATAATGAGTGCCAATTGTCTCAAGTCTGCGGATATGGATAAGATGGATCCATCCAACAAATTTAATGCATATGGCCCCAGAATAATCCCAGTAATCAGCATACCGAGCAAACTCGGCAACCGAAGTTTTTGAAACAGTGAACCTAATAACATCCCACATAAAAAAATTAAAGCAAGGCTTGTTAACATAATTTTGTCCTCCTAATTATTATAATTTTAGTTCGCTTCTCGATGTTCTGTGTTTAGGAAGACATATTTTTGTCCTTCCCTATCAAGTCGCAAAGCAGTTATGGTATTTCTGCCTCACCTTTAGATTCTTCTTTCACAAAAATTTTATGGTATAAATCGTCTCCAAACCCGGTTTGTGTAGGGGCACCCTCAATGATGCGGAAAGTACGGTACCCGTCAGAACGCCGTTCAGCCTGCAGAAAAGCGACATAAGATAGGTTCCGGGTATAGTAGCTGTAAGAAAAATCAAATAGGTGGCTGACAGAAAAGACCTCAATATCGCTATCTAACAGTGCATTCGTGCAAAAGTGGTTTTCCCTCCCTGATTGGGACCGGTAATTACGATAATTCGTTCCGACTGTTCCAGGACAAAATCATTTACCACTGCTTTTCCTTAAGGCCAAAGACTGCTCGCCGCGTGACAGTATTGCTCTGCATAATTCAACAGAGTTCCCTGGGTCAAGTAATTGTTGTTGAAGCTGTCATTTGAATAAAAATCCTTTTTGACGGCTGACATTCCACGATCCAATCTGCGCATATAACTAGAAAACTTCTTAATCCTTTGATGAAGTTCCGGATTTTGCATATCAGTAAGTATCTCCTGTCGATATCGAATTTCATCTGGTTCCTTTAATGCTGTGCAAAAAAGGGGGATGAGGTCAAAATCCTCACCTTTCATGCACGCATCCATAATTTGATCAAGGCATAAGTCCTTGAAATATTCTGGCTGAATATTGCTATGGAATTCATAGTCATATTCTCGATCTGGAAACAAAATACTATAATACATACTTCTTACCTCCGCTTATTTGTCACAGGGCACAAAAAAACTGATGCTACCTGCAGGACAAACATATTGTTTGTAAGCAGAAGTCATCAGCTTAATAAGCGATTTAGGCTATTGCCAAGGGAGAACTTCATTCCCAATGCTAATAATACCCTACTTAAAAATAAAAGTCAATATTTCTTTTTTATAGTGGAAGTAGGGTGAAATATATTATGAAATGAAAAGTCGAAAAATATAATTTAAAACTTTGGGCTCTCCCACTGGAATTTATATTGAAATCAATAGCATAATTTTCTTTTAATTGCATTGTGAAAGTTCCAGTTAATTGCTCGACAGGTTTCCTGTCTGTACCTATTGAAATAGCCCCACCACCAATACTACTCCAATTTTTGTCGCCTTCAAGTTTATAAATATTTATATTTAAAGTTATTGCCTCCTTTGGTGCATGAAAAGAAATAATTTGTGAATTATCTTCCATTCCAAATGATTGTAATATATATTTTTCACTTTCAGATAGTTCATAAGGTGCTATCCCTTCTTCTGTTAAGAGTTTAGGCGAATCTTTCTGATATTATTTTAAATTATCATAGCAAATCGGCTTTTATCTCTCTATGCAAAATATATACAGACGAAGTTAGTCCCATTATCAGTACAAATAAACACACGATTGGTTCCAGCCATGGTAATCCCGTTAATCTATAAAAGAAATTGACATTGCTGAAGGTCTTAAAGAATACCTTAAAGCTAATTAAACAGAATACACCAAATACGGGAATAAGTTTCATGATTAATACTACCAAGTTCTGGCTGAACCTTGAAATCACAAAGGCTACTGTCGCCGAACCTATGCTTAAAATATAAAGTAGCAAAATATAATATATAATATACTGACCATAAGTTAAATCAAACCAGAAAAAATCTACTGCTACATTCAAAAATGAGGTAAGTCCATTGTTCCAAAATACAAATGTACCATTTGCGGTATAAATAGCTCCAAATATTAAGACCAACAATGTAGTGATTATAAATGCTGAAATGATAATAGAAATAAACTGCTGGAGCAAAATCTTTCTTCCATTTTTGGAGCTATATTGCAACAAATGAATATTTCCTGAACGATCATTAACAACAAGTGGTGAAACCAATACAAGTGTTATTAAAATAGTCAAAATAGCTAAATAGATTGAGTATGAGACTGTATTCTCAAATGAATATGCATCCATAATATTTAAATATTCTTCTTTTTCTTTTATTTCCTGTAGACGAATCAGCTCTCTTCCAGGTGTATCATCTGAGTTTAAAGCTCTATCCAATACATATAAAGGATAATTATGATATCGCCCTTCAATCGAGTCCAAAGCTTGTATTTTAAATCTTACAAAATCACCTTCTTCTCTAAGCAAAGTCCAAATAGCCTCATGCTCCCTCTCGGTTTGATCATCCTTTTCATGAATTCTTTCATAGTCTTCAAAGCTATATATTCCAACCTCAGAAAAAATAGGGAATTTATCAATATATTCTTCTGCCTCAGATATAAGAACATCTCTTTCTTTCATAAAATCAGAGAACTCCGCATCCGTAATCTTGGCACCATATCTTTTTGACATTTCTATAGCATATTCTATTTCTTCAGTTATAGAATGTCCATTTTTAAAAAACACTATAAAGTTACTCATAAAAATTGTATAAAATAAGCCACTAATTATAAAAGCCACTAAAATAAGCTTTAAATCCCATATTTTCTTTATCTCGTTTAAAATTATTCTCATATGATATCCCTCCTTTTAAATCTAGCTGCAGCCAATATAGAAAAGGCTGTTAAAGCAAGTATTGATACACAAAGTCCCATTGTCTCAAAATATTTCCATAAGGTATCAGTATCTCCATCAGTAAACCACAGACTATGCTTTAGCCATAGCCAAACCGGTGATAACATAGAATAATATTTGATATAATAGCTAAACAATGTGGTATTTGGTATCATAAGTGGTATAGCAATCATCAGTGCGTTGATGATTAGAAATACGAAAAAGCTTATATAGCTGTTTTGTATTATAGTCCCTATAATAAATGCCACAAGGATAAAGGAACAAATTAATCCAATACTCATAGCTATAGTTGCAAGGAAATAAGTGAAAACACTATAACTATGCCATGTAACAAAGGGTCTTACCCCTGCAATAATATCATTTCTATAATTAAATATACTGGAAACACTACTGCCCCAAATTCCACTATAATCGTTCATACTAAAATAAATCAAAAAAGTAACCGTAAATAAAAGCAAATAGCCTCCAAGAGCTGCTGATATTGAGGCAGCAAATTTTGACCTTAGAATATTTCTCCCTGTTTTGGTTGAATATACAATGCCTTCAGTCCTATTGTTATTTTCATATCCTAATGAGAGTAAAATTAAAAGTGCGGAGATAAGCACGCCTTCGACAATCAGCCATCCCATCAAATCTTTAAATAGCAGTTGATGCATATAATAAGTAGCTCCTGCAAAATAAAGTGTCATTGCTTCATTACTTTCACCCTTTTTATTTACTACATTTTGCAAATCAGAGTATTTGTTTCGCATAATTTTAGCAAATCTCTCCGGCGCACCAGTTGCTTCTATATACCTTTCTCCTACTTCATTTATATTATATTCATCAAATACGTCTTCAACTTGGTACGTATCAAGTTGAAGCTGCTCTAAATAATCAGCCTCTATATCATTTGCCTGTACCTGTGATAATTTATTATAAAAATCTTCATTTAACACATATCCTGTTTCATGAGATATTTCCCCTATAAAATCAACATATTTATCACCGGAATTGCTTATAACCAGAAAAATATTGAATACCAAAAAGAGTATGATTAGAACCCATAATGTAACTGATGAATACAATTTCTTAAGCTCAAGTCTGTAAATATTCATGATTACACCCCATCATTATACACATATAAAAATACATCTTCTAAGGTAGGAGTTACTCTGCGTGCTTCACCATTATATTCTATATCTGTTGCAAACTTTACAAGGGTATTGTCCCCCTCCTGTCTCTGGGTTAACAATATATGAGGTGTCTTAACATTCTCAATATCCCACGTTTCATATACTTTTCCTTCCAAAGTATTGCATATATGGGATGGAGAATCATTGCAAAATAGCTTATGATCCTTAAACATAATGACCTGATTTGCAATTGTCTCTATATCAGAAACTATATGAGTTGATAAGATAACTATTCTATCCTTAGACAAACCGGAAATCATATTTCTAAATCTAACTCTCTCCTTTGGATCAAGACCTGCTGTGGGTTCATCAAGTATTAGAATCTTTGGATCATTTAATAAAGCTTGTGCTATTCCGACACGCTGAATCATTCCGCCTGAAAACTTTCGCATTTTCTTATCAAATACATCTTCCAATGCAACCAATTCCATAAGTTCTGTTATTTTTTCCTTTGAATCGTGCTTATCAATGCCCTTTAATGCTGCCAGATAGTCAAGAAACTGTCTCGGTGAATAGTTCTTATAATATCCAAATTCTTGTGGCAAGTACCCAATTATATCCCTATATTTTTCATCTAATGCTCTGATGTCTGTACCCTCCCAGAGTATCTCCCCTTTTGTTGGGAAAAGAAGTGTGGTGAGCATTTTTATCAAAGTAGTTTTCCCAGCCCCATTTGGTGCAAGTAACCCATATACTCCATTTTCAAATTCAAGATCTATATTCTCAAGTGCAGTAAAGTCATTGTATTTTTTTGTAACATTATTAACTGCCAACATAATATTGAACCTCCATTTTATTCATATTAATTAATTTCTTTATTTCATTTAGATATAAAATAAACCCAATTACACTTACGGTTAAAGTTATTCCTATAGGGATTTGTGATAATAATAATTCCCAGCTTTCACCGAGAATCAAAACCGGTAGAAGCACAATTGTTACCCATACTACTAGTGAAGTAAAATGCACCCATCTGCCATTAAAATTCCTCATAATGTATATGGTAAATGCTGCACATATAAATAGTGCACTTAGGGTAATGGAAACTGCTCTAAGAAAATTATATTTATCAGGTATACTTATACTTATGAAAATGCATATTACCATACTTATCAGCGAATAACACAAAATTCGAAAGATAATTACCTCCTGGATTGTATATTTAAAGGTCATCTTAAGCTCATACAGACTGCCATTTCTTTCAAAAAATTCTGTAAGGAATACGACTGTAATAAAAAACAATGGTGATACTGCATATAACGTGGAGTACACATTTCGCGGTGAAGATAAGGAGTAAAGCAGGAAAAATCCCACGGTTACAGCAACTGCCATTATTATTGCCTGCGATATATCAAAAAAAATAAATTTAAATCCAAGCGTTCGGTATATTTTATTTGAAAATTGCATAAGTCCATCGGGCTTGGATAACCCTTTTGATAAAATATTTTCTATTGCATTTTCTTTTTCGCTATTTGTAGGTTTAATAATATTCATCCTCAAACTCCTCCCTTATAATTTTTAATAACCTATAATAATTTGACTTTACCGTAGATTCCGGCAAGGATAAGATGCTGGCAATCTGGGGAAAGGTATACTCTGCAAATATCTTCAATCTAAAAATCTGCTGTGATTTCATGTCCAGAGAATTAATATAATCTTGCAGTCTCAACAACAATTCCTTATTTTCAATATCTATTGTAAACATCCTTTGATCCTCAATATCGTATTCTCCTAAATCAATTATTCTTCTTTCAACAGAGTTCTTTCTAAAGTAGTCAATGATTTTATTTGTACCAATTCGATACAGCCAAGTTCGAAAGCCAGCTTTCTTATTATCATAGGTTGAAATAGACTTAAGCATAGATATAAATATATTTTGAGTCACATCCATAGCAGTGTGCTTGTCTGACATCTGTTTATATACATAAGTGTAGATTTCATCATAGTATTTTCTGATCAATTCATCAGCTGCTTTTCTATTCCCTGTTCTTTGTATACGGCTTATTAATTTGTTTTCCTCCTCCAAAGCATCACCACCCCTTATTTATCCTCTCATTTATATGTTCGCATCACAAGAGAAAAAAGTTTCAAAAATAAAAAAATAATTATTTTATCAATACTATAGTTATTACCTAATTTAAAAAAACTTACTCGTTCTTAACAAGCAAAAGGATGTCCATTTCTGAACATCCTACAATCTACAATTTATAATTAAAATCATTATATTTATATTATCACCGGTCCATAAAAAAGCTGCTTTATGGCTATTTTCAAATCACATGAATACTAGTGCCAAGCATTTCCACCACATATGCAATTTCATCATCAGGAATACTGATAGCATAACATTCTTCTATAGCAACAAATTTAGCCCGGACTAAAGCAAATAACTCTTCATATTCACTTTTGATTTGCGAAATCTCATAATTTGAAAACGATTCTTTCCTTATGCTTCTTTCTATCATACAAGAACAGTGAAAGAAAAATTTTGTTATAATACTGTTGCTTATATCTACATTCAATTCATTTAATATTTCCTTTAAGACAGACATTAAAATATCACATACTTTCTGCGGATTTAAAAACGTCAAAGTGCTTTCGATTATTTCCACCATAATATCTTTATAATGTTCAGGATCACAATTGGCCAGATACTTATACGAATATCCCGCATAAGGAATTTCCCTTTCTTGTTTTTTACATGTGCTTATACTAATAACATCTTTATATAGGGTGTCCAAATCCATTCCCGGAACAACCGCTTTTGAAACCGCCTCCAGTACCATTGGCATACTAACCTTATCTATTGTTTTTGTTTTTATTCCCGTATTTGAAGTAATAAGGTGCCCAAAATTTATGGTAGATCCCATGTCAACTAAAATCAAAACACCCTTGCTGCAATCAATTTTTTTAACTAAGCACAAAACACGTTCAAAAGCATCTTGTATTCTCTCTTCCAAAGGCATGTCTATCGCATATCCGTAATCAATTCCAAGAAGACTGCTGGCAACATCAATCATAGTGCTTGCTGCAGATTGCCCATGCGTAATTACCAGCACGATTACACCATTATCATTTTTATTTTCACCTATGGTATGCAAGAACATTGTTAAAAAATGTATTTCATTTTCAGGTATCTGCACAGAATAAACATCTTCCATGGACCTAATAAGAGTTTTCGCCAAAACATTTTCATCTGTATATTCCTTCGAATATTCATCAAAACCGTTAGGCTGCATATTATTTCCATTTAATGTTCTTTCTAATATTGAATTCATATGTAAAGCAAGTCCGTATATCTCTCTTTCACTCATATGTGAATTAGAATACGTTTCCTTAAAGTTTCTGATAATATCCAAAATCCTCGGCTCAACAATTTTAGATATTGTATCCATAATCGAGTTTGATTTAGATAATTTCACCTTTGAAAACATAGCATCAAATTGCCTATTTAATTCAATTGTTATTTCCCTTCGTTTTTGCGTATCGTTTAATCCTTGACCGCTGAGCTCCTCCCATTTTTTTGCTATTGACTCATAAAATCCATCTTTTAAATTAAACTGCTCTTTAGGCTTATCGATTCCGTAATAAAAATAATCATCATTATAATTCGTACCAAGTATATCCATAAGCAATTTATTATTATTACGAATTCTGTAAAATCCATCCATTAATCTACAAGAGGCATATGAAAGTTTTACTTCCATATAATCATACTTATATCTAATATAGTCAAGAAAAGAAATCGCGCAGAGCATTTGAATATCGCTTTTTAATTGCCCGATATTTCCCGGACAGTCATACAATAGCAATGCCTGAACAATTCCCTTGGAAACCTTTATTGGCATATTTACTCTCAAGGATTCTTCATGAAAAAAATAATTTATAAAATCAAGTCGCTCATTAAGAGTCCTTTCCTCTAAATTTGGAATATTAACCAACACAGGGAACCTGCGAACAAATGTGCTCAGCATAATGGAATCTATATTTTCGGTTGTTGCCGCTATTAAAAAAATTTTCGCATGCCTCACGCTCTCTGCTTCTCCCAGTCTGCGGAAAACTCCCTTATCCATTAATAAAAACAGCATCTCCTGCCCTTCAGGTGGCAAACGATAAACCTCATCAAGAAATAATATTCCCCCATCTGCTTTTTCAACCAAGCCTTGTTTATCGTTTTCAGCTCCGGTAAATGCACCTTTAGCATGCCCAAATAAAGCAGAATTTAGCAATTCCGGATTTTCACTATAATCCGCACAATTAAATACAATAAACGGAGCATCTGCTTTCAATCTTCCAACTTCACAGGAAAACATATATATAGCCTCAGCGAGCATGGACTTGCCGGTTCCTGTAGCCCCAGTTATTAATGTATTTAAACCGTTGGGCGGATACAGGACAGCAGCCTTTACCCGATCAATAATTAGTTTTAAGCTATCCTTAGAACCGATGATGTTTTCAAAAGTATTTTTACTTACACAATCCGCTCTTACATAATTATCATTCCAATTACTCAATACTATTTGATCATCATTTTTTCCGCTATCTTTGTATTTAATTAAATTTAAAAAATCTTTCTGATTTTCGAAAAGATATGATTTTAATGCTATATCAAATTTATCCTCTAAATATCCCGAATGGAGAAAACATACTGTTTTCCCCATTATCTTTACTACTTTTTTTTCTCTGAAAAGAGTGTTTAATTCTTTACTTACATTGTTTCTGAGTATTCCTGTTTCCCTGCTGATTATGCTGGCTTCAAAGCCTATCTGCATGTCAGGTTCCAAATCGTCTGAAAAAAGATCCTTTGTAAGACCATACAATGCATCATATACTCTATCTTTTCTTTTAATCGTTATGTTATCAGAATTCATCGATGCACCTCCAATAAAACATAATACCCATGATTATATATATTTTACCAATATCTATGACTTTTTTCAATACTTACACTCTTTATCTTTTTTTCAATATTTCTATTAAATATCCATCCGGATCTTCGACAAAATATTTGCACTTTTCTAACTCCTTGGATACAACTATATTTGATTTATTATGTGCTGAATAGCATTCATCAAAATCATCAGTAAAAAAAGCAAAGTGAAATGATTTATCGCCAAGATTATATGCTCCGCTTCTATTTTTATCTTTAATCAACTCCAAAAAAAAGTCAGGAGCAGACTTAAACCCGATAAAAACCATTTGAAACCTTTCATTATTGATTTCATTCAACTTTTCCATACCAAAATTATCTTCATAAAATTTCATGCTTCTTTCCATATTAGATACGTAATGACAGCAATGATTAAATGTATACATATTTTTTCCTCCTCATAATCTCACAGTAACACGATATGCTCCAGGTGTTGCTGCGCATTCAAATGCCTTTTGTATTTCAGATAGCGAAAAACTGTTCTCCAATAGACATTTTAAGTTGATTTCTTTCCTAGCCAAAATTTTTGATGCTTCCATGAAATCTGAAATTGTAGCATCATATGTCCCTATCAATTCCATAGCTCTGTAATGTATTTGATTTGAATCGATATCCAACTCTGGTGCAGGATATCCTGCAGCAAAAAACAATACTTTTCCATTGTCTCTTTTTAGCATTTTTATAGCTTGTTTATTAGCACTTGTTGTGCTGGCGGCACATATTACCAAATCCGCTCCTTTACCTTCTGTTAACAAATTTACTTTCTCAACTGGGTCGTCTTTACTAATATCAATTACGTCAAACCCAAGAGACATTGCCACATCGATTTTTTTTTGCATCATCTCTGTTATTATTACATTGCTGCCATAAAAGCGATATACCTGAGCATTCAATAGACCCATTGTTCCAGCACCAATCACAACAACATTATCAAATCGAGTTGGCCGTACTTTTTTTAACCCATGAACAACGGTTGCAAGTGGCTCTAAAAAACATGATTCTTCAAATGGTAAAGATGGATCAACCTTTACAGCAATTCTTGCATTAACCACTTTATATTCTGCAAATCCGATAAAGCCGCTAACTCCATCTTCTGTCGGTTTAATTGCATCCAATATATGTTCACATTGGATAGTATTTCCATTACGACACTCTTCGCATAATCCACAGAAAGGTATGCTAAAACCAACACAATCTCCTATGTTAAATTCAGAATTAACTTTATCTCCCTTGTCAATAATAATACCTATATTTTCATGACCTCCTGCAACAGGAAATTGCTTTTTCCTTGAACCAGTCCACACTCCATAATCTGCGGTACATATATTGCAAGCATATAATTTTACCAATAGATCATTTTCCCCCATTTTGGGAACTGGTCGTTCAAAAACCTCAGCCTGTTTTAGATCGGTTACAGCTGCATATTTCATCATTTTCATTATGTCTCACCTCCTTCCTATGCCTTATTATCTGACATAAATATTTTAATGTAATGACACAGTTTATCTTTAAAACCCTGAATAAATGCCTGTTGTGCAAAAAACATTACACCCATTTTTTCATCTTTCATACATTCGTTAAAGGTTTCTGTTCCAGCAACCAATAAATCCGTAGACAGATTGACTTTACAAATACCACATTCAACAGCTTTATTTAAAAGTTCATCACCCGTACTGCTCCCTCCATGCAAAACCAGTGGAATGCTTACAGATTTACGCAATTCTTTCAATCTCTCAAAGTCAATATGAGGAGTCCCTTTATACGCACCGTGTGCTGTACCTACGGCCACAGCCAATGCATCAATACCCGTTTCTTCAACGAAACGAACTGCCTCCATCGGGTCTGTCAATGCATTCACACCGTCTTGTGCATAGTTTGAGCCTTGACCTACATGTCCCAATTCAGCCTCTACGGTAACACCAAGTCTTTTAGCTATTTCAGTTACTTCCTTAACCTCTTTAACATTTTCTTTATAAGGCAAAGTCGAACGGTCTATCATAACACTTGTAAATCCTGCCCTTATGGCTTGAAGGCAAATATCATAACTTCTTCCATGATCAAGATTGATAGCCACAGGCACTTTTGCACTTTCTGATAACATAATTGCAATTTTCCCAAAACGCATGATATCATCCGACATTATCTTGTTATAATCCAAAATTATCGGTGCATTTAATTCTTCAGCTGCCTTTAAGGACGCAACTATTGAAAATTCATCCCAAACATTGGGAGCCGCGACTGCATATCCCCCAATATGTGCCTCATCTAAAAGTTCTTTCATTGTAACTAACATAACCTGAGCCTCCTATTCTTCTATTTTATTTTAATTATTTATTAACCCTTTGATTTTCCACCTGTTATACTTATGGTTGTCCCCGTAATGTAGCTTGCATGATCCGATACAAGATAGCACGCCAAATCAGCCAATTCTTCCAAGCGCCCTAGGCGACCGAGAGGTATCTTTTTAGAATAATCACTGTGTATTTTCTTTGGATCCGGCTCTTGTCCTCTTGCATAAGACAGTTCTTCAAAATAACCGCCTCCACCTAGATTAGTTCGTTCATTCATTGCAGGCTCCAATCCCACAACTCTAACATTATAAGGACCTAATTCCTTTGCCCATGATAATCCAAAAGCATGTACCGCAGCTTTTGTACCCGCATAGATACTTTGAGCCTTGGAGCCTTCTATCCCTGCCTCGGAAGTTACATTTACAATAACTCCTCTTTTCTGATTCACCATAATCCTTGCCACTGCCTGAGAACAGAAAAACACGCCCTTTTGATTTATATTTACCATATAATCAAAATCATCCTCCGAAGATTCCATCTCCGGTTTTTTCCCATAATAATCAATCAAAAGTCTTATTCGTCCTACCCCTGCATTATTTATCAAACCGTCGATTCTTCCGTATTTTTTAAATACGGTTTCCACCATATTATCTATTGATTTTTTACTGGAAACATCGCATATAATACTGTCAATCAGTTCAATGTTTTTATATTCCTCATTTATTTTTATATCTGCAGAAATGGTTCTTGCTCCATTAGCAGCAAAATTTCTTACCATCGCTTCTCCTATACCGCCTGCTCCGCCTGTTACAATAACAACTTTATCACTAAGATTAATCCACTTGTTACTCATATAATTTCTCCTTAAATATTGTTTTTTTCACGCATTTTATTAATAATTTTTACCCCGGAAGTCGTTCCAATACGAGTTGCTCCAGCTTCAACCATCACTAGCAGCGTTTCTAAATCACGAATGCCCGCCGACGCCTTTACACCTATAGTGGAAGGCACATGAGCACGCATAAGTTTTACATCTTCTACTGTTGCACCGCCGGGAGCAAAACCCGTACTTGTTTTTACATATCCTACTTCAACCTCGGAAGCTATATCACATAACCATATTTTCTCTTCATCACTTAAATAATAATTTTCAAATGTAACTTTGCTGGCCAAATTATCTCTTTTGCATAATTTAACAATTTCATTCATTTCATTTTTAATATAATTATAATTCTTTGCTTTAACCTCAAGAATATTGACACCAAATCCAATTTCATCTGCCCCAGCCTTAATGGCTTCTTCAGCTTCAAACAATTTAGCTGCAGTTGAAGATTGCGACAGAGGAAAAGAAATAGTTGCTGATGCTTTTACTCCGGAACCCTTTAAAATATTTTTACAAAATCCAACACTTGCTTCAGTGCAATCCATTGCCGCGAATTGATACTCAATTGCTTCCAAACATAATCTTTCCAATTCTTCATAACCATTTC
>ENA-UOOE01001773-UOOE01001773.1-fermentation-metagenome-genome-assembly--contig:-NODE-1773-length-17288-cov-4.217432_pt1 | contig 17288 bp, 14 predicted proteins | sample MGYA00245776_ERZ724021 | MGnify/ENA primary metagenome ERZ724021 (study PRJEB28704, sample SAMN03018321) | fermentation metagenome | biome: anthropogenic terrestrial biome; feature: soil; material... | reverse complement strand
AAAAAATTACTTAAAAGAATAAATATGAATAAAATATCTCTAGCAAATAGCCTTGTATCTTGACCTTGCTATGTGGTATATTATTTCTCGCCTAAATACGATTTTCCTTGTATTTAGTTGCTGGGAGGCATAAAAATTATGAAAAAGGGAATCCATCCGAAGTACTATCGTTGTAAGGTTACCTGCATGACTTGCGGAAATACCTTTGAGACCGGCTCTACTTTACCGGAAATCAAGGTTGATACTTGCTCTAACTGCCATTCTTTCTATACTGGTAAACTTTCTTTTGCTGCTGATACTGGCCGTGTTGCTAAGTTCCGTAAGAAGGCTGCTGCTGTCGAAGCCAAAGCTAATGAAGCTAAGACTGTTGAAGCTGCTAAGCCCGAAACTAAGTAGTTTATCAACAAACATTTAAGAAAATAACTGCCTGAAAAAGGCAGTTTTTATTTTTTGCTTTTTAAGAAAAATAAAAAACGTTTACGCTGATTTAACACTTGATTTTCTAGTGAATAGCAACTACTATATTGTTAGAGAAATGAATAATTTCTCGGAGGGTAAAATTTATCTTCGTCGTGTTGTGCATTAAATAGATATTAAAAAGTGGAATTGGAACCGCGCTTACCTCCAGCGCGGTTTTTTGTTGGTATTATATGAATGACTTCTTAAAAAAGGTAGAATAATAGGTATGAATGAGGAAAATAATCAAGTTCATCTCGATTTTCTTTCTCTCTTAAAGCAATCAAAGGAAATGCTTTCAGAGAAGTCTTTGGACACTTTTATTTCTTTGGATAAAAGCAGTTTAAGCAATCTTCTCTCTGGCAGAAGGCTTCTTTTGAATGTTTCCTTTAAAGATTGGTTTGCTCCTGTTTTTGTTGAGGATAAAAACAATCATCTTTTCTACCCTTTCTTTTTTTTGAAGACTAAGACAAGAAGAGAAAAGAATGGTGTGTTTCTTTCCAAAGAGGACTTTTTACCTGTTTTTAATTCAGTAGCTTTAAATTTCTTAGGATCTTTAGGATTGGATGTCAGTGACTTTAGTAGAATCAATGATTTAAATTCTTATCTCCTTTCTTTTTCTTCAGCTATTGAAGTGGCTAAAGTTTCTTCTTTGACTGGTCTTTGTTCTTCCTTAGCTTTCTATGATGAAGAGAAACTAATGAATAATGCTCCTTTTGAACTGGCTCTTTCTTCTTTGAATTCTTCTCCTATTGATAAGAAATTTCAAGGTATGTTCTTTGATTCCAATAATCAGATGACTAAAGGAAGCAACAGAAAAGAATATTTCTTTAGTGACTATAGGAAAGCCTTAGAGGTTTTGGAATCTCCACTTAGTTCTGTTAAGGTGATCTGCCAGAATGAAACCATAGTGTCTGATTTTACTAGATTTGCTATCACTAACATTCTTCCTCGTTCTGAGACAATCCTTTTAGTTGTCAATGATGAGAAAGAAAAGAAGAAATGTCTCAGTGTTCTTTCGAAGAAGGAACTATCGGCCTTTTCAATTGATGGAACTGAAATTACCCCTACTGGTTTTGAGGACTATTTTAGAGAACGTCATTATTTTCCTTTAACCTTGGATGAAAGAAAAAGATTTTGGAATTTCAGAGAGAATACTTCTAAATATGTAAGCTTCTACCGCAAGAAAGAAGAGTGTTTTGATTATCCTAATATGAACATAGATGCCGATATTATTAATATTCTCTTGGATGGTAAGGAAGGCAATCATTTAGCTTTGGATATTACTGATTATTCTGAAGCCGACTATAAAAGCGATGTCTCTTTTATTAAGTCTCTGATTACCTTGTCTTCAGTAAGGGATTCTTATATCAGCGATCACATCTTCTTTGGTTTGTCGGTATCAGGAAAGAAAGATAATTATGATGCTCTTCAAAAGATCGTTGCTAAGATTTCGTCTGCTATCACTGAATTCCAGAAAGAAATCATTGATGTTAACACGATTGAAGATAGTTCAATAGATTCCTTTGCTGATTTTGATGAATATGGTAAAGAGTTAACGGTTTTAAGCGGATATAATGGATTCCCTAAGAAATATTTTAAAATCAATAATCTCGAAACTGAAAGCCATAGTCTTTCTGATTTAAAGACGCTTTATCAGTCTATTTCCTCAACCAGGCTTTTAATTGGTAACCTTTGTGTTGATTCAATTTACTTAGCTGATATTAGGGGTCTTCTTAATGACTATAACAATAAGAAGTTTTTAATAAGAAGAAAAACTAAGAAAATTCTTATTTCTTATATGAAGGTCAAGAAGAATCCTGATGTTAAGACCTTAACTAGAATTCTTAATACTTATATAAGCAGTGTTGAGAGGCTCAAGCAGGTTCTCCCTGAATATCAGGAAATCTATGGCGATAGTGTTACTACGATGAATGGAGTAGTTGAGATAGAGACTAATGTAAAGTTTATAAAGCAGTTTAATCAGATTTCTCAGTCTAAGCCGTATTTTAATCTTGATAACAGTTTTATTAAGAAGTGTTTTAAAGACAATTCATTTAAGCAGAACGCTTTTGATCAGTACCAGTCTTTAGAGAAGAAAGAAGGTAAAATAAAAGCCCTGATTAATTCCTATATTGGTTTCTTTCTTGATGATGAGAAACCTTATTTTACTTTACCCTTTGAAGAAGTCTTAACAGTAATTAAAAGAAAGAGCAATGGTACTTATCAGCAATTCAATGAGTACGCCTTGTTTAAAGAGAAAGCTCAGTCAGCTTCAGTCCTTTTAAATCTTACTATTAGAAAATATCAAAAAGAAAAGAAGAAACTAACTACTTTTGCTGATGACTATATTGATTCCTTATTCTTAGCCTTCCATGAAAGAGGAGAGAAGATTTTCCACCCCTTTGAAGATTCTTATCATGAGGCTGAAGTTAAGTACTTCTCGGGATTATTCGAATTTGATAAATTAGATGATCGTCTTCACTATGATAGAACAGCTAAATTACTGACTAGTATCCGGCAAACCGGTGTTTTCTTTGATGATTATCAGACTACTGAACTTAAATCAAAAACGAAATCATTGGATTATGATAATTGGACAACTCTTATTGGCTTATATGGATATGTCTATCCAATCACTGTTTTAACCAAATCAGAGATGGGAGTCTTTACTAAGAATAGTTTTGATAATGTCTTTGTCTTTAATTCCTCGAAATTATCTCAGGCTTCTTTAACTACTGCTATCAATATCGGTAAAAGAATTATGTTTGTTGATTCTATTACGGAATCAGATTCCAGGACTTTCGGCTATCATTCTTATTCCTTGAATCATGAAAGCCTATATAATCATTTCTTCCATTTTGAAAGTTTGACCAAAGTATTCGTGAATCTAATTAAAAGTGAAGCAGCAAAGCATCTTTTTAAAGTTGATACCTCTGATCCCGTATTTCCTTTTATGTTAGTTAATTCCAAAGGAAAAAGAATAGCTTTCCTTCCTGATATCCTTATACCAGAAGAATTAAAGAAGGATACGGTTACCACTCTTAGAGGATTCTTAATGAAGAATTATGGCATCCCGCTTTTAATTATCGATACTTATGAATTTATGTTCGCTCCTAGCAAGACCTTTGTTTCAGCAATGAAGATATATGGTGCCGCTAAGAAGAAGAGCAAGACTGAAGAATTGAGCTTCTACCGGGCTGCTGATTTGTTCCCTGCTAAAAGCACAACTGATCTTTATTTAGAAGAAATAGCTAAGATTAAAGCTAGTTTCAGGACCTGTTTAAGTCACAATGAATTCTATGACTTGATCAATCATCATCAGTATGAGGATGCTTTCTATGGTGTCCAGCCAATAAGAAAAAGTATTGCTGATAGAATCACTAATCAAGGATTCCAGAAATGGCTAGATTATCAAGTCAATTCTATTGGTCTTATTATTAACAAAGATGGTTTCTATATGGATGTCTCCTTAGAAAAAATTGATTTCAAAAAATCGGATAAATCCATCCGTATTATGGAGGAAATATCCGAAATCGAATTAATGCAAGGTATCAAAGCCTTTGTCTTCTCTTTCGACTTCTTTGAAGAAGAGGAATTAAGAAGCATCATGTCGGCTTTAGTAGGATACGATGCTAACGATCCTGAATTCAGCCTTCATTTCGATGATGTCATCGAAATGATGCTGAACCACAGGATTTTAAAGCGTCTTGGAGGCAAGCTTTCTTTAAGGCTGGATTAAAGCTTCTTAACCCAAAGGCCATGAAGGTTGCAATATTCGTAAGCCTCAATAACCTTTTCGCCAGCAGCTAAATTGAATTCAGCAATCGGTTTGCCAGTAGGATCAAGCTTCTTCATATCATTCTTCTTGTTGGTGACTAAGCAGATAAAGACAATATGATGTTCAGCAGTCATCGGATGTAAGACAGAGCCGACAGTAACAGTGACTTTGTTTCCTTCAACGGCAATCACCGGAACATGTTTTTCTAAAGCGGCATCGGTTGAATTAGCCTTGAGTTCGACATAGTCTTCTCCCTTACCATTTAAAGACATAACGACTTCATTAGTGGTCTTGTTTTTGTAAAAATTGACTTTCATAAATTTGTTAACTCCTTGCTTGAATTATACCATGTTTCTTGGTTAAGTGCTAAATAACGCTTTAAAAAAGCCTCCCTATTAGGAGGCTAGTGTTTATCTGAAGTAGTCACGGAAATCGAATTCGTATTTGTCCATGCAGGCTTTTATGATATCGTAGATATTCCAAAATATTCCGATACCTACGACAGTATAAGCTAACTTAACTAAAGCAAATTTCCAGGCTTTCTTAAATGATTTAGCATAATAGAATTTATCAATACCAAGCCATCCTAAGAAAATAAGGATTATAACGAGCCACGGATCGACTTTCTTTTCGGCTATTCCATATTCTTCTTTTTCCATGATATTATTGCCGTCCTTTAAGTAAGATAATTATAACGGAATATCATTCATTATGAAAGACTGTTTTTAGTTAAAGAGTAGGTAAAGGGCCTAATTATATCTTCTTCTCACAAAGCTTTTTGATTTTATACCTATATTAATACTATAATTGTTTACGACAGGGGAGGAATTACTCATGGTCAAAATCTTTAACTTTGAACGGAACACCAAAGAATTCAGTGCTAATACATATGTTGTTGGCAAAATCGGCAACAGTTGCTTAGTAGTGGATTTAGGCTCCACCGATGATGAAGTTTATGACTATATTGATACTCACTACAGTAAAGTAGCCGGTATCCTTCTTACCCATGCCCATTTTGATCATATTAGAGGAATTCCGGCTTTATTAAAACACTTTAAAGATAATATCCCTATCTATCTCAATTCTGCTGATTGGCCTCTTCTTTCTGATTCAAGTCTTAACTCCTGTGCCTTAACAGGTGAGAAGGTTAAGATTAATATCAATCCTATCGATATTAAGGATGGTGAGGAATTATCTATTTCTAACTATAAAGTTAAAGTAATAGCTACTCCTTTTCATACTGAAGGCAGTGTCTGTTATCTTTTTAGTGATGACAATGCTATCTTTACTGGCGATACTTTGTTTAAGGGTGCTATAGGAAGAATAGATCAGCCTACTAGCGATCCTAATAAAGTTGATTCATCTTTAAGAAAGCTTCTTACTTTAAGAAAGACGTTAGTAGTTTATCCAGGACATGGTCCCATCACTAGACTAGATAATGAAGAGAAGACTAATCCTTTCTTAATTAATTTAAAGAAGTAGACATCATTCAGTCAAACGAAAAGAGAGGTGTTAGCCTCTCTTTTTTTAGTCTTTTCTGATGAAGTTAGTTGAGATTTTCTTTTCTTTCTTAGGAAGACCGTATTTTTTCTTGCCTAAGGCGATAGCTTTCATTAAGAAGACCATATTGTTAGCTAAGGTTCTCATCATCTGAAGACCTTCTAAGTCTTCATTAGCTTCTCCTTCTTTTCCTCCATGGATGCCGTTCCAGTATTGACCAGAAGCTATCGGCATTCCTGAGATTCCAAAGAATTTGTTTAGTTCATCATAGGTGGTAGTTAATCCACCGCGTCTAGCGGCACCGATTGAGGCTCCGACTTTCATAGTCTTATCAAAAGGAGTGGAGACAAACAATCTTTGCAGGAAGGAAACTAAAGCACCATTGGCTTGTGCAAAGTAGACTGGACTTGCTACTACAAGGCCATCAGCTTTTTCAAATTCTTTAGCTACCTCATTAACGGAATCATTGAGGATACAATAACCTAAGGTATGGCATTTGCCACAGTCTAGGCAGCTTCTAATGGCTTCATTTCCGATATCAAAGACTTGATAATCAACGTCTTCTTTTTTGAAGACTTTAATCATTTCATTAATAGCGATAGCGGTATTGCCGTTTTGATGAGGGGAGCTGTTAATAATGATTACTTTCATTTACTTAGTTTCTTTTCCATCTATGAGTTCAGTCAGGAACTTAATTTCGTCTTCTTTCTTTAGACGAGGGAATAAAGGAGATAAGGTATTGATCTTGATGTTAGATAGCTTTCCGATAGTATTGACTGAAGGTAAGGTTCTTAAATCAGCAGGAACATTCTCCTGATCTAAGGCTTCGATAGTCTTGCTAGGCATGACTGGACTTAAAAGAATAGAACCGATTCTGATTAATTCACTAGCTGCATAGAGTGATTCTTTTAAGAGAACCTGATTATTGTTCTTCGCCTGTGTCCAAGGGGCAATAGCATCAAAATATTTGTTTCCTAAGTCTAATAGTTCCATGGCTTTACCGGCACCATTAGTGATATCAAACTTATCCATATAAGCTTTATATTCAACAATCTTTGCTTTAGCATCTTCAAAAAGCTTCTTAGTTAAATCACTTGTCGGCTCAGCATATTCAGGTATTACACCATTAAAGTAACGGTTAACCATTGAAAGAGTTCTGTTGACTAAGTTTCCATAGTTGTTGGCTAAATCAGCGTTAAGACGATCAACAAACTGAATTGGAGTAAAGGCGCCATCATCGCCAAACTGAACTTCTCTGACAAGATAGTATCTAAGACTATCGACTCCATATCTTTCAATCAGTGGATAAGGAGAAGGGGCATTACCTAATGACTTAGAGAGTTTGACTCCTGATTTGGTTAAGAGTAAGCCGTGAACAATAATCTGATCAGGTAATCTAAGACCTAACGCCATTAAGAGAATCGGCCAGTAGATAGTATGGAATCTATTGATATCTCTTCCTGCTAACTGAAGTATCTCAGTATCTTTGCCCCAATACTCTTTCATTAAGTGGTCATCATCGCTTAAGTATCCTAAAGCGGAGATATAGTTTAAAAGAGCATCAATCCAGACATAGATGATGTGTTTGGGATTCTCATCAATCGGAATACCCCATTTGAATGAGGTTCTAGTAATGCAAAGATCATCAAGACCAGGCTTGATGAAGGTATTGATCATTTCGTTTAGCTTATCCTTGGCACAGAAGTTAGGATGCGTTTCATAGTACTTTAAAAGATCAGGAACGAACTTCTTGACGTTTAAGAAGTAAGCCTCTTCAGTTTCATAGTGGACAGGACGATGGCAATCTGGGCAAAGATGCTCAGGCCCTACCTGTTCATCAGTAAAGAAGGATTCGCAGGGAGTGCAGTACCAGCCTTTATATTCGCCTAAATAAATATCGCCTTTGTTTAAAAGAAGCGTAAAGACTTTCTTAACACAGGCTACATGATAATCATCAGTAGTACGAACATAGAAATCGTAGGAGATGTTCATTGCCTTCCAGACTTCCTTAAAGGAATCGGCAATTTTATCGACATAAGCTTTAGGCTCCATACCGGCAGCTTCAGCTTTCTTTTCAATCTTCTGACCGTGTTCATCTGATCCAGTCATGAATCTTACCTGATAGCCATCTAATCTTTTATATCTGGCGATGGTATCAGCACAGGTGCAGCAGTAAGTATGTCCAATATGGATGTTGCCGCTAGCGTAATAAATAGGTGTAGTGATATAGAAATATTTCTCTTTTTGTTCTGCCATGTATGTTTAGCTCCTAAATCTTTAATATTATATAGTTTTCTATTAAGAAACACGAATAAAGAAACAAGAAAGAAGGAATTATTAATGTTTAATTTGTTAACCTGGTTCTAGGTATTCACATTCTTTTTGATTTTTAACTAAACCAAAGATTTGACTAGCACTACAAGATGAACTTTTTAACTATCTTAAAAGAAAAACTCTTTTAGGGTTAAAAAAGGAGTTTGGGGAGTGTATAATATATTTCCGTATGAATATCTTGTTCTTTCTAACTCCAAAAAGCCAAGTGGCTTATGTAATGGAGGATTTTACCTTAAGACAAGTGGCGGAAAAGCTTACTTTTCATCACTACACCGCTATTCCTATCCTTTCTAAGGACGGGAAATATATTGGCACCATCTCCGAAGGAGATTTGTTCCGATATATTAAGGATCATGACCAACTGAACTACCGTTCGGCTGAAAACACACCGATTTTAGATGTGCCTATTGAGCGTGATGTTGAGACAATTAGGTTCGATGCGAAGATGGATGACTTGTATCATATGGCTTTGAATCAGAACTTTGTTCCGGTCATAGATGATAATGGGATTTTTATTGGTATTGTGACGAGAAGTGCAATTATGGGATATTTCTGTAAGCCAAAAGAAGATAGTAAAAGCAAGTAACAATTAAACAAAGGAGAAGCTGATTATGGAAAAATATATATTCGTAACAGGCGGTGTCATTTCCGGCTTAGGGAAAGGCATCACTGCCGCTTCTTTAGGACGTCTATTAAAGGCTCGTGGCTATAAAGTCACGATGCAGAAGTTTGATCCTTATCTAAACGTTGATCCAGGCACCATGTCTCCTATTCAGCATGGCGAGGTCTTTGTTACCGATGATGGCACTGAAACCGATTTGGATTTAGGCCATTATGAAAGATTTATCGATGAAAACCTTGATAAGAACTCTAATGTCACTACTGGCAAGATCTATGAAGCGGTCTTAGCTAAGGAAAGACACGGCGACTATGGCGGAGGTACCTGCCAGGTTATTCCTCATGTCACTAATGAAATCAAATCTAAGTTCCATCGTAACTTCAAAGTTGATGAAACTGAGATTACTATTATTGAAATCGGTGGCACTATTGGTGATATCGAATCTCAGCCTTTCTTTGAATCAATCAGACAATTCAAGCATGAAGTAGGAGCTGATAATGTTTGTATCATCATGGTTTCTTTGATTCCTTATCTTAGAGCCTCTTGTGAATTAAAGACCAAGCCTACTCAGATGGCTGTAAAGACTTTACAGTCAATGGGTTTACAGCCTGATATTATTGTCTGCCGTTCTGAATATGATATTCCTAAGAGTGTTACTGATAAGATCTCCTTATTCTGCAACGTTCCTCCGAACCATGTTCTTCCTAACCTTGACTGTGAGACAGTTTATGAGCTTCCTCTCATGTTAGATAAGGAATGCTTTGCCCAGGCTGTTGGAGAAGTCTTGCATCTTCCAATGCCTGAACCTGACTTAGTTGGTTGGACCAAGATGGTTGATAAGATCAAGAAGTCTAAAGAAGTCGTTAAAGTTGCTCTGGTTGGAAAATACACTGCTTTACATGATGCTTATATTTCAGTTAATGAAGCTTTAAAAGCAGCTGGCTGGTTTTATAATAAGAAGGTCGAGATTACTTGGATTGAATCTGAGGAAGTCACTGATAAGACCGCTCCTACTTTATTAGGAGATGTTGATGGTATCTTAGTTCCTGGTGGATTTGGCAGCCGTGGCATTGCTGGCATGATTGCTGCTATAAAATATGCAAGAGTCAACAAAGTTCCGTTCTTAGGACTCTGCTTAGGACTTCAGACAGCCATTATTGAATTCGCTCGTGATGTCTTAGGATTCTCGGATGCTGATTCAGCAGAATTTAATCCTTCTAGCATGCATCAGGTCATTCATCTTATGCCAGAACAGAATGGTGTTGTTAACTTAGGTGGAACCATGAGATTAGGTTCTTATCCATGTGTCCTTGATCCTACTTCCAAGTCCTTTGCCTTATATGGGACTAAAAACATAACTGAAAGACACCGTCATCGTTATGAAGTAAATAACGATTACCGTGATGCCTTTGTTTCTCATGGCTTATATCCTGTTGGTTTCTCACCGGATAACAGAATCGTTGAGATGATTGAAATTCCTTCCCATCCTTTCTTCATTGGTACTCAGGCTCATCCGGAATTTAAGTCACGTCCTGATAGACCGCACCCTCTCTTTAGAGGTTTCATCGATGCCGCCATCAAGCATAAAAAAGATAGAAAAACAGATAAGTAAAAAATTATAGGCAGCCAATTGGCTGCCTATTTTTATGTCTGACTATCTATTTACTTAGCTAGTTTAACTAATGGTTTATTAGGACTTAAGAGTAAATCTAATTCAGCTGGAGTTCGATAATTCAAAAGAATGTTATAGAAGTATTTATACGCAGGAATATCTTTGTCATTGTAGGCTAAGTGAGCTTGCTGAATTGCTATATTAAGAACATCCTGATCTAAATCAAGAGGTATCTCATTTGAAAGCAAGAACTGCTTGGTTTTATCTGGCATCTTGGTCAAAGTATTGCTTGGCTTTTCTGCAGGCTTAGAAAATGCTTTCATGATTAATGTAGCATTTATCATATCATTCTTGTAATTTCGATAATAAGCGGCAACATAAAGATAATAACGATAGAAATCTTCAGGATTATAAAGAAAGCGATGAGCTTTATCTATATCCATCGTAAAGGAAATCCAATTCCCATTAAACATATCCATATCAGCCTGTAAGAAGCAAAGATCAGGAGAAACTGGATCATATTCAGCAGCCTCTTTTAAGGCGTTCTGAGATTCCTCTTTCTTACCTAAAAAGTAATAAGCCTGTCCTTTTAAAGTGAGTAAGGAAACATAATCAAACGGCAATTCAACCACATTCTTAGCCGGGAAAAGTGTTTGAGCAATGGCATATTGCATGGCAGAAAAACAATATCTAAAAGTTGTATCAGAATTAGAAACAGCCTGTGCTTCTTTAAAAGAAGCATTGACCTGACTTTCTAAATCAGAAATTATTGACAAGGCTTTATCATAGTTTTTCTTATCAATAAAGGTTTTTGCTAGCATGAGATTCTTATTATATTTCTCAGTAGAACGACTCTGAATATAGCGGGAAAGATATCCAGCGGTTTTAGGGTCACAGTTTTTGATAATATCCGTTAGCATGTTAGTTATTTTGAAATCCAGCTGTTTAGAATAAGGGCGTAAAGAAAACTCATCAACCGCTAAGAATAGCGTGTCAATGTCCTTCTTCTTATCCCCAGTTAAACGGCCTTTAATGACCTTTAAATCTTCTTCAAGACTCATGTTCTTTTTCCTATTGTCATTAGAAAATAAACCATTTACTTTATAAATGCAATCGATAAATGAAAAAGCAACAATAGTTTTTTGATAATTATTTAAAAGAAAAGCAAAATAAATTTAGCCTTTTTAAAATAAAAAAACATATACTTTCGTATCTAAAGTATAAAGAAAGTGAAAAAGCCAAAAGACTTTTGTAAAAGAAAAGAAATGGATGGCAGATTGATTAAACAAGAAAAGAAAATATTTTATTAATAAATTAACAACTTCCAATCTTCTAACTACTAAAAAAGGAGGCATATTAGGCCTCCTTGATTTTCTAATGTTTTCTAATAACTACTTAGTAGCAGCGCCGTTGTTCTCGATGACACCATAGGTGAGGAAGGAGAGAACTCTATCGAAGGTAAGGTTATCCTTGCCAACGAAGATGAGCTTATCTCCTGAATGGAGGACAAAATCCGGACCAACAGACTGCTTGCAGATATTATCGGAACCAACGATGGCAACGATAGTAGCTTCAGTATAGTTCCAGAAATAGACTTCACCAATGGTCTTGCCATTGATCCAGCTATTCTGAGGAATCTCAACGTTAGAGAACTTAACAGCTTCAGTAGTCTGATAAGTGAAGGAATCCTTCATATCATCGATAGCAGTATCGATCTTGCCCTGAAGATCTTTCTGTTCGGTTAAAAGCTTCTCAAGATTGGCATATTTATCCTTAATCTGAGTTTCAGCCTTCCACTTATTGGCAAATTCCTGAGCATGAAGGACAGAATCAACAAAGACTCCAACGCCTCTCTTAGAAGAGACGACTTTTTCCTTCTCAAGAATATTAAGAGCTTTTCTAACAGTCTCAGGAGATACTCCATAAGAAGCTCCTAAGATTGAACGTCCCTTGAGTAAAGTACCTTCAGGATACTCTCCAGTTAATATCTTTCCGCAAACATCCTGAGCAATTTTGATGTATCTAGGTGTAGATCTTTCTTTAGCCATGGTTATTAGTTCCTCCAATCATTTCCATTAATTGAGATTATAAATTAAGATTGGCTATAAAGCAACAAGAAAGCAATGAAAAACGATAGTAGCGACTTGTCATTTTAAATAAGTTGCTTAATAAAACAGTAGATGTTGAAACAGATTATTTAGCCTTAATTCGTTTACTTTTTAATGATTTTGCGGTTGTAGAAAAATTAAAAACTGGAATTAAATTTTATCTTAAAATAACTTTTTTTCAAGGGTGAGGAAAAATTTGTTCTTCCTTGAAATATTTTGAGTTGTAATAAAGAATAAATTAGTAGATAATAATATACGCTTATTTCTAATAACATAGGGTAAAACTATAACATGGATAATTTAAAGTACTGTTGGCAGATTCTTTACAAGAACCAAGCTGTCGTTGATGGCAGAAAAAAGCCTTGGTATCTTTCAGCCATTCTTTTTGTCTTAGGAATCTTCTTAACTTGGATTCCGATTATGTCCAAAGGCTACACTGCTGATAATGCTGCTATTTTAACTAGCTCTTCTAATCAGGAAATTGATAAGGGCTTTAATCAGATCTTCCAAGAATCTTATTTTAGAAACCTGAAGTTTAAATCTTCTAATAATGAGGTTTCTTTAACCATGGAAGGCTTAGATGATTATGCTTCTAGTGATGCTGGTGCTTATTCAAACGAATATAACGGCACTAACGGTAAGGCTTTAGCTAAAGGGACGTTTAATGATACTGCCACTTCCACCATTACTAACGTTTCTAATTTTACTGGTGTTAACTATTATTTTGATTGTATCTCTGTTGATAACAGCACTGTTATCGATAAGGGCTCTACTTCTTCCACCTCATCAAGTGTAACTTATGAGGATAACGGACGTACTACTTATCTTGAAGCTTTCTATTTTCCTACCTTCGATATGACTCAGGATAAATCCACTACCTTTAGGACTAACTTCATCAGCCGTATCATTCTAAATCTCGATTCTTCTAATACTCCTCAGAATTATCCCCATTCTTATGTTATTTTCTTCCCTAATGAAATCGATATGGTGGTCTATTCCACTAAGTCAGCTAAGTCTAATAGTTCTGTAGGTTCTTATTCTGGATCAATCAGAAGTGCTATTACCCCTGAAACAGCTAGCAAGTATTCTTCGCTTTATTCTTATATCTATACCGCTGATGATGGTTCTACTAACACTATTACCAAAGCTTATTCTAAGTTCCATGACTTTATGGCTCGCGGTGCCACAGCTTATGCTATTCACACTGTTTGGGTCAACATTGGCTTAGTCACTGCTGCCACTGTAGCTACTGAGTTATTGGTTGCTGTTGTTCTGATTATTATGCACAAGAGAAAGACTTCCACTTCTAGAGATACTAATTTCTGGGAAACCTGCAAAGAAGCTGTGGCTGTGGCCTTCTCACCTTGTGTTATCGGTATGTGTATTGGTTTCTTAAACTTCAGCTATGAATTGACCGCCATCATAGGCTGTATCGTCTTAAGACTGGTCTGGATGTCTTCAAAGATTTGTCCTCCTGCTACTTCTAGCGGAGACAATAAGCCTCTATATCAGGCTAGATCATAATTATCCATTAAGTATTTCAAAGGGGTCACAATTGACCCCTTTGTTGTTTAAGGGAGAGCAACAAATGTTAATTTTAAAGAACATCTCTAAAGAATACGTAATGGACGAGCATAACTCCGTCCATGCTTTAAACGATATCTCTTTAGAGTTCCCCAAAACTGGCTTCGTTTGTATCCTAGGACCTTCAGGTTGTGGTAAGACTACCCTTTTAAACATCATTGGTGGCTTGGATAAATATACTTCCGGAGATGTCATCATCAACGGACAGTCGACTAAGAATTATACCAATCAGGATTGGGATGCTTATCGTAATAGAGAAACCGGTATTGTCTTCCAAAGCTATAACCTAATTCCTCATCTTACTGTTAAAGGCAATGTTGAATTAGCGATGACTCTATCAGGAGTCAGCACTAAAGAAAGAGAGCAAAGAGCTCTTGAAGCTTTAGATAGCGTTGGCTTAAAAGAGGAAGTCAATAAGAAACCCAATCAGTTATCAGGCGGTCAGATGCAGAGAGTCGCTTTGGCTAGAGCTATTGTCAACAAGCCTAATGTGGTTTTAGCTGATGAACCGACTGGGGCTCTTGATTCCGTTACCTCAATTCAGGTAATGAACATCCTTAAAGAAATCTCTAAAACAAAATTAGTCATCACAGTAACTCATAATGAAAAGCTTGCTCATCAATATGCTTCTAGGATCATTACTTTAAAAGATGGCAAAGTCATTTCGGATGTCTATAATAACGGCGAAGAAGAAAAGGCTTTAGTTAACGAGAAAGAGCAGATTAAGGAAGTAAAGCCTAAGACTGAAACAAATAAGCCTAAGCATACTTCTATGTCCTTCTGGACGGCTTTAGGAATCTCAGGGCATAACCTTTCTACTAAGAAAGGAAAAACGGCAATAACTTCTATTGCGGCTTCTTTTGGTATTATCGGAGTAGGTCTAGTCTTAGCTTTGTCTAATGGCTTTACTAATTATGTTGATCGAATGGAGAAGGAAACTTTCTCCAAGTTTCCTATCTCGGTTGAAAAGTATGGATATAACTATGTTTCTAGTTCCACTAATAACCTAGATCCTTATTCTGATAGCCAGGTTATCAATGTAGTGGAACCAACTACCTCTAGTCTTCATATTAACAATATCACTTCCGACTACATCACTTACTTAAATAACATGAATGCTAGTCTTAAGAAGACTAACAACAGCAAGCAAGATTATGCCAAGATCAGATACAATTATTCGATTGGTATGCATGTCTTAAGCAAATACGACTCCAATGGCACTGATGTCTATACATCTATCAATACTTCCCAGGAATCCTATCTGGAGTCTTTGACTTCTTCAGTAATGGGAGGAAGTTCTTCTTCGGCTTGGCAGGAATTGCCGGCTGATAAAGAAATGATTTTAGATACTTACGATGTGATTGCCGGAAACGTCGATGATTATCCCGATGAAGACAATCTTCAAACGGATGCTAGCGGAAACCCTGATCAGGATGAATTCGGATTAGTCTTAGTTGTTAATTCTAGGAATGCTGTTACAACTACTTTAATGAACCAGCTTGGTATGGATCCGACTGTCGGAACCATTGACTTTAACGATATCCTGGGCCGAGAATTCAAATATGTTTCCAATGATGACTATTATGGAGATGCTATCAGCAATGTCGATAAAGACGGCAATTTAGTTTATACTCCTGGCCTTTATTTCAATCAGAATAAAACCATGAATGATATTGTTGAATTTGCGGCTTCTTTATCAAAAGCGGATGGCAGTGTCTCTTTAGATAACTTGTTTGATTTGCTTAGTATTCCGGATAGTGCAACTATTCAGAATGCCTTTAAGGACGCTAACGTTCTGATAAAGATGGGTAGCTTATCTACTTATATTGACTTAGTGAAAGCCGCTAGCTTAATTAGCAAACTTAGTTCTAGTGAATCAATCACTCTTGATGATGTTAAAGGCTGTCTTAAAGAAGAAGCCATGAATATAGGCACTGATACTGAAAAAGCTACTGCTCGGGCTGACTTTGGCCAGAAGCTTTATGAATTAGTTATTGCCTTAAGGGATTCTAGTGATTTAAAACCGTATTTTAATAAGAACCTGACTTATTATCAGTCTCCGGCTAATAATCAGGATAGTCTTGCTAGTCTTTATACTAATTCAAATAACCGAACACTTAAGATTAAAGCTATCTTAAGACCTAAGAAGACTACTTCTTTAGGCCTCTTATCAAGTGGTATCTATTATCCTAAGACTTTGACCTATCAGTCCTTCTATGATTCTCAGGATAGTAAAATCGGAAACGATTATAAGAATCATATTTTGATTGCCCCAAGTTCTACTACTAATTATCCAAGCACTTTTGCTTCTGTTATCGATTCTTTATATGCTAGCGATGATACTAAAGCTACTTCTATCAATGATATTTCGACTAAGATACTATCTACATTCGGATTAACAACTTTAAATATTGTCGACAATATCAAACCTATTACCACTAATGTCCTGAACACTTATATGAATGTAAGACTATCACTTGGTAGCGATATTAAACTGGTTTATTCCAATAAGACTTCAGCTTTTGATCCAATTACTTATGCTTCTTTTGTCTCAACTATTACTATCTATCCGACTGATTATGATTCTAAAAAGCAGGTTACTGATTATTTGACCGCTTATAATTATGACAAAGATTCTGACTCACAGGTTATTTATACTGATGTCGGTCAGACTGCTACCGATATTGTCGGTCAGATCGTATCAGTTATTTCTGCTGTCTTGATAGCCTTTGCTTCTATTTCCTTAGTGGTGTCTTCGATTATGATTGGTATTATTATTTATTCTTCTGTCATTGAAAGAACGAAAGAGATTGGTATTCTTCGCTCTATTGGTGCCAGAAAGAAGGATGTCGGAAGATTATTTAAGGCTGAGGCCGTTATCATAGGCTTCTTCTCTGGATTAATCGGTGTAGCTATGACTTACTTAATTTCTATTCCTCTTTCTTTAATACTGGATCATCAATTCCCAGAGGTTGAATTAGGCTGGATTGCTATGCTTAATCCGCTTCATGCTCTTGGGCTTGTAGCTTTATCAATTGTTTTAACTTATATAGCTTCTTTGATACCGGCTAGGATTGCGGCCAAGAAGGATCCGGTTACTTGCTTAAGAACAGAATAATCTATGTATAATTCTTTATTGAGAAGACTGAAAGAAGCCACAATCTTAATTCTTCCGATAATGTGCCTAGTTGTCGTTCTTTCTTTGTCTTCAAGTTCTTTATCATTAGATAGTCTAAATATTTATCCTAATCATCTAGGACCAGTTTTTGTTTCATTCTTGATTTCGATTGTTCC
>ENA-UOOE01001772-UOOE01001772.1-fermentation-metagenome-genome-assembly--contig:-NODE-1772-length-17292-cov-6.066659_pt1 | contig 17292 bp, 9 predicted proteins | sample MGYA00245776_ERZ724021 | MGnify/ENA primary metagenome ERZ724021 (study PRJEB28704, sample SAMN03018321) | fermentation metagenome | biome: anthropogenic terrestrial biome; feature: soil; material... | reverse complement strand
AATATTGCCTGGTCCTCATCCGGTATCAATGTACTCACATTACGCTGCATGAGCATGGTTCCTTTACATCTGTATGGGAACACCATGTTTTCACTGGAAGCGCTGTCTTTGTACTTGTACTCCAGGGTCAAGGTAAAAAAGCGTTTAATAATATGGGGTCTGTCGATATCTAACTCCTCTTTAATCTCGTAAGCAGGCACTCCTATGACTTCGAATTCCAGATCCGGGTTCTCTGCACTTAACAGCAATTTGCCCTTTTTTAGAAGGAGAGGTGTACCATCTTCTCTGGTTGAGCCTTCAATCTCAGTCACCTCATCAGGCTCCAGAAATTCACATTTAATTTTAAAGTCACCCCGGTTTTCAGCCAGCTCTTCGGTTATTCCGGCATAAAAGAAGATAGTATTCTCATCCACAACCCGTGTCTCACGTGTACTTGCGGTCATATACTTAGTGGTGTTTTCGCCGAAGTAAACATACATACTACCGGCATTGTAAACGCCTGAATAGTCATTAAACGGCATTACCCAGAGCAACGCTTTTTGTCTGCCCTTATAGGTATTCAATGTATAGGAGGGATCGGGCATAATCGTGAGAGGTAAAACCCACTTCTCTACAAGGTCCAATCCGGAGAAATTAAAGTCGATATCAAAATGAGCCACATCACTCCCTGCTGGGATATGACAGGTTTGTGAAGGCAATTCATAGAACTCCTCCGACAACTGTCTGTAATACAAATCACTCCGTTCGGCATACCGGTCAAAATTCAGGTAGTTCAACGTATCGTTATCAACACCAATGCGTACTTTATAATCGCGGTCATTGGTCTGCGATCCGCTAACAACAACGGGAAGCTTAAACGTTACCTTCTCATTATCCGGTTTGTATCTGAGATAAATAACAGAGACATCTTCCCTGTTAATCGGGGCTTTTAATGATACCATTCTGGTATACAACTCATCCTCCCACTCATTATTACACCCGGAGAGCGTAACAAGAAGAGCAAACAGAATCGTCAAATATAAATATATCTTTTTCATATAATTAGAATTTGTAATTTTCAAATATATCTTATGAATTTACATGACTCATTAATCAAAAGAGGGCCATCCGGGAGCCTGAGTCAAACGGGCATTCCTTTTCAACTCATTGTAAGCAATCGGCCAAAAATATTTTTTCATAGACCATGAAGTTTGTACGCTGGGAACAACCACTTGTTCGTAGAAAAATTCACGAGACTCTTTCGGTACGGTAGTGTTACAACCATAGATCATCTGGCTCTCTTCTTCAGGAGCATCTTTCCAACGACGAAGGTCAAAATAGCGCTGGTTCTCTCCAAGGAACTCAATCTGACGCTCACGTTTAAGAACTGTTCTTAACTCATCCGGGTTGGTATAGAGATCACCCATACCAATTTCATCAAAATTGGGTAATCCTGCCCGCAGTCGCACAGGAAGCACGGCAGCCTTCATTGCGGCAACATCACGAGATATCGAATAAGTTTCACTGCCGTCCCATGAAGCGATCTGATAGGTGGTAGTCAATTCATTCAGTGCTTCGGCATACATCAACAAGATGTCAGCATAACGGATAGCAGGATCTACCTTAGGATAAACGGCGCCATCTTTATAGCTCTCTTTCGGGTTCACAAATTTCATCATTCCAATACCGGTAGGAATCCAGCGGTCGTCGGTGCTCACAATTTTCCGACCATCATCTTCACCGTAATAGTAGAAAGTCTGAAAATCACGGTTATTTGGATCTTTTGCGCTTGTACATGACCAATGAGCGCCGCTGAAGGCAACCGAAGCGTAGAAACGGGGCTCCCTGTTGGCATATTCAAGCCATACATCTTTTCTCAAATAGGGGTATTCACCATCCCTCTGTGTAAAGCCTTTCGGGCTGGTAGAGCGGTCAAAAGTTGAACCATCATTCATGGCATAAGCATCACACTGCTTACCTGTGATACCGTGACAGTTCCATCCGCCACCTCTACTCACCGGCATCTGGTGACGCGACATCGATTGAATACCATACTCATCGTTCAGTTGATTATCACCACGCGAAAAGATCAGCTCCGGATTTTCTGAGACATACAAGTCACCATTAAAGAGTGCCCGGTAAGAATCCAACGGATCAATATCATTCCATCCGCCTTCCTTCCATGACTTCTCAGAGTATACGGGATGATAGGGAGGCTCAATGGTTTTGGGATAGGCACCCCATAACCCCCCGTTTTTACGTTTTGGAGCGACATATATTTCATATTTTCCCAACCGCATCACATCCAAAGCGGCGGCGGCGGCTTTAGCCCATTTCTCTTCATCATACTCCTGAGAGATAAGATTCCGGCCTTTGTCATCGACAAAAGAGGACATCTCCGTATTTCCATTCATTAACGGGCTTGCTCCGTAAAGATAGGCTTTTGCACGAACAGCCAATGCAGCACCTTTTGTAGGACGTGAGGCATCGCGGCTACTGCGGTCACTTACCAGATGGTCGGCAGCCAGCAGCATCTGTTCGGAGATGTACTCCACACATTCGTCATAACTGTTCCTCGGATAAGCCAGATCGGCGTATGACGCCTCATAGTCGAGTCCTTCATCAGGCAAGATAGGAACAGGACCATATTTTCTCAACAGAAGCCAATAGAGGTAACCACGGATAAAGTAGGCCTGTCCCTTGAGATCCCTGTATCTCTCTTCGGTAATCTCATCACCCGGATGCACATTTTGAATGAAAATGGAAGCCTGGCGAATACCTTCATAAGACTGATCCCAGGGTCTAGAAATCAGATCACCTACATTACCCCCGTATTGTGGCCCATATTGGCCAAATTTATAGTTTGAGAATGAGATTCCGGCCCCACCCTCCGTAAAGATCATGTCATCCGAGTAGTTTGTCAGCGTAAACCGCACATGTCCAACCTCCAGATTGAAGGAAAGAAGCTGGTAATAAGCGTTGGCCAGCCACTCCTCAGTGTAATCACGGCTATTAAATATTCGTTCCAGATTCTGTCTGTCACTGAAATAACGTTCAACATCCAGATAATCGGAACAGGATTGGAAGAACGTGCCCAAGCCCACAATAACAGTTAATAGAAAATATTTTCTTTTCATACGATTATTTCTTCTTTATGATGTACATTACTCGCTAAATCATTTGTATTTGTCAATAATGATCCTGCTTATTTCACACCATTATGTGTTTCTTATTCAGATTAATAATTAAAGATTTACGGTCAGTCCAAATGTGACTGTTTTTCCCAGCGGATATTTCATCCCGTTGGAGCTTCCCATTTCCGGATCCCACAATTTAAATTTAGAGAATGTCAACAGGTTCTGACCGATTACATGCAGACGCACCTTATCCAGATAGAGCTTTTGGGTCAGTGACTTGGGCAAGGTATACCCCATCTCCAGCGTTTTCAGCCGGAGATACGAACCATCTCTAAGCCAATAGGTGGAAGGGCGGTAATTGTTTGCATTCCCTCCGTAACTTAATCGAGGGTATTCGGCTTGTGGATCTTCATTGACCCCCAGGATCCAACGATTGGAGTCTGCCATCTCTTCCAGAATATTTCCCCATTCACCATTGATGAAAGGATAAACAGTGAATCCGTTGATAAAGAAATTGGATTTCCCTGCACCTTGAAAATGGAGGTTAAAGTCAAACCCCTTCCAGGAAGCGGAGAGTCCCAAGCCGTAAATAAGATTGGGTCTTGTAGTGGCTCCAATGGGTACAATATCGTCATTATTCACGATACCATCACCGTTGACGTCCTTGTATTTAATATCCCCGGGCATCACATCTCTAACATCAGCAAAATCCTGACGAGGACTGTTCCGGATATCATCATAATCTTCGAAAAGGCCTAAAGCAACCAATCCTTTTGCCTGATCTACCCGAAAGCCGGTACGACGAAGGTAGGGATAACGGTTTACCATCTCATCAGCTTCCAGAATTTCATTCTTGCTGTAGGTGAAGTTCCCCCGTACCTGAAAAGCTACTTCTCCAATCCTTTCATCAAATTTGAAGTTGCCGTCGAACCCTTCCGACTTCACACTCCCCACATTAGCTGATGGGTTGTCACCCTGGATACCGACCATATCGGACAGATAGTCCCGACCCATATAGATTCCTTCTCTTTTTTCATCAAAATAGTCCAATGTAAGGCCAAATTTATCTCCCCAGAGATAGAGGTCAATACCCACATCGTGCTTTTTAGCGATCTCCCAGGTTACATTATTCGATGATACACGGGTATAGCTCAAGCCGGGATAACCAAATGCACTGTTCATGTCGCCCCAGTTGTAATAGACCTCCTGATTACCGGCCCCTGTACTGCGTTCATAGTTGCCGAAATTGGCCAGATAGGGAAAGCGAGAAGAGGAGTTATCACTACCTACCTCTCCATATGAATAGCGTATTTTTAACATCCCTAGCCAGTCAATATTGTCCCTTACGAAATTTTCTTCAGCTATGTTCCATGCAGCTGAATAGGCCGGGAAGAAGCCAAATTGATGTCCTTTGGCAAAGTTCTCCGATCCGTTGTACCCGAAATTGTAGTTCAGCAAATAGCGATTCTTGTATCCATATGAGAAGTTCCCTGCCAATCCCTGGTGGCGTCGGGCGATACCTTGCATGATATCACTTCCAAAACCCGAGGTATTCACATAATTATCATGTGTATATTTGAGGACACTCCCGATGTTGTGATCACCAAAATTTCTGCCGTAAGATAATTCCGCTTCAACAAATTCCTTTCTGTCTCCTGTTGCCGAGGAATTCTGCGACATCAACCGTTCCGGAACCAAACGGTTAAATACAATCGCTCCGTTTGAATCACGTTGCCGTTCAGCCCTCCACATCTCCGGGTTTTTCCGGCGCTGGATATAGTTGTAATTATAGGTATCATATCCGAAACGCCCTGTAAATTTCAATCCTTCAGTAATGAAATCGAGCTTTTGCTCTAAAGTAATATTCGAATTGATGGTGTTTTGCCATATCTCGGAATATCCTGTTTGGGTGGCAGCTATCCAAGGGTTATAGGCTGCTTCCCAAGATGATGTGAATGTTCCTTCTTTCTGCATGACAGGAACATATCCATTCGAATACATCACCGGCATCGTGACAGGATTGTAACCGAATACGGAGTACCAGATATCATCGGTATTGACCACACCGGAGCGGTTCGTTTTCTCCAGTGCTCCGCCAATACCCACCTGAACCAGTGTAGTGGAAGTGATGTTCATATCAATGTTCATCCGATAGTTATAGCGCTGATAGTTGGCATTCGTACTATACTCCTTCATCGTTTTGTCCACATTGTACATTCCACCTTCATCAAGGAAACTGCCGGATAGATAATACCTGGCTTTCGATCCTCCCCCTTTCACACTCACTGAAGAGCGGTAGGTGGGTGCACCATCCTTTAATAAAAGACCCATCCAGTCTACATTGGGATAAATATCAGGGTCGAGCTGTTCACCGATCATCATTAACTCCTGATCGGAATAGACGGTTCTCTGATTACGGCTAGTACGCGCCTCGTTGGCCATAGATGCGTACCTCAGCCCATCCACGAATTTTGGTGTCCGCGTGCGGGTAGTCCAGGTATATTCCGTCTTGGCATTCACCTCTACTTTTCCGTCGTTACCTCTTTTTGTGTTGATCAGGATAACCCCATTTGCACCACGTGATCCATAGATTGCAGTAGCAGAGGCATCTTTCAGTACTGAGAAAGACTCGATATCTTCAATATTGAGTTCATCCATGCTTCGTTCAAACCCGTCCACCAGGATCAGCGCACTGGAGCTGCCCCCAAATGTGGATATACCACGAATCCAGAACTCAGAGGTGTTGGAACCCGGTTGTCCTGAACGTTGCATCGCCATAACTCCAGCTACATTACCTGCCAAAGAGTTGGATATGCTGGAGGAGGACGTCTTCAGCGTACCCACTTCAACGGTGGTGATGGCTCCGGTAACGGTCACCTTTTTCTGGGGTCCCATACCTGTAATGGTGACCTCATCGAGCGCTGTAGCTTTTGACTCCAGCATCTTGACATTCAGCACCATGTTCTCGTCCTTGACCAGATGCTCCTGATTTTCATAACCGATATAGGAGAAAACCAAATATTGAAATGCCTCGACCTCTATCTTGAAATTGCCATCGATATCCGAGGCAACTCCCAGTCCGGGCTTGTCTTTAATAATTACGGTTGCACCGATCATCGGAAATCCCTCTTCGTCGACAATCGTTCCGGTGACCTCGACCTTCTTTTTTTGCGCAGATGCACTCATTGCAAAGAAGAGTAAGCATAAAACGGATAGAATATATTTCTTCATCATTAATAGTGTGTTTTTGTTCCTTTTAGATTTGTAGTTCTGGTTTATTCAACTGAAATTGTGCGTATACGCTTGTTTTCTTTGTCAGCAACATAGAAAATCTCTTCTTCTTCATCGTAACAGATGCCTGTAGGTTCTCGGAAGCGGGCCGTTTCGCGCGCTTCACCGTCAATCCAGCCCCATACCTGGCCATCCACACCCTGGCTACCACGTCCAGCAAAGGTACTGACTTCCCCATCGGGGGTTACCTTACGGATCGCGTTGTTATTATGATCGCAAAGGTAGAAATCATACACATCCTGCTTCCCCTGTGCCACATACTCCTTATTTTTTACAAAAACACCTTGGCGAGGCCGATTAAAGCGGGCAGCGCTTCCAGGTGCATCGGCATAACCCGAACTACCACCGATATTTCCTACGTGGAGTACTGATGAAACCAGTTCCTTTTTATCTTTATCATAGGCACACCGGTACACACCATTGAACCCGGTCATATAGACGTACATGTCATCGGGATGTCGGAACATGAAGACATGATCGCTGGAATTGGCTTTCACACTGAATAACGACTGTCCGTCCCACATCTTTGCTTGCTCATCAAAGATCTGTTTCGCTTTATAAACCTCCGATGATGTCCAGGTATTATAAAAAATGGTGCCATCCTGCATCGATATGGCAGAATAGGAGCATTGTGCATAAAGATAAGGGTATACCTTTCTGAACCCCTCGTTCCGTAAAGCGTAGTGTATGTTAGGCATCTGATGCCGGTCGTTCCAGTTCCCACGGCCATTGTCATCCACAAAGAAGAGTGTGTCGCGTGTCGGGGTATCGAACAGCATCGATTTTACCTGATGCACACCTGCCTGCCCTTTCATAAAGACCGTCGAGACCTCCTTGGTGGTGAGGTTTATTTTACGAAGTGCCGCCAGATTCTCTTTGTCAATGACATAGATGATCTTGTTCCCCTCATCATCAATATCAAATTCCAACCACCAGGGGTTTTGAAATTCAGCCTCATCAAATGAACCGTTAATGATACTGGAAGAGTTTGTTTGCGGATCCACCTTCCCTGTTAAAGTATTCACCTGCAATGCCTGGTGAAGTGTAAATTGTTCTTCAAACTGGTGCTCCTTGATCACTTTACCCTCCTTATCCTTAATCCTGACTGCCACATCACCCTGACCGGAACGTCTGGGTGTCATGACGCAGATTTTTGTACCGGAGGAGCCAATCACAGGAGCTGATATTCCTCCAATGGTAACTTCAATATTCGAAACGTCTGTTCCGAAATTACTCCCTTCAATAAAAACCAGTGTACGTACAGCCCCCTCTTTTGGTGAAAAATCAGTAAAGACAACTGGCTTGGATGGATCGGCGGAAACCTTCGGTACAGCCCCATTATACCCTCCCTCATCACTGCAACTTGTAACACCAAAACCTACTCCAATGAGCGCGGCTATACAAATTGATAATAACTTTCTTTGAATTCTTCTGTGCATTTCTGTGTTTTTTTAGAATAAATTTATATAAAATAAACCATGAATAAATAGGGTTTCTTAACTTTCGTGGAATACATAACAATGTACTTCACTCAACTGAGTCGGATCACTCAATTGAATTTCAATTGATTCAAATAAAAACAGATTTATTTACCGAAATCGTCGCGGACAAACAAGACTGTATCTATCATTTGAGTTACATCGTACAAAGATATAACAAAGAAACAAGTTTGCGAACAATTTTTATAACAATTCCATCTCAATGTATAGCACATAAGTCTCAAGCAGGCAATATCGAAATAAGTAAACACCTGTTATATAATTATATATAAATCAGGTCGACTCAATTAAATACTGTAAAAAATCAATGAAGAAAGTTATATCTTTATCCAACAATAGATAAAAAAAGCGAAAAAAGAGATAAAAAAAGCGACTGCCTCAATTTTGAGACAGTCTCTTCTTCTATGTATTGTCCTGCTTTTAATTTACAATTACTGCAGACGAGACACTACCATGCTCCCACCTGGTCCCTACCTTGCTCGGTATCTCTCCCTATTTCCCTTATATTTCGCTTATATAACAATGAGGAGATAACGACCCATCACCCGTGCATTACCCGTGCATTATCCGTACAGGACGTTGTTTCTTCTAGGACTTTCCCCCTTCATGGGAAAATGTGCAAATGAAAAGAGACCATCTCCACAGTTATTTTGAGACAGCCTTCTCTTTTTTTGATTTAGCCCCCAAGGTCTTACTGAATGAAGTGAATCATTTTCGGAATCGTCAGGTAATCTATATTTTGGAAAGAAATATGTTACATAACATATAGAAACTTTTTTTAATGTAACATTAAGCATATACATTTGCATCCATGTCAGCACAGAACAGCACAGAACAGTAGATGCTACTTCCATGTAAAAATTTCCTAGAATGAGTTTGATATTTGACGGGAAGAAAACCAAAGTCCAGCAATTGGCAGAATACATCCAGGATGCCATTGCCACCAATGAGTTGAAAGTGGGTGAAAAACTACCCTCGATCAACCATTTAAGCCGTCAGTTCTCAGTCTCAAGAGATACCGTGTTCAAGTCTCTTTCCGACCTGCGGGCACGGGGTATGATAGATGCCATTCACGGAAAAAACTACTACGTTGCCTCTCACACCAAAAACATCCTGCTTTTGTTGGATGAATATTCCCCTTTTAAAGAGGCCTTACACCATTTACTTGTATCGCGCTTACCTAAGTCGTACAAAATTGATCTTTGGTTTCACCAATACAACGAACATTTATTCAATAACATCGTACATGATTCCATTGGCAGGTATAACAAATATCTGGTCATGAATTACGACAACGAAAAGTTTGCCGATGTATTGATGAAAATCGACAAGAAGAAGTTGCTGTTGCTCGATTTCGGAAAATTCGATAAAAATGGATATTCCTATGTCTGCCAGGATTTCGACAAAGGTTTGTACGATGCCTTGTTGTCTATCAAAAAAGATTTGGGTAAATACAAGAAGCTTATTTTCGTTCACAACAAATACCACAAGCATCCGCAGAGTAGCAAAACAGCCTTTAGTGACTTTTGTCTCGACCATAAGTTGGAATTCGGTATTCTTGATGAGATTTCGGAGAGAACAGTGATTCAGAAAGATTACTTCTATCTGGTTATCAAACAGGAAGATGTTGTGAAAATTGTAAAGCAGGGACGCAAGGATCGTTTAAAACCTGGAAAGAATTACGGATTGTTGGCATACAATGAAAACCCTTTTTATGAAGTGATTGAAAGCGGCATTTCCAGCATCGGAATCGATTGGGACGAAATGGGTCGCATAGCAGCAGATTTTGTACTTGATGAGCAAGTCGTGCAGGTCTATTTGCCGACTGTCATTAAGAAGAGAGAATCATTTTAATTATCTGTAATGCAATTAGATGACATAAAAAATATTACATTCTAAACTGTAAAGAAAATGAATAAGTATCCAAAAATTGGTATACGCCCTACCATTGACGGTCGTCAGGGAGGTGTAAGAGAGAGTCTTGAAGAGAAAACAATGAACCTGGCAAAATCAGTAGCCAAACTCATTGAAACAAACTTGAAAAACGGGGATGGCAGTCCCGTTGAATGTGTCATTGCCGACGGGACCATTGGCCGTGTTGGAGAAAATGCTGCCTGTGCCGCCAAGTTTGAGCGGGAAGGCGTAGGTGCCACCATTACCGTTACCTCTAGTTGGAATTACGGTTCGGAGACAATGGACATGAATCCACACTATCCCAAAGCAGTCTGGGGTTTCAATGGCACGGAACGACCGGGTGCTGTATACCTTGCCGCTGTGTTGGCTGCTCATACGCAAAAGGGATTACCGGCCTTCGGCATCTATGGCAGAGATGTACAGGATGCCACCGACAACACCATCCCCAAGGACGTGGAAGAAAAACTGCTCCGTTTTGCTCGTACAGCACAGGCAGTGGCCACCATGCGGGGACAGTCTTATCTGGCTATTGGAGGCACCTGTATGGGTATTGCCGGCTCAATGGTCAATCCTGATTTTTTCCAGAAATACCTGGGCATGCGCAACGAATCAGTCGATTCCACCGAGATTCTCCGTCGCATGAAGGAAGGCATCTATGATCCCGATGAGTATGCCAAGGCGATGGCCTGGACCGAAAAATATTGCAAGGTGAACGAAGGAATAGATTTCAACCGGCCTGAGAAACAAAAAAGCAGGAAAGAAAAAGATGAAGACTGGGAGTTTGTGGTGAAGATGACCCTCATTATCCGCGACTTGATGAAAGGAAATTCCAAACTCCAAGAGATGGGTTTCAAGGAAGAAGCCATCGGGCACAATGCGCTGCTGGGAGGTTTCCAAGGACAACGTCAGTGGACAGACTTTTTACCAAACGGTGATTTCAGTGAAACCATCCTGAACAGTTCATTCGACTGGAACGGCATCCGTGAAGCTTATGTCCTGGCTACCGAAAACGACTCGCTCAACAGCGTATCCATGCTTTTTGGACATTTGCTTTCAAATAAGGCCCAACTCTTTTCGGATGTGCGGACTTTCTGGAGCCCTGAATCGGTAAAACGTGTATCGGGAAAGGAACTTACCGGAAAAGCTGCCAACGGCATCATTCACTTGATTAACTCTGGGGCTACCACGCTCGACGCCACTGGTAAACAGCAGTTGAACGGCGAACCGGCCATGAAAGAACCCTGGCACATCACTGAGGAAGAAGTGAAAGCTTGCTTGGATGCAACCACATGGTCACCTGCCAACAGGGATTATTTCCGTGGTGGAGGCTACTCCTCCACTTTCCTTTCGGAGGGCGGCATGCCGATGACCATGTGCCGGTTGAACCTGGTCGACGGTCTGGGACCGGTCTTGCAGATTGCAGAAGGATGGAGCGTGGAGATTGATCCGAAGATACACGATATCATCAACGAGCGTACCGACAAAACCTGGCCCACCACCTGGTTTGCACCCCGTATAACCGGCAAAGGTGCATTCAAATATGTTTATTCGGTAATGAACAACTGGGGTGCAAACCATGGCGCTATCAGTTATGGACATATCGGTCAGGATCTGATTACTTTGGCCTCGATATTGCGTATTCCGGTGTGCATGCACAACGTGAATGAAGAGGAGATCTTCCGTCCTTCGGCATGGAATGCTTTTGGCATGGACAAGGAGGGAGCCGACTATAGGGCCTGCAAGAATTTCGGTCCCATTTATAAATAATAATGCATTCGGGGCATGCATCACCAGTAACGACGGAATGCATGCCCACGAATCTAAAACAGAGGTATATGCTTAAAAAAATACCAAAAACAATATCGCCGCAATTACTCAAGACGCTCATGGAGATGGGGCACGGCGATGAAATTGTAATTGCCGATGGCAACTTTCCCTGCCACAGCATTTCAGAGAATGTAATCCGCGCCGACGGAATATCGGGGACTGAAATACTGGGCGCCATCATGGAATTATTTCCGCTCGACACCTATAGCGAACAGCAGGTTTTTCTGATGGAAGTAGTAGCTGGAGACGACTATAATCCAGAGATATGGGAAGATTACAAGAAGATCCTGCTCACGTCTGGAGAATCATTTACAATAGGATATATTGAACGTTTCGCTTTCTATGAAAGGGCCCGAAAATCGTATGCAGTCATCGCTACCGGAGAAGAAGCATTGTATGCCAACATCATTCTGAAAAAAGGAGTCGTAAAGTGAGATACAGAAAAATATGAACACATCAAAATCATCGTTACTCAAACACAACGGCTTGAATTATTTACTGCCGTTCATCCTCATTACAGCTTGTTTTTCACTCTGGGGCTTTGCCAACGACATTACCAATCCCATGGTCAAGGCTTTCTCCAAGATCTTCCGGATGAGCGTCACGGAGGGTGCATTGGTACAACTGGCTTTCTATGGTGGCTATTTCGCCATGGCTTTTCCGGCGGCAATTTTTATCAGGAAGTTCTCCTACAAAAAAGGGATCATGCTGGGGTTATTGCTCTATGCTGTGGGAGCTTTTCTCTTTTTGCCGGCAAAAGAATCAGGCAGTTTCTACCCATTTCTGGCTGCCTACTTTATCCTGACCTGCGGATTGTCGTTCCTGGAAACAAGCGCCAACCCCTATATTCTGACCATGGGACCGGAAGAGACATCTACACGCAGGCTCAACCTGGCGCAGTCGTTCAACCCGATGGGATCGCTGGCAGGTATGTATGTAGCCATGAATTTTATTCAGGCACGGCTGAATCCAATGAGCACCTCCGAAAGGGCAGTGCTTCCCGATGCAGACTTCATCGCGATGAAGCAGTCCGACCTCTCCATCCTCATTGCGCCCTATCTTGCCATCGGGCTGGTGGTGATGGCGATGTTTCTGATCATCTGGATTGCCCACATGCCAACCAACGGAGATAAAAATAAAGAAATAAATTTCATCCCCACGCTGAAAAGAATCTTCTCCATCCCCAACTACCGACAAGGAGTAATTGCACAGTTTTTTTATGTGGGCGCGCAGATCATGTGCTGGACCTTCATCATTCAATACGGCACCCGGGTTTTCATGGCCCAGGGAATGGAAGAACAGGCTGCAGAGGTGCTTTCACAGAAGTACAATATCGTAGCCATGATTATTTTTTGTGCGAGCCGTTTTGTATGCACCTATCTCTTGAAATTCATCAATCCGGGCAAGTTGTTGCGGATCCTTGCGGTGGCAGCAGCCATCTTCACCTTGGGAGTAATCTTTTTACAAGATATATCGGGATTATATTCCTTGGTAGCCGTATCGGCCTGTATGTCGCTGATGTTCCCCACGATATATGGAATTGCATTGAAAGGCATGGGGGACGATGCCAAATTCGGTGCTGCAGGATTGATCATGGCTATTCTCGGTGGATCGGCATTGCCTCCGCTACAGGCCTCGATCATTGACCTGAAAACAATCGGAAGTAATTTTCCTGCTGTAAATGCTTCTTTTATTCTGCCATTTATCTGCTTCGTGGTGGTGGCTTGGTACGGTGCGCAAACCTATAGAAGAAGCAAAAAGGTATATTCGTAAACTCAAATAATGAATTCTGGTTCTAAATACGTCTCAACGATATAAAAGGATATTAAATGATTAACTAATAAATAATTATATATTTTATTGAAGGGCAAATTGTGCTCGAGCACATTCTCATTTATCGTCGCGATTGATTCGGAGAAAGTTGAAATACACGTAATAACAGATTATAAAACAATGAATATTCATAAAATAATTGCATCAACAATGAAAACTTTTTTTAAATTACTGATACTGTTTGCTTCACTCCTCTCCTTGGAATCTTGTTCCATGGGAGATCCGGTGACTAAGATTGTACAGGGTCAAATAAAAGATGAGGTACTGAAAAGGGCGGAAAATAATCTGACCGAAAAACCAATCACGGTGACCGATCATCAGTGCGAAAGAAGTGCGGGAGGAATACATGATTTTTATTCGGAAGGAGATTACTGGTGGCCAGACTCACTCAATCCGGAAGGCCCCTACGTGCGACGCGATGGCCAGACAAATCCCGACAATTTTGTAGCACACCGTCATGCGATGATACGTTTCAGCACGCTGGTCGGTAACCTAACGTCGGCTTATCTGCTGACAAAAGACCGGAAATATATTGATGCTGCACTGGTACATATCCGGGCCTGGTTTATCGACGAAGAGACCAGAATGAGTCCGAACCTGCTCTATGCACAGGCAATCAAGGGCATCACAACCGGGCGCGGAATAGGAATTATCGACACCATTCACCTGATTGAGGTGGTGCAATCGTTATTGAAAATGGAAGAACTGGAATTGTTGTCGGAAGAGGATGAGGAAGGCACCAAGCGATGGATTACAGAATATCTGACGTGGCTGACAACACATGACTACGGAATAGCCGAGATGAATGCACAGAACAACCACGGCACATGCTGGGTGATGCAGGCTGCCATCTTTGCAAAATATACCGGCAACGAGGAAGTGCTGGATCTCTGCACTGATCGGTATAAGACAATTCTTCTACCGGATCAGATGGGGACAGATGGAAGTTTTCCGCGCGAGTTAAGCAGGACCAAACCATACGGGTATTCACTATTTAATCTCGATGCAATGGCCACGGTTTGTCGGATATTGTCGACAGAAGAGGACAACCTGTGGACATATACCACACCGGACGGAAAAAATATGCAGAAAGCGTTTGATTTTTTACTACCTTTTGTAATAGATAAATCCGCGTGGGAATATAAACCCGATGTAATGTATTGGGATGAGTGGCCTGTTGCGCAACCCTTCCTTTTCTTCGGGGCAATCGGATTAAAGAATGAAACATACCTTGAGGTGTGGAAAACACTCGACCATTTTCCTGAAAATGAAGAAGTTATCCGAAACCTGCCCATACGGAATCCAATCATATGGCTTTAATCAGCGCAAAACAATCTACGTATAAAATCACATGAAGAAAATAGTAGTCGGCATAATTTACTCTTTTGTCACGTTGTTTATTTCTGCACAAGTGAACTGGCAGCAGGTTGAACTGGGCGTTTGGAAGGGAGTAATTGGAACACCCGAAGCATATTCTTTGTTGAGTGTGGCCAACGTCTCGCCTCAATCCGAGGCTTTAAAGAAGATGCCGAATGCGAACTTTCCAGCATTCGCTAATGAGGTTGTAGGAGCAGTATCGGACGGCAAGACATCTTTACGGATACCGCTGATAAAAGGAGAGCAATTGTACGGTTTTGGATTGAATTTTCAGACTGTACATCAGCGGGGCAAAATTCTGAACCTGCATGTAGACCATTACGGGGGAAAAGACAATGGTCGGACTCATGCGCCGGTTCCCTTTTACGTCTCTAGTGAGGGGTATGGCGTATTGGTAAATTCTGCACGCTATCTGACAGTTTACGCAGGAACAGGCGTTCGAAAAGATAGCCCCAATGCTCCGGTTGCACAAGACAGGAATACCGATAATAAATGGTCGTCGCGCCCCTATTCCGATGCCGTAGAGATCCTGGTCCCTGCCGAAGGTGTGGAAATATATCTTTTTGCAGGCCCTACCCCGATGGACGCAATCCGCAGGTATAATTTATACTGCGGTGGAGGCACCTTGCCTCCACGCTGGGGATTGGGTTTTACCCAGCGCACACAAAGACTTTATACCGATGAGCAGGTAAAGGAAGAGGTGGCATTGTTTGAAGAGAAAGGGTTTCCGCTGGATTACATCGGTTTGGAACCCGGATGGCAGAGTAAAGCCTATCCCTGTTCTTTCGAATGGGACAAAGGAAGATATCCCAATCCTGCAGGATTTGTAAAAGAAATGGCAGAGCGTGGTGTACGCATTAATTTATGGACCAACCCCTATATTTCTCCTGAATCCGGCATTTATAAAGAGATGGTTCCGTTGAGTGGTTCCCACACAGTTTGGAACGGAATTGTACCAGACTTTTCTTTGGAAAAGGTACAAAAAATATGGACAGAAAAACTAAAAAAAGAGCATATGTCTATCGGCGTCAGCGGTTATAAAATAGATGAAGTAGATGGGCATGATATTTGGCTTTGGCCTGATGTTGCAACCTTCCCTTCCGGGTTAAGCGCGGAACAGATGCGTCAGACCTATGGTTTATGGGTTCAGAAAATAACCACCGATATGTACCGGGAACAAAATGTAAGAACATTTGGTTTGGTAAGAGCTTCCAATGCAGGTGGCAATTCCATGCCCTATGTCATATACAACGATTATTACAGCCATGAAGACTTTATCACTGCATTAATAAACAGTGGATATTGTGGAGTACTATGGACACCGGAAGTAAGAAGCTCCAAAACCAGCGAAGAGTGGCTAAGGCGCTTCCAGTCGGTCGTTTTTTCACCCATGGCCATGATCAATGCCTGGTCCAGCGGAACAAAACCATGGTCGTTCCCTGAGGTGTCCGAAAGCGTGAAAGAATACGCCCTTCTGCGGATGCAGATGATGCCCTATTGGTATTCCGAGTTTGCAAAGTATCATTTCGAAGGAACACCTCCTTTCAGAGGAATGAATATAGAACCGGGGTTTAATGTTAAAATGGTCGAAGAAGTCCTGTCACAAAACCTCGAAGACAATCCCTACCTGGAGGCTGTAAACAGAGAAGTAAAAGACCAGTATATGGCCGGAGAATACTTGCTGGTAGCTCCCATGTTCACGGGTCAAGAATCACGCAAAGTGATCCTCCCCAAAGGGAACTGGTATGATTTCTACACGGGCGAATATGCCGGAAATGGCGAAGTAATCACTGTGACCCCCGGGTTAGAGAAAATACCGGTATATGTGAAAGATGGCGGCATCATCCCCATGATGGCTCCCTTGTTGCACGCACCGAAAGTGGGAGAAATAGTCAATCTTGAAATCCGTCATTACGGGTCAAAACCAAACAGCTATATGCTATACGATGACGATGGCGAAACATTTGATTATGAGAAGGGAGAATATTCCTGGAGAACATTGACCGTGAAGGCAGATAAAATGAACAAACTCATTGGAGAAATCTCCAAAGCTGAAAAGAATAAGCCAAATACCATCGGTAAAGTAACCTGGAGATTTATGACACAAAAACAATAGTAGATTAACAAAAATCGCCCAAATAAAAAAATGAACAAAAAATTATTTTTATCTCTTGCAATTCTCATGATGTCGGTAGCCGGATTTTCTCAAAATCCAAATTCAGCTTTGGATTACAACGAAAAGATGAGTTGGTGGCGTGATGCCAAATTCGGCATGTTCATTCATTGGGGACCTTACTCGATGTATGGCGGAGTGTATAACGGATTTAACCAGCAACGCGGCGGCGCAGAATGGATCATGAACCGATGTAAAATTCCGGTGATGGAGTACCGGGCAAAGGCAAGTACCTTTAATCCGGTAAACTGGAATGCCGATG
>ENA-UOOE01001771-UOOE01001771.1-fermentation-metagenome-genome-assembly--contig:-NODE-1771-length-17299-cov-4.754523_pt1 | contig 17299 bp, 14 predicted proteins | sample MGYA00245776_ERZ724021 | MGnify/ENA primary metagenome ERZ724021 (study PRJEB28704, sample SAMN03018321) | fermentation metagenome | biome: anthropogenic terrestrial biome; feature: soil; material... | reverse complement strand
TATAAATTTTACGAATAATATCTTAAGATTTTATTCTATTATTCATATTGTATTCCAAAAATCATTATTAATCAACTCTTATTTAGTTGTAATACTAATACAAATACACAAAAATTGATTCCATCTCAACTTTCACTAAAGACGTTCATTTATAAGTGATTCTTAAGTTCAGAATGTTTTTATTTTAAAAAGTACAATTTTTTGTGTTTTTTAACTAAGTTTTGTATATAATTAGTAAATAGGTTAAGTTAATTATAAGGAGTGATTTAATTGTCATTTGATTTTATAAAAAATAAAAAAGTTCATTTTATAGGCATAGGCGGAATAAGCATGAGTGCACTGGCTGAAATTCTACTGGAAAAAGGCTTTAAAGTCTCCGGTTCAGATGTGAAATCTTCTGAAACCACAGAAAGATTAAAATCAAAAGGAGCCAAAGTGTATATAGGACAGATAAGCCAAAATATAACCCCTGATATAGATCTTGTAGTGTACACTGCTGCAATTTCAAAAAACAATGAAGAACTATTAAAAGCTAAAAATTTAAATATTCCCCTTATGGATAGAGCTGAATTCTTAGGTGAAATAATGAAAGGACATAAATACAATGTAGCAGTATCTGGTACTCACGGTAAAACTACCACTACTTCCATGTTATCCTCCATAACACTTGAAGCCAATCTGGATCCTACTATACTTGTTGGTGGAAATTTAGATATAATAGATGGAAATGTCAGAATTGGACATAGTCCTTACTTTATTACAGAAGCTTGTGAATATAAAGAATCTTTTCTTAAATTCTTTCCATTTATAGGTATAATTTTAAATATTGATGCAGATCATCTAGATTACTACAAGGATATAGAAGAAATACAAAATGCATTTATAAAATTTGCCAAATTAATTCCTAGAGAAGGATATTTGGTATGCTGTGCTGATGACAGAAGAATGAAAAAAATCATATCAAATGTAAATTGTAACATAATGAGTTACGGTATAGAAAGTGGAGATATTACTGCTAAAAATATATGCTTTGATAGAGAGGGACGTGCTTTCTTTGAAGTATATAAATCTGATAAAAAATTATTTTCTCTAAATTTAAGTGTTCCAGGCAAACATAATATATTAAATGCTTTAGCAAGTATATCTGTTTCTTTGATTTTAAATATATCAGTTGATAATATAAGAGATGGGCTAAAAAACTTTAAAGGTACACATAGAAGATTTGAAATTAAAGGTAAAAAAGAAGGTATAGTAGTTATAGATGATTATGCACATCATCCTACAGAGATCAAAGCAACTTTAAATGCTGTAGAAAATTATCCTCATAAAAGAATAATTTGTGTATTTCAGCCCCATACCTTTTCAAGAACTATAAGCCTATTTGAAGAATTCACCGCTGCTTTTGATAATGTAGATGAACTAATATTAGCAGATATATTTCCTGCAAGAGAAAAAGATACAGGTGAAATAAGTTCATCTATGCTATGTGAGCAAATTATAAAAAGAGGAGTTAAATGTAGGAACATAAAAGACTTCACTTCCATAGTCCAGTATTTAAATGATATTTTAACAGAAGGGGATGTACTTTTAACATTAGGTGCAGGAGATGTTTTTCAAGTTGGTGAATTATATTTAAATCAATAACTCCATCAAAAAATTTATAATTAGGTGTAAAACATCTCTTATAGGGTAATACTATATTTGATATCCTATTGGAGGTGTTAATATGAAAAATTTTTTAATATCTGCCGCTGTAGATATTTTCTTGATTTTAATATCTTATTTCTTATTTGTAAAAATAATCAATGGCCCTACAAGACATAAATTATATAAAAAATTTTTTAGTTCTTTTGCTAAATTTGTAATCTATATATTTATTATAAGTACACTTATAACTGGTATAACTGCCTTCATATTATATAGAACTTCTTACATAGCTTATATAAATATAATATCCCCAGCTTTAGTATCTATATTAGTGGGATTCTTAATGTCAACAGTACCCACAAGAGGTGAGGGAGATAATGAGAATTTACCTGTAAAATAATATTTTCTTATACAAATGGATATTTATTTTAGATTTCATATCTAGTATCTATATTTCACTAAGAAATAGCTAAGAACTAAAGTGATGACACATTTTAGTTCTTAGCTACCTTTTTATTTATTCCAAGGCTACCCTTTTGATAATCTTCTGCTTCTTTAAAGTAGGAGATAAGTATTATCATAACCTGAATAAGTTCTTATGAGGTTCAGATGGAAAAAAGTATTCCTTATCGGCAAAATTCACCTAAACCTAAAAATCAATTAATATAAAATTACATTACTGAAAATTTTGAAATTATACGCTATTCTGTAACTATCTAAATATGTTATAATTGTAGAATAAAAAACTTGAAAAGGGGTTGTTAAAATTATGAAAGACAAGTATAGGGATCTATTTAAGTCAATTGTAAAATCCCACTATGACGGAAACTTTGAAGAGAAAATAGAAGAAATTCTATCGCAAAATAAGCTTGATAAAGAAGAATTTTGTAAAATCATATCTTCACTATGTGGTACTAACATAACTTACAGCTCAAATTTCATGGAAGAATTAAAGAAAGCAATAAAATCTTATAATAAAAATGAAAAAATAATAAATAAGATTACCAACTGCTCTCAAGAGTGTAAAAATAGCGGTGAAACTCCATGTGAAAAATCTTGTCCTTTTGATGCTATATTTATTCACAAGGGAAAAAATTCTCCATCTATAGATAAAGACAAATGTACTGATTGTGGTTTTTGTGTAGATGCCTGTCCTAGTGGTTCTATAATGGATACTGTTCAATTTCTGCCACTTGCTAATATCCTAAAAGGTAATTCTCCTGTAATAGCCATAGTAGCTCCTGCTATAACAGGTCAATTCGGAGACAATGTTACAATGGACCAACTAAGAGCATCTTTTAAAAGAATAGGCTTTACCGATATGATTGAAGTGGCATTTTTTGCAGATATGTTAACTTTAAAAGAAGCAGTAGAGTTTGACAGCCATGTAAAAGACAAAAGTGATCTTGTAATAACCTCTTGCTGCTGTCCTATGTGGGTAGGTATGTTGAAACGAAAATACAATGATTTAGTAAAACATGTATCTCCTTCCGTATCGCCAATGACTGCCGGGGGAAGAGTCCTAAAAAAATTGAATCCCGAATGTAAAGTAGTTTTTATAGGTCCTTGTATAGCAAAAAAAGCAGAAGCAAAAGAAAAAGATATAATTGGCGATATAGACTTTGTACTTACTTTTTCAGAAACAAAGGATATCTTTGATGCACTTAATATAGATCCTTCTAAGATCAAAGGTGATGCTTCACCTGAATACGCTTCTAAAGGGGGAAGATTATATGCTCGTACCGGTGGTGTATCCATTGCTGTAGGAGAAGCTGTAGAAAAGATGTTTCCTGAAAAGCAAAAATTATTTAAGCCAATCCAAGCAAATGGCATAAAGGAGTGTAAAGACTTACTTAACAAAGCTGAAAAAGGAGAAATATCAGCTAATTTTATTGAAGGAATGGGATGTATTGGAGGGTGTGTAGGTGGCCCTAAAGTGCTTATACCTAAAGAAAAAGGAAAAACTAAAATAGATGCTTTTGCCGAAAATTCTGAAATTAAAGTTTCCATAGATAGTAAATGCATGGATAAAATACTGGAACTTTTAGATATTAATTCTTTAGAGGATTTTAAAAACGTTGAAAAAATTGAACTATTAGAAAGACACTTTTAAAATATAATAATTATAAAGCCCTACTTATCACCTTATTATATTAATTTTGTTATATATAAATTATTTTACTATTACATTTATAAAATTTTAGTATTTATGTTATCTTATTTCGATGTTATACTTAGATATGAGGTGATCATAATGCTCAAAAACACTAAAGGGGTTATTTTTGATATGGATGGAACCCTTGTAGATTCTATGTGGCTATGGGAAAGTATTGATAAAAAAATTTTAAATAAAAGGAACATACCAATGCCCGAAAATTTAAAAGAGGCTATACAAACTATGAATTTTTACGAAGTTGCTAAATACTTCAAAACCAGATTTAATCTACCGGAAAGCGTAGAGGAAATTCAAAATGAATGTTATGAAACATGTGTTTATGAATACTCTACAAATATACCATTAAAGCATGGTGCCAAAGAGTTTTTGCTTCTATTAAAACAAAAAAACATTAAAATAGGCCTAGCTACAAGTAATTATAGGGAGTTAACAGAAATAAGCCTTAAGAAGAATAAGGTATATGATCTTTTTGATGCTATAACCACGGTATCTGAAGTCAAAAGAGGTAAAAGTTTTCCTGATATATTTCTTTTAACTGCTAAAAAATTAAATTTATCTCCTAAAGATTGTATAGTATTTGAAGATATCTTGCCTGCAGTTAAAGGTGCCAAAGCTGCTGGTATGGCTGTAGTAGGAGTATATGATTTCTATTCAGATTATCAATGGGATGATATAATAAAACATGCAGATATGTATATATTTAAATACAAAGATTTAACAGAAGATAGTGTGAAATTTTCATCTTTAAGTGAGCTATTGAATATAATGTAATGTTATAGAAATAATTAAATGGAGAAATTAAAAATGCTTACTTTTTTATTTTTACTATTGATAATAGGTAATGCGGTTATTTTATATCGTTTTTCAGACAAAGTTTCGTCACAACGCAGACAAATAATTTCTTTAAAATATGAAAATGATTCTTTAAAATCAAAATTATCAAAAGAATTTCCAAGGAGAATAGATGTTAATTATATTACTCCTCAAAACTTAAGTGGAATAGTTACTATAAAAACTAGCCTCTATTTAGCTCCTACTTTAAAATCTAGTATAGTAAACATTTTAGAAGAAAATACTCTACTAAAAATTGAAGATGCCGCTAAAATTCAAAACCAACTTTGGTATGAAATATCCCTAAATGGAATTAATAGATCATCTAGAATAAATTCTAAAGGATGGGTAAAATCTAATTATATAAAAATAACTTGACTAAACTCCAGCATTGTATAAGCTGGAGTTTATATATATTTGATTATTCCATCTATATATTCTGGAACAATTTTTATTATATCTTTCCTGCAGCAGTATTCTAAATCATCACATAATTTTAACTTTTTTATTCTTTTATAATGAGATGCTTTTTTTATAAATGTTATAATATCTGGATTCTGTTCATAAATATATAATGCAGTCTTAGATATATCTGTAAGATTAGCTTTTATCTTTTTTATTATACAATTTATTATGTATCCACTGCATATAAAATCATCTATAGAAAATTGTCCATAGGTACCTGCATTAACTATTACCACATCATTATTTAAATTTATACTTCTACTTGCTACCTCATCTGCATTTATAAGAGCACCTATCAATATATTTTTAGCCATTATACTTCCCTTTATAGCTCTAGTTCCATTACTTGTGGTAATTACTAGTATCTTATTTTCTACAACCTGTCTACTATATTCCAAGGGAGAATTAGAACAATGAAATCCTTCTATTTTTAAAGCTTTCCTCTCTCCTCCCATTATATATTTTTGTTTATTTTTATTGTATATTTCCAAAGCCTCTTCTATTGTTAATACTGGTATTACTTCCTTGCATCCATTATTAATAGCAGTAATTATTACAGATGTTGCTCTAAGCATATCTACTATTATTACAGATTTATGCAAAATCTTTTCTTCCTTTATATCATCTGCTGATATTATTATATCTATTTTCAATTGAACATCAGCCTTTCCTAAAAATGGTTTTATATACTAACTACAATATATTCCCTGATATATATTTTTATCTTTCATGGCTTTATCAATTTCATTTAAGATTTCCCACTTTTTTAAGCTCCACTTAGGTTCTATAAGTAAATCCTTGGGAGCATCTCCTGTTAATCTGTGGATTACAATGTCAGGACGAATATTTGATAAAGCCATGCATATTATATCTACATATTCCTGCTGAGTCATAAATTTCAGTCTACCTTCATTATATAATTTAATCATAGGAGTATGTTTCATTAAATGAAGTAGATGAAATTTTAATCCTTGTATATCTTGTCCTGAAATATATTTTACTGTATTTATCATATCATTTTGATTTTCTCCCGGCAAACCCATTATCACATGCGTTACTACATCAATATTCCTCTTCCTAAGGTTATATACAGCCTTTTCAAAGGTATATAGGCTATACCCTCTATTTATCTTTTTAGCAGTATACTCATTAGAAGTTTGAAGGCCAAGTTCTACCCAAATATAAATTTTTTTATTAAACTCATGTAACAGTTCTAAAACATCAGCCTCAAGGCAATCAGGCCTGGTGGCTATTGCCATACCCACCACTCCTTCCTGCCTTATAGCTTCTTCATATTTTTTCCTAAGAATTTCTACAGGAGCATACGTATTTGTATAGGCTTGAAAATATACTATATATTTTCCCTGTTTCCACTTTTTATTCATCATTTTTCTTATATTATAAAATTGATCCGTTATAGAAAGATTCCTATCTCCTGCAAAATCTCCTGCTCCTCTTTCACTACAAAAAATACATCCTCCCCTACTTATTTTACCGTCCCTGTTAGGACAGGAAAATCCCCCATCTAAAGATATTTTAAATACTTTACATCCAAATTTTTTTCTTAAATAATAATTTAAATTATAATATGCTTTATCTCCCCATTGCATTATAAGTTTTCATCCTTCCAATGACTATAGATACTAGGATTATTATATCACATTTTAACTACCTTAAAATCCTTTAAGTTCAGTCTCCATTTTCCAATTATGTCAGGAAGGGATTCACTATTATTAGCTTTAGATATAACATCAAAATTCAATATATCTGTATCAAAAGAAGAAAAAACTATATCTACCTTATTAACGGGAAATTTATCTTCAAATTTAAAATTTATTATATCTCCAGAATCCATTTTATACATTCTTATGCAGTGGCCTATACTATCATTTGTATATTGAGCTACAATAAATTTTTCATCAGGAGAAAATGTTAAAAATTCTACTCTAGCATTTTTTAGCATATCTAGATTTATTATATTTTTCCCTACAATTTTTTGATTATATTCATCTATTTGATCTTGTTGTGCATTTTCACTTTCACTATTTCCCTGGCCATTTGAAGAACCAGAACTGTCAGATTGTACTTCCATGCTTTCATCTATTTTTACTACCCCTATATATGAATTCTTATCATAAGTAACTAAGGCTAGATAATCACCATCGTAAGAAAAATCAAGTATTCCAAAATTACTTCTTGGCACAGATATCTTATTCATATTTGCTTCGTCGTCTTTAGAAAATACATACTGAGGCATATTATTTATACCTATTATTACATTTACATTTATATTATCTTTACTCCTCATTTTTATTCTATTTCTTTCAACAAAAGCTTCTCTATCTAAAATACTATTAATTTCACCAATTTTATAATCACTACCTTCTTTTATAACTTTTACTGAATATTCATCCAAAGTTGAAAAAGGCTTACTTAAATCAGATCTTACAATTTTTACTTTAAAAACTCCAGATCTACCAACTTCACTATTATCATTTAAGCTATAACCCATAATATTCAAATTTTGATTTCCATTTGATACAGGAGTTTTTAAAAGTTCCTTAGAATATAGCTTTTTTATATTTTCAATATCATTTTTCATAAGATATTTCATATAGGTATCTACGGTATTAGCTGCAGCTTTCATATCGAAATTTTCATTTATATCGATAGCATTTGGCTTTTTATTTAAATTACATCCAAACAGTATACCTGAAAAAAAAATCATAACAAATATAATTTTAAATATATATCTCTTCTTCATAAATTTTCCACTAGTTAATTTTAATCTATAGTAGAAATTTCACCCCCTTTATTAAAAATAATAATTCATTTTACAAATCTTATTTTTCCCTTAAATAAAATTTTAATTTATAACTCATTATTTTTATTTAACATTTATATACTTAATATTGAGATAGCTTTATCCGAACGCGGCAATTAGCTAATACTCCCATCTTCTTCAAAGTGGGAGATAAGCACGGATAACGTGCCTGGATAAGTTCTTCTAAGGTTCAGATAGAGAAAAGCATTTTTCATAAGCAAACTCCACCTGAACCTTAGAATCACTTGATTAATTGTATTTTATGGGGAGGGATATTTTTGAAAGAAAAAATAATTTTAATTTTTCAGTTATCTACAGTTTTTATAGGAACTGTAGTTGGAGCAGGCTTAGCATCCGGACAAGAAATTAGCCAATTTTTTACACAGTATGGTTATAAGAGCTTTATAGGTATATTAGCCTGTTCTATTATTTACATAATAATGTCTATCATAATAATAAACATAAGTATAAAATACAAATTAAACTCTTATGATGGTCTTATAAAGTTGGTCAGTCCTGGATTTTTAGGTATGGCTACTAATTTTTTGACTACCTTTTTTTTAATTGGAAGTTCAGCAATAATATTAGCTGGAAGCGGTGCTTTAATACATCAATACTTCAACCTTCCTAGATGGGTAGGTATGCTATTGATGTTAATTATATCTACAATTGTACTATCTAGAAATATTAAGGGTCTTATAGAAATAAATTCAATCATAGTACCTTCCCTTATATTAGTTATACTCACTTTATTTATACTATATCTAGCTTTTTATAAGAATATAAACATTTCCTACTTAAAAAGTATACCTCATTATAAAAATAATTGGTTTTTTTCTGCACTAATATATGCAGGATTTAACATATTATGCTATAGTGGGGTGTTAATACCCCTAACCCTTTCCATAAATAAAAAGAAAAGTCTTATAGCTGGTTCCATTATAGGCTCTTTAGGTCTTACTATATTGACTCTTATTATAAATTTTTTATTGATTTTAAACATACCCTATATTTTTAAATATGAAATTCCACTACTTTATATAGCCAATCGTTTTGGAAAAGCACTTCAGATAATGATACTCCTTATAATCTGGCTCGAAATGTTTTCTACCGAAGTGTCTAATATATATAGTGTAGGAAAAAATTTTCAAGAAATATTTAATATATCTTATAAAAAATCGATATTTATAATAATTCTTATTACAATTCCCGTATCTCAAATTGGTTTTGTAAATCTTATTTCTTTTCTATATCCAGCTTTTGGAGTAGTTAGTCTTATATTTATAATACAATGTATAATTTTTTACCTTAAAAATTAAATTTACAATAAATTCAGTAGTAATATTTCATTTAAACACTATTAATACTTAATTTTAATACTGGACACATCTCTACAACCGGAATATACTTAAAAAGTACTAATAACACATTACTTAAGGAAGTGCTTTTTATGATGAATTATCTTAAAAATTGCCAATTATGTCATAGGTATTGTAAGATAAATAGATTGGAGGGAAACACCGGATTTTGTAATGCAGGTAAAAATATAAAAATAGCTAAAGTATGTCTGCACAATTGGGAAGAACCTTGTATCTCTGGAAGTAAAGGTTCTGGAACCGTATTTTTTTCCAACTGCAATTTAAAATGTGTTTTTTGTCAGAACTACCCAATAAGTGCCAATGGTATTGGAAAGGAAGTATCTATAAAAAAACTCAGTGAAATTTTTCTATTTCAACAAAACAAGGGGGCTCACAACATAAATTTAGTTACACCTACACATTATATTCCTCAAATAATTGAAGCTTTGGATATAGCAAAATCACACGGTCTCAGTTTGCCAGTGTTATTTAATACAAACAGTTATGAAACTTTATCTGCATTAAAAGCTTTAAAAGGACACATAGATGTATATCTGCCAGATCTAAAATATTTTAGTAATAAATATTCCATTAAATACTCTAGTGCTCCAGATTATTTCATTCATGCTACAAAAGCTATAGAAGAAATGTTCAATCAAGTAGGCAGTGTAAAATTTGATAAAAATGGCTTAATAACAAAGGGAGTTATAATAAGGCATCTTATGCTTCCCGGGCTACTATTTGACTCTAAAAAAATAATAGATTATATTTATAATACCTTTGGTGATTCAGTATACATAAGCATTATGAATCAATATACTCCTCTATATAAATCTTTCAAATTTCCTGAAATAAATAAACCTCTAAATTTGAAACACTATAATTCCTTTATAAATTACTGCCTTTCATTAGGTATAAAAAATGCATTTATTCAAAGCAGTGGAACTTGTTCTAAAAATTTTGTACCCCATTTCGACTTACAGGGAATTTAGTTTAAAATATATAAAACTGACTAAATATAAATTAGCCAGTTTTACATTATATTTTATATTTATATAATTCTGCTTTAAAAGATTCTGTTATATTTTTAAATTCATGTATATTACTCATAAGATTTTTAATTTCATTAGTATAACTGGATACACTAGCACTTACTTCTTCAGAGGATGCTGAATTTTGCTGTGCAATTGCAGCTAAAGACTCCATATTTTCATATATTCCAGATATAGCTTCTGACTGTATATTCAACTTATCTATAGTTTTTATCATAGATTCAGCTACTGTTGCCGCTGCAGTAGTTGCTTCATAGCTTATATTCCTGACATCTTTTAAATTTTCGTTTTCTTCTTTAAGAACATTAAATTGTGATTCTATTTTATCTACCAATACCTTTATTTCATCTACAAATTCAATTAAATTAGAATTTATATCCTTAACTGCACCTTGAGATTGTTTTGCTAAAATTCTAATCTCCTCTGCTACTACTACAAATCCCTTCCCTTGTTCTCCAGCTCGAGCTGCCTCAATGGAAGCATTCAGTGCCAATAAATTAGTCTGTTCTGAAATCTCTGAAACTACCGAAACTATACCTGTAATATCTTCTACTTTTGACTGAAGTTCTAATCCTCTATCATTAACCTCTCCAAAACTCTGTAATATAGCTAGTATATTTTTACTAGTATTGTCTATATTCTCATAACTATTATTTATTTTATCTATTGATTTTTCTAATTCCAGTTTATTATTATTCTCATCCTCCACTATATCCTTTAAGTGTGTAATATTATCATTCAATACTGTCACCACATTCTGAGTATTTTCTGCCTGATCCACAGCACAGTTGGCTACTTGTTCCACCACGTCCGATATTTCACTTGAAGTACTGTTCATAGAATTAGATATTTCATTTATATTAGACACAAAAGTACTCATCTCATCAGTTACACCCTTAAATCCTGTAAAATCTGCTTTAATAACATTTTTATGTTTTTTAAGAAGATTAAATATATCCTCAAAAAAATCATTTGTCTCTATATCCCCATCTTCAATATAATTACTGTTATTAATTTTATCTATGGTTTCCATTATGATGGATTTAGGTCTCATAAGTATAGAACAGGAAATATATGATGCAAAAAAAACTAATATTGAAATTACTATAGACTTAAGCCAATCATTTAATCCAAATATTAAAATAGACATTATTAAACAAAATACAAAATTAATTATTCCCATTTTTAACCCTATATTATTTATAATTCCAAATGAAAGAAATTTGTTAAGCCCATATACCTTCTTATAATATATTTCCTTATCAAAGGTAAATTTGAACCTTGCTGAATCATTATTTCTATCTATTTGTTCTATTTTCAACTTTTCACCAAAAAACTTAGCACTTCCCTCTATCATTCCTATAAGATAATCAAACATACCTCTTTCGGATTTATACTCAAATACAGCAGTTTTTGAAGATATAGGATTAATCTTTACCAAAGGTGGTTTAGCTCCTGGAAATTTCTTAGTCATAGCTACATGGACATCAAACATTGATCTTAAAAATGAATATAAATTTTCATGTTCAAAAAAAGCTGGATAATCTTTGTAAAAAGCATTTATATTATCAAGGCCTATTTTTTTCCATAATTCTTTTATATCTTCATCATTAGCTTTTGCTATATATTCTATTACTTTTTTTACTTCTCCGTCATTTACATTCTCTACAGGGGAAAATATCTTGGATGCCCCCCACCTAACTGAATTCATAGCATCATTTACAGTTTTGTCATTATATAATTTTCTGCAAGTTCTCATCCATGTAGCAATAACAGTACCTTTCATTTTTTCTTCCTCCTTTCAAAATTTTTATCAATTTATCCGAAGGTAGCAATTAGCCAACACCCTCATCTTTTTCAAAGTGGGAAATGAACACTGCTGAAAACCTGGATAAGTTCTTCTAAGGTTCAGATGAAAAAAACATTCCTTACGATCAAACTTCACCTGAACCTAACAATCACTTCATTTGTAACAATTATCTCTAATTTTCAAAAAAGTCTCATTTAAAATGAAAAATTTTTTCAAAGGAAACTTATATAACATAATTAATTATACAACAGAATTGGTCTTTTACAAAATTCACTGTAAAATCTTGTAGCCCTTATGAAATAAAGATTCTAACCATAATAACATTTTAGGTTAGAACTTTTTAATTATGTACTTAATAATTTTTTACATTATAATTTTATTTCCAACTTATCTAATTTTGCAATTACTTTTAAATCTTTGATTTCTAATGTTTCAGTTCTTATACTATTTTTACTACTTATGAGTAGAACTTTTTTATTATCCAATTTTTTTATTTGTCTTAACTCTCTTTTCCCATTATATTCAACAAGGCATATGGAATTATTCTCAATTTCTCCAGTTATATGTGCTAAGGCTAGATCTCCATGTTGTATTCTAAAGCCTTCCATATCATTACTTTCTATTTGTAAATAAATAACCTTGTCTTGAGCATATCCTTCTACTTTGTTATTTATTATGAGTAACTGCTTAAAATTAATTACTCTATTCATATTATATCCATAAATAGGTATCTTTTTTAAAACTGAACTAAATGCTTCGCTCCAAACATCCTGAACTTTTTCTTTTTTAGATACAGGAGAAAATTTCTCATTTTTTTCTTCTTCATACACCTGTTCCTCAAAGAACATAGTTATATCATTTATATTTTTACCTAAAATTTTAGACAATTTATCAATTATACCTTGACTTGCTATTTTCCTTCCTAATTCTACTTCATTAATAAATTTTTCTGATACACCTAATTTTTTACCCAATAATTTTTGACTAATTCCTAATTCTATTCTTGCAGATTTTATTTTTTCTCCTACTCTACTCATTTTCTCCTCCTGATTTAATCTTGTAGATAATAATTATTTATTATAATTAAATTCTATATAGAATTTAAAAACTTTACTCTTTTAAAAGTTTATAACTTAACTTTATTATATATTGACTATTCATAGAGTTAAATATCTTTATCTTTCCAATTTTATTTTTATTGCCTTCTATATGATATTTAATAAGTTGTCTTTTCAATTGTCTAACGGTTCCTTTACTTCCATCTAGTATAGGGACATCCTGATTTAAAACTTTGGATATACTTTTTTTTATAAAAGGATAATGGGTACATCCCAATACTATTGCTGCAATTCCATTTTCCTTTAAAGGATTTAACTTTTTTTCTAAATAATGCTCTATTTCCGCTCCTTCTGTTTTTCCCTCCTCAATAAGTTCTACTAAACCACTGCAGGGAAGTGGTAAGATATTTGAATTACTATATCTTCTCATAAGATTATTAAATTTACTTTCCTCTAGAGTCATAGGTGTTGCCATTATTATTATATTTCCTTTTCTATTACATTCTACTGCAGGTTTTAAGGCTGGCTCTATACCCACTATAGGCATATATTTACTGTACACTTTTCGTAGATCTATTATAGCAGCACTAGTCGCCGTATTACATGCCACTACTAAGGCCTTTATATTTTTCTTTAATAAAAATTCTACAGCATTAAATGTGAGTCTTTTGACCTCTTCTACAGTTCTGACTCCATAAGGTGCCATCTTTGAATCCCCAAAATAAACAAAATTTTCATTGGATAAGATTTTAACAGCTTCTTTTAATACACTTATTCCACCCACTCCTGAATCAAAAAAACCAATTGGTCTATCCTCAGAATCCACTTTATCACCTCACTACTTAAATAAAATATTATACATTTTATTATATAATATAGATTTAAACCACACAAATTTTAAAAAGTATGGATAAATATATTTAATTTTTAAACCTTATTCCTTAAAATTATATTTTATATTTTTTTACTATTGCAACTTGACCTATAAATTTATTCAAAATCTATTGACATCTATGAATATTAATTATAAAATCATAAATATATAAAATTTAAATAATTAATAAATAATTTATATTTTATCGATTAAAATATAAATTAAATTGACTATACACTGACAGAGTATTAAAAATTCATACTCTTCTAATCATTTATAGGAGGAAAAAACTATGTTAAAAGATTTAATCTATGTAATACCTAAGACCATGCAATCTGAAGATAGCTTAAAAGAAACACTAACTTCCCACCCTGAGATAAAATTTGTATCCCTTGTAGGTATAGACCTTTCAGGAAATGATACTGATGAAAAAATCCCCATTAAAATTTTCCTAAAAGATATATCTGGATTTTTAAAAGGCTCAATTCAGACTGATGGTTCATCTGTAGTTCTTCCAGGTATAGCTACACTAAACAATGCGAAAGTTGACATGGTATGTGATTGTGATGTAAATTGGTATGTAGACTATAATACTAATAATATCGATCCTGAAACAAATAAACCCGTAGGAACACTTAGAATCCCATGCTTTTTCTATCATGAACACAAGGCTGTGGATTCTAGATATGTACTAAAAAATTGCATACAACACTTTGAAACAAACCTTCTAAATCTATTCAAAGAATATCCAAATTCCCTGTCTTCTTTTGGAGTAAAATATGAAGATATAGATGATGTAGTTGCTACATGTGCAACAGAGTTAGAATTCTGGGTAAATACTCCTAATAACTCTGCTGAAATTGAAGAATTATCTACATCTCAAACACTACAAGAACAATATTGGACTAGAACTAAGGGTGCAGTAAGGACTGCTTTAGAACAAACACTTTCAGTCATGGAATTATACGGATTGGAACCTGAAATGGGGCATAAAGAAGTAGGAGGAATAAAATCTAATATTGATGATAAGGGAAGATTTAATCATATAATGGAGCAACTTGAAATAGATTGGAAATATTCTACTGCAGTACAATCTGTGGACAATGAATTGCTGGTAAAAAGTATAGTTAAAGAAACTTTCAGAAATAATGGATTAGAGGTTACTTTCCTAGCTAAACCTATAGATGGAGTAGCTGGAAGTGGAGAACATACTCACATAGGCATGGCATTGAAACTGAAAAGTGGTAAAATGATAAATTTATTTTCTTCTACTAAAAATCACTTTTTAAGTATTTTTGGTTACGCTTCAGTAATGGGAATACTTAAAAACTATGAGGTTATAAATCCTTTTGTTTCTTCTACAACCGATGCCTTAAGAAGATTAAAACCTGGATTTGAAGCACCTGTTTGTATAGTAACTTCTATAGGACATTCTGTCGAGATACCTTCAAGAAACAGAACTGTACTCATAGGAGTCGTAAGAGATTTAGAAAATCCTTTAGGTACAAGATTTGAACTTAGAGCACCAAATCCTCGTACTAATACTTATCTTGCTGTAACAGGATTATATATGGCTATGTTAGATGGAATAACCTATGCAGTAACCAACGCTAAAACAGAAGATGAGCTTTTAGCTGAGTTATCCAAAAAACCTGAAGAAGATGCATCGTATCTAGAAAAAGGAAGAGCTTATAGAAGTGAGGAAGATGTATTTGAAGATTTTACTGATGAAGAAAGAACTAAGTTCTTTGGTAAAGCTCCTGCAACTGTATACGAAAATTTAATTGCCATCGATAAATATCCAGAAAAGAAAGCTGTGTTAACTAAAGGCAATGTATTAAATGACAAATTAATAAATAGCTTTAAATTAGGTGCTATAAAAAGATGGTTAGTAGAACTAAATCATAGAATTTTAAATGAATATATTAACGAAATAAGGAATTACAAACTTCTCCACTCTGTGGATAAAGCTCTAGATTTAGACGTGGCTACCTGGATGAAAATAGATACTTTGAAATGCTACTTAATGAAAGACTCTTACTCTAATAAAAGTTTATTCTCTAAGATAAGAATTGCATCAGAGGAGGAAAATTATGAGGAAGTATCTAAACTTCAAATAGAAGTAGAACAAAAAATGTCAGAATTAAGAGAATTATACTCTATATACAAAAAAAATTTACTTGATATCTAATATAGAAAACAGAGTAAGCTTTAAACTTACTCTGTTTTAAGGCCGTGAAAATAATTATGTGTATTCTCTTTCTTTAGACAAATAATTTTGAAATGTTGTGATTTGTAAGTTAATGCAAATTAATATGGATAACTGCGAATTATTAATCAGTATTATATTGTATATTATATCCACTTTTGGTCAATAATATACATGCCAATAACAATATAGGGCAATGCTGAGGAGCAACCTGAGCGACTATTGGTGTTCTATACAGGAACGGATAGGATTAAAACTATCCGTTCCTGGAAGAACATATGCGATAAACCTCAGGGGTCCGGGGACAGAGTCCCTGGTAGATTAAGCTCCTTTGTTCAATACTTCGCTGAATAGTATGTTAAGCTGGTTTACAACCATATCCCAATTTTCATAGGAACGAGTCCATTTCTTGCTTATTCTCTGCGTGGCAAGGTACAGCATTTTCATGAGACTATCGTCATTTGGAAATATAAGCTTAGCTTTGGTTACTTTCCTGAACTGACTGTTAAGGCTCTCTATGGCATTTGTAGTATACATGATTTTACGGATATAATCAGGAAACATGAAAAAAGTTACAAGGTTATCCCAGTTGTCTTCCCAGCTTTTTATGGCATTTGGATATTTACCTTCCCATTTTTCTTTTGCATCCATGAGATTCTCAAGTGCGGCATCCTCATTTACTGCACCATAGACAGCTTTCAAGTCTTTTGCAAATGCCTTTTTATCTTTATATGGTATGTATTTCATACTGCTTCTCAGCTGATGGATTATACATCTCTGGATTTTGGCAAAAGGATATACAGCTCCTATTGCCTCCTTAAATCCATTAAGTCCATCCACACAAAATACAAGTACATTGCAAACTCCCCTATTTTTAAGGTCATTGAGTACTGAAAGCCAAAATTTACTGCTTTCATTTGCACCTATCCATATACCAAGGACTTCTTTTTGTCCATCCATATTTACACCAAGTACCACATAGGCAGCCTTAACTA
>ENA-UOOE01001768-UOOE01001768.1-fermentation-metagenome-genome-assembly--contig:-NODE-1768-length-17332-cov-4.667709_pt1 | contig 17332 bp, 19 predicted proteins | sample MGYA00245776_ERZ724021 | MGnify/ENA primary metagenome ERZ724021 (study PRJEB28704, sample SAMN03018321) | fermentation metagenome | biome: anthropogenic terrestrial biome; feature: soil; material... | reverse complement strand
CAGCCCTCAAGCACACCTTTGAGCATTTCCGTTAGATCTTCCAGCATAATCACCTCTTACTATTCTGTATGACTGATATTCAGTATTGCTTACTACCACTATATAGTAACACGTAGTAGTTGGTTTGTCAATAGCGGTTGTTCTGATAATGGATTTCAACTAAAACGCAAGATGCTATCCGGCAAGCAGGGCAACTGTGGCCACAGTCGCATATTTTTTGTAGGATGAACCTACAAAAAATTGCTTATTGAGGTCAGCCCCAAACCCTGCCCCTCCGCTTCTTTGTTGCGTCATGTCGCTATCGCTCCATTTCCTTGTTTTTCTGTACGTCCGTCAGGCCGAGCAGATGGTCAATGTTGACCTGTATATCCTCCTGCCCATAACCTTTGCCAAGTGTGGAGGAGTGGAATTGCAGTAAATGTAATTATGAAAATGCTTGCGGTCAACATGTGTAGCTACAAAAAAAGCGTGCTTGCCTTTAGTCCAGCGCATAGCCTGTTTCATAGCCTATCCAGTTGGCTTCCTCCGGAGTTATCTCACCGGAAACAAAGGACTGGCGGATCTGATAGTACAAAACGTCCGCATCCCTTTTTTGTTTTCGGCCCGTGATAGCCTTATACTTGGCTGTCACAGTAAAATATTATTAGGCAGAAAAATAAGAAAATATATTTCATCCAAAGGGGCATCGTACACGATTCCTCCGAAGTCCAATACTCAAAATCCATGGAAATGTGATCGCTGACTCTATAAAGAACGTCACTTAGTAGAATGCTCTTTTAATAAAATCAAGCATTTTCGTAGGATTGCAACTCGGTACGATAAGCTGGCATCTTCTTTTTTACCTTTGTTTACTGTGCTTCGATATTTATCTTGTGCAAATAGTATAGGAATTGTACATTTTCAGACATACCCTAAGCATTTTTTTATTTTAGGAGGAAAAATATGACTTTGAATCTTAAAAACTTGATTAAAATATTTATGTTATCTATAGTTCTACCAATGGCAATAGTACTAATAATAAACAAATTATTAGTTTTTCAGATCATTGTGCCTTCAGACTCTATGTATCCTACAATAAAAGAAGGGGATAGAATCCTTGTTACAAGAGTATATGATACAACAAAGTTAATGAGAGGCGATATAATAGTATTATATTCAGATGAATTAAAAACCACTATAGTAAAAAGATTAGTAGGAATGCCAGGAGATTTTGTTTCTATGAAAGATGGACAAGTATTCATAAATAAAAAAAATTAGATGAACCTTACATAGTGTGTAGAAGTGATTCCAGTAAAAATTTAAAAGTGCCATCTAACCGCTTTTTATTTTTAGGAGATAACCGTTTTTCATCATATGACTCAAGATATTGGAAAGAACCATACATAGAATCCACTTGTATAAAAGGAAAAGCCCGATTTATACTATATCCATTTAAAAGATTTGGAAAATTTACTATTGGGCAAGACGTACTAAAAAACTAATAAATTTTTTTAAAATAGGAGTGAAAACCAATGATACCATTTAATAAGATATTTAAAAATAATTATCTAAAAAACAACGATATTTTTTATCTATTTATAATAACTTGTCTAGGTATATTTATACGAACCTTTTTTATAATTACTGTAAGTAATTATCCAAAATCTGATTTTTACACATACCAAGATATTGCAACTAATATTTTTTTACATAAAGGACATTCCTACTTAGGCAAACCCATAGCTTTCCAACCTATGGGTTACACTATGTCATTAGGATACTTTTATAGCCTCTTTGGATTAAATAATATTCTTCTAGGTAAAATATTTAATGTTATATTGTCATCAATTACATTAATAATATTCTTATTAATTTTATTAAAACTAATGCATAATAGACTTTCTATATATTTATCATGTATCATTATTACGTTTATTCCAAATTATATAGCATATAATAACGTTTTAGGAGCTGAAGTTTTAATAACTTTTCTGTTTTCTATTGTAATTTATCTACAGATATGTGACTTTAATAACACACTTAAATATATTATTATCGGCATTTTTACAGGAGTTGCCGCTTTAACTAAACCTTTTTTTCTCATGTACCCTTTTATATTAACATTAATTAATTGGATAAATTACAAAAATATAAAAAGTTCCATTAAAGTATTACTTAGTACCTTTGTATTCTTATGTCTAGTTATTGCTCCATGGACATATAGAAATTATAAAGCTTACGGGCTATTTATACCTGTTTCTTATAATGGAGGATATGTATTGTTTATTAACAATAATCAGAATAATACAACCGGAGCTTAGATGCCTCTTTCTTCAATACATGTACCAGAAGATGTAAATGCTAAACTTTTAAGACTTAATTTTGATTATAAAAATTCCTATAAGCAAAACGAAATTCTATTAAATCCTAATCTAGAACCTGTATTCAAAGATGAAGCCAAAAAATGGATATTAAATCACCCGGATAAATTTTTTAAACTTGGTATTATTAGAGTACGTAATACATTTTTTAAGGGTGCTGCAGATATATATGAATGGGCAATAGATAGTGTATCACCAAAAAGAGCCAATAAACTTTTGAGAACTAATTTTATTCATTTAGTTTTCGATAGGTATATCTATATATTAAGCTTTGGTGGTTTTATTTACGTATTATTTAACTTGAAAAATGTACTACTTAGCTTATTCTTTAATAAATATAAACTTAATTATGAAATATCTATACCATTTTTTAATATAGCATTTTTCATACTAATACCTTTTGTATTTGAAGGTCAACCAAGGTATAACTTTCCTGTATTATTTTTACTTGCAATATGTACAACTAATTATATAGAAAAAATATTTAACTTTATAAAAAACAATCAACTTATAACAAATTTAATTGGAAGACTCTGTTTAAATTGATATACTCAGCAGAAACTTCATGGGGTAATGAATGAAATGCCTCCAAGATTTGAAGCTGGAGGCTAACTTTTATCATAAATTTTTCCCTGTAAATACATAACTACTTTGCCCCTGATTACAGAGCTGCTGGTATTACCCCTATTAAGAAGCTAAGTGAAAAATCCCAAAATAATGCTTGATTTTTTATGCTTACAGGTGGGGAATTTTTATTCCGATAAACGGGACTTTTTTCTTGACAATAACACCATTATGATTTAAAGGAAATCTCTGAAGTTGAAGGAAGTGTTTGGGCAGCATATAACTAGGTAATTCTTTTTTTATATTTTGTTTTAATATCTCAATACCCATTTCAGACAAATATTCATATTATTTTTCAAAAAACAAACACAAAATAGACAGCTAACCCACAAGATAAGCTGCCTGTTCTGTTTAAAAATACATATGAAAATATTTTAAGTTGTATATATATATTATTTTACACAAAAAACCCGTATAACTAATAACAGATATAACAGTATTTGCTATGCCTCTGGAACTGACAAGTGAAAGGCAGAAACCTCCCACAGGTAATGGAAACAATAGATATTCTGGTTTTTCATTTAATAAATCCAATACCATGTGCAGTGCATATCCAAGTCCAAACCAAATGACAAACTTCCCTGCGATGAGCCATACTCCTATATTCATAGTTGCAAAACCCAGCAAACTATGCATATATTTTCTATGCCCTGTTATTCTTCCAAAAACAATTGAACTAACTACAAATAAAATGCCTATCACCTTCAGCTGTCCCGGCATATTTTTACTTATTAACTTCATAACATTGTAATGGAACAAATATGTATCTGCCAAATACAAGCCTAATAACAAGATAGTCATGTGAATAATATCACTTATAACATGGCCAGCTTTAGACATTTTCAGATCTGCATCTGTGGCATATGATCCCAGTACCACGAAACCCAAACCTATAATAGAAGTTTCTATACTTGCTTTAGGAACTAATAAAAACGCCGCTCCGCAAAGTCCCACCGCTGCATGTGTCTTTCCCGTCATAATTTACCTCCAAAAAATCATTTCATTTTCTATTAAGTTTCTTTTCTTGTTCTTAAGAAGCAAGCTTAAAAACTTCGATCTATTTAATTTAGCTTGAAGTACCTCTCAATTAAATTATCGAATAAATTTAATTCATAAATATATATTTTATATAATGTTTTTAGTTTATTAACATTGTATATATGATATTTCTCATATTCCAAATGCTATAACATACAAAAAATGAAAAGACTGCTGCTTTAAATCTTTTTAATCTTAAAGCATTAGCTAAAACCGATACAGAACTAAGGCTCATTGCAGCTCCTGCTATCATAGGATTTAATAGTGGGCCTCCAAATATGTGTAAGATTCCCATTGCAACTGGTATTCCAACTGTATTATAAGCAAATGCCCAGAATAAATTTTGTTTAATATTTCTTATAGTACTTTTACTTAATTGCACAGCCGTGGGAACATCCATTAAATCGCTTCTCATAAGAACTATATCTGCTGATTCCATAGCAACGTCTGTTCCCGAACCTATAGCTATACCAATATCAGCTTGTGCTAGTGCTGGAGCATCATTTATACCATCACCAACCATTGCAACTTTCTTACTTTCATCCTGAAGTTTCTTTACTTCACTCGCTTTGTCTTGCGGTAAAACTTCTGCTAGAATTCTATCTATTCCTACCTGTTTAGCAATAGCTTCGGCAGTTCTTTTATTGTCTCCGGTTATCATTGCTACTTCAATTCCCATATTATGAAGCTTTTCTATTGCTTTTCTACTATTTTCCTTAACAGTATCTGCAACAGCTATGATTCCTGCTATTTTTTCACCTACAGCTATATACATTGGAGTTTTACCTTCTTCTGCTAAGTTATCTGAAGCCTTTTCTAATCCTGTTAATGATATTTTGCTTTCAACCATGAGTTTTCTGTTTCCGAGTAATATATTTTTACCATCTATCTTGACTTCAATCCCATGACCAGGAATAGCTCTAAAGAAATCAAGCTTCTTAAATTCTAGTCCTTTTTCTTCTGCACCTTTGACAATCGCCTCACCAAGGGGATGTTCTGAACCTTTTTCTGCTGATGCAGCTAATTGTAATAAATCATTTTGAGTTATACCACTTACAGTAACTATATCCGTAACCTTTGGTTTTCCTTCTGTTATAGTACCTGTCTTATCAAATACTATAGTTTGTATCTTATGGGCAGTTTCCAGTGCTACACCACTTTTTATTAAAACACCGTATTCTGCTCCTTTACCTGTACCTACCATAATTGCTGTTGGGGTAGCTAGCCCCAGGGCACATGGACAAGCAATTACTAAAACGGATATAAATATTGTAAGTGAGAATATTCCTGATTCTCCACCAAAGAAGTACCATGCTAAACCTGAAATAACTGCTAAGGATATGACTATAGGAACAAAGTACCCTGAAATAACGTCTGCAAGTTTTGCAATTGGAGCTTTGGAACCTTGAGCATCCTCTACTAACTTTATAATTTGGGCAAGTGCTGTATCTTTACCAACTTTAGTAGCTTTATATTTTATAGTTCCATTTTTATTTATACTTGCCCCAATAATTTTATCTCCGGCATTTTTTTCTACCGGAATACTTTCACCTGTTAACATTGATTCATCTACTGAAGTAATACCCTCAATCACTTCCCCATCTACAGGTATCTTTTCTCCTGGTTTAACTACTATTACATCTCCTACTTCTACTTCTGCAATAGTAATTTCTGTTTCTTTTTCGTCTCTTATAACTATAGCTGTTTTAGGAGCAAGTCCCATAAGTTTCTTGATAGCTTCAGAAGTCTTTCCTTTAGAAACAGATTCTAAATATTTACCAAGAGTTATTAAAGTAATAATTACTGCTGCTGACTCAAAATATAAGTCTTTAGTATAACTTATATCTCCACCGATAATCTTAACTGTTGAAAATATACCATAAAGAACTGCTGCGGATGTGCCTATTGCAATAAGTGAGTCCATATTAGGACTTCCTTTAAATAGTGTTTTAAATCCAATTGTGTAATATCTATTACCTGCAATTATAACAGGTATAATTAAGAATAATTGTGTTAAAGCAAACACTTCTGGATTCATCATGGGATTAACAAAACCAGGTAGTGGAAGTCCTAGCATATGACCCATTGCCATATAAAGTATCGGTACTGTAAATATAGTAGATATAATGAAATTCTTCCATAAGAGTTCTATTTCTTTTTCTTTTCTCTCTTTATCCATATCTACTGTAGCTTCTTCTTCAATTGCCTTATAGCCAGCTTTTTCTACTGCATTCTTTATATCTATAACTCTTATCTTTGAATGCTCATAGCTTATAGTTAATTTTTCAGTGGCTAAATTAACACTTGATTCTATAACACCATCAAGCTTTTTTGTAGCTCTTTCTACTGCTTTAGCACAAGATGCACATGTCATCCCTTCTATTTTAAATGATTTAGCTTCCATATATTTCTCCTCCCTATAAACATAAACAAGTACTATTTAACAATTATTTTTGATAAAAATTCTATAATTTCATCTATCTTCTCGCTTCCTCTGTTATGTTCAAAGGCTTCCACAACACAATGGTTCATATGCTGTTTTAAGATGAGCAAATTAGCTTTTTTTAAAAGTCCTTGAGCTGCAATAATTTGATTAGATATATCAACACAATACCTCCCATCTTCAAGCATCTTTATAATACCTTCAATTTGCCCTTTTGCTGTCTTTAATGATACCAACGCTTTATTTTTTTCTTCGTTCATGCTTTACCTCCTCCCCGTGTAGGAGTATACTCGGTATAATACTTATAATTTATAATGTCAATATAAATTTTATTATTACCCCACCGATGTGGGGTGATAGATTAATAAATTCATACATAATTATATTTTACTAACTGATTCATACTACAAAAATATAAAGATAAGTATCGCTTCTATACTTTTATTCACATATATATTAACCAAACTTTATAAAGACTATACGGCATCTTGACAACATTTCCCACAAGACTGACACTAATACATATATTACCGATACGTAGTGTTGATATCAAATGAACTTTTAAAATAGTTCTCATATTTTGACAGTTTTTACATACCTAATTTGCTCAATTGTATTTATAAAATTTAACTCTCCCAAGGTAATAAATATAATATATTATTTTGTAACATTGAACGACTTTAAATTAATACAATCTCTTTCAATCCCCATTATTAAGCCATTCTAAATGTTACAAAGGCACAAGGAAATCCGATAAACAGTAAATGTGTTATATCAGACTTCCTATTTTATGATGTTCTACTTTACGAGTGATCATGATTTTGTTTGTCTATAACTATTTATCAATGTCATATTTTTCAGTTAATATTTGCTTTTTTCTTTTATATTCTTCTTCACTTATTTCACCGGATGCTAATTTTTCGTTCAATATTTCAATTGGTTTTCTATCATGCCGGTAACCGCTTCTACCATTAAATGATCTCATGAAAAATACTACTATAGCGATTATAAGTAAAAAACATACAATCATCATAGGCATCATTCCCCATCCCCAATATCCGTACATCATATTAATCCCTCCTCCTAAAATTCTTGTTCACTCTATATACTTATCTATTTTTACAAATAAAATATCTTATTATACTTGCTTTACTAATTCTTGAATTTAATACATAACTTCTTTTTTCATTACATATTTTCTTTCAAACCTATCGGCACAGTTCTGACTGCAAAAATAATATGTCCTGTTATTTATTACTCGGCATATGGAATCCTTTTTGGACACATACATACCACACACAGGATCTCGTGCCATATCTACTGAATTCTCAATATATCCTGCACCGTGTTCTTCATAATCCTTCTTCATATTTTTATGATTCACATGCCCATCTCCGCAGCATCCGCCTCCTTTGGACATCATATATATCATTACTCCAAATATTAAAAAGTAGAACCAGTTATTTGCTAAGAATTCCAAACTAAACACCTCTTTTCAATATTAAAAACATGTTAAATTTCTTAATTCTTATTATTTGTATATAGTATATAGTAGAGTTATGTAGATAAAATGAAGATTTATCAACTTACCTTAAAATTTATTTACTAGACCTTTTAACTGTGAGCATAAAGTGGATTAGATCAAAAACTGAAAAAACCTGAGATAAATATGAATGTGTAAAAAAGCAAAATTGTCTATATTCATAAAGATGAAAAACTATCTAAGAGATATTTTTGAAGAAATGTAAAAATGCACAAAAAAAAAACACATAAGCACCTAATATCGAATAAGAAATTAGGTGCTTTTTATGCTTGAAAATAGTAAATTAGAATTTTTAAATTACTACATTATTAGTTATTAAGAAAGTTGTTCGCTTGTTCCTGTGTTATTTTTCCTGATTTTACAGCCGCATCAATTTTACTTTTCACATCTGCTTTTTTCTCATTAAGTTTTGCCAGTATTTTATCTGCTCGTTCTTGTGTTATTTTTCCTTCCTTCACTGCAGTATTCAGTCTTTCTGTCAATTTTCCCATGTCTTCATTAAAAAAAGCCTGAAGCTTAGATTTTGTTTGGGAACTACTCAGTCTTTCTCTTATTTTATCCGCCTGCTCCTGTGTGATCTTGCCTGATGACACTGCTTCTCCAATTCTTGTATTCAATTTTTCAGTAAGCTGTGAAGATGAGCTGTTCGCCTGCTGCACTGCAGTTATCCCATCACCTTGTGATTGTTTTTGATTGTCAGCCGCAAATACTGCTGTACTGCTTAAAAACAGTGCACTTGCTAATACCCCTGATAAAAATTTTACCTTCTTCATAATTAAAACCTCCTTGTGCTTCTGGCACGCTTTTTATTTTTGTAAAATCTTTTTTTAATTTTACAATTTCAGTATAGGACAGCAGTATGAAACTTTTATGAAAGTAATACTGTATTTTATATTATTTTTATAAAAATTAACGTCCCAGTTGAAACCAGAATACAACTCCTCTATTTTGATTTACAACTCCATATTCACAATTGTGCAATTCCATTATTGCAGAAACAATAGAAAGACCTAAACCACTCCCTTTATATCCATCTTTATGTTCAAGTTTATAAAAGCTCTGCCAGATATTTTCCATTTCCTCTAGAGGAATATTTTTTCCAGAATTATAGACCTCAATTCGTATATAATTTTTATATATATTTTCAGAAATGCTTATTTCCTTATTTTCGTCTACATGATGGATGGCATTGGTTAGATAGTTAGATACAACATCAGAAATCAGATTTCTATCAGCATAAGCAAAAATTTTATCAGAATGAATAAATTTAGGTGTTATCTGACCTTGTTCAAATAGTGGAGCATACCTTTCAATGACCTCATTAATAAGTTTATTTATGTCAAAACGCTCTAATTTTAGGTTATAATCATCTGTTTCAAGACGGGCAAGAGATAGGATTTTCATAACCAATTCCTCCATGTTTTCCGCTTCTTTATATATTGTGGATGCATAATTTATTCTGCTTTCCTCATCATCCGCTACATTATCCATAAGGCCCTCCGCATAGCCCTTTACAATGGCAATAGGCGTCTTCAACTGATGTGAGGCATTTTGCAAAAACTTTTTACGCATTTTTTCGATCCTATCTTTTTGATGAATATCAAGTGCAAGACGATTGTTTTTATTTTTAAGCTCCGTTATGGTATTGTCTAATATTTTGGAAAGTACATTCATATTTTCTCCCAAATCCTGTATTTCATCTTTTCTATTTCCCTTATACCTGCCGGTGAAATCTAGTAATTTCATATTCTCAGACATTCTAGAAATTTCAGTTATTGGCTTGGTTAACTTTTCTGCCATAATAATTGAAATTACTATACCCATTATTAATGCAACTAGTGCTACATATAACAAAAATTCATTAAAAATTTCCGCACTGCTGCTAATTGATGCTACTGGGAGATACATTATTAATTTCTCATTGCCTTTTAAGTTTCCAGCAAATAAAATAATTTCGGAAGACATTTTCTTAAGGGATATTTTTCTAATGGTATAATCTTCAGTCTGTTTTAATACACTACTTCTTTGTATCAATGCTTGGCTGTTCAGAAGTGTAAGAATCCTTGGGAATATTCTGGATGTCATATCTTCCTGAGGATATACAAAAATATTTATATTATGATCGTAGATAAGGGTATTTAATTCTTCTTTAAAAGCATTGTTGTTATTACTGTATAGCTGGTGTAGATGCTCATAATTGCTTGTCATGAAACTTATTTTTTTATACGTATAATATTTTTCAAGAAATACTGCATTAGTTATATAGTACAAAAGCACCATTACCAAAATAAGACCACTGAGAACGAAAAACATACTCATCTTAATAGATCGTTTCATTCTTGCGCCTCAAATTCATAACCTACGCCTCTTATGGTCTTTATATAATCAGCTTTATTAGTCAGCTTTTTCCTAAGTTCTTTTATATATACATCTACTGTTCGAATGTCTCCCTCATAATTAAATCCCCAGACATTATTTAAAATTTTTTCTCTGGTTAAAACAATCCCTTGATTTATAAATAAATATGTAAACAATTCAAACTCCCTTTTAGTCAGGTTCAATGGCTTATTATCCAATATGATATCATACTTGCTCTTATTATATTCTAGAACTCCTATCCTTTCATGCTCCCCTTCTTTTAAATAACGCCTGAAAACCGCTTCTATTCTTGCCATAAGAGCTTTTGCTGAAAAGGGTTTAGTTACATAATCATCGGCTTTCAGATTAAAACCTAATATTTCACTTTCCTCATCATCTTTTGCGGTGAGCATGATTACAGGAACATCTGTGTGTTTTCTAATCTCTGTTAACACCTCATAACCATTCATTCCAGGCATCATTATATCAAGTATGATTAAATCAATTTTTTGATTGAAAAATACTTCTACAGCATCTTCTCCATTTGCAGCTTCTGAGACGCTGTAGTTTGCCTTTATAAGATAATCTCGTATTAAACTTCGCAGCGCTTTTTCATCATCAACTACTAAAATATGTTTTTTATCCACTGTATCACCTTCCCTAAATAAAAATTTAAATTTTTATTATATCACTATATTGTAAAAGTTTTATGAAAATTACCATATATCAGCATCTATTGTTTCTAAGTCTCCAACGAATCAATTGCTTATAAGCTCATTAAGTGGTTATTAGAACCCTTAGAACAAAACCATAAGCCTCTGGCATATTACGGTTTCACAGGTAAGAGAACCTGAATGTGATCCTACAAAACCGAGAATAGACCTATAAAATTCCAAATGCTATAACATACAAAAATGAAAAGGCTGTTATTAAAATTCTTACCAACAGCCTTAATCTAAATTAACACAATATTAATTCTTAAAAATCAAATACACTATGCCATTCAAAAAAGAAATCTGATAAACAGTAAATATATTACATCAGATCAGCAGGGTTGTTTATTTGATAAGATATTATTAAGCTGTGATACCTTTGATTCCAAATATAGGTTTCATAAAAGGTATTTTTGCTTTCTGATAAATATTTATATCCCCAACAATCTTTAAATCTTTTAAAACAAATACTTTAATATTATTATATTTATAAATATCATATAACTCCTCGTCTATTATGTCAGTTTCAAATAAAACCTTAATTTTAACAGTTTTCACATCATTATGAATGTTACCACAATCGCAATCTATTGATGTATTTTTAATGAATACCATAAAACATAGATTTTTACTCTGAACATAATTCAGAGCCTTATCGTCGATTTTTACCATAGTTATTCCCTTCCTGTTTATTATATTCTCATTTATCCTGCTGAACATCAAATAATAACTTCTACTTAAAGAACATATTACCGGTACAAAGATTAGTAATTTATTCATTAATCTATCGCATTTAATTTTTGCATTATTATAATTCTTGTTTAAATTGAAATGTGAATATTTGTTTAAATTACTGAAATAATATCAATTATATATAATTAATATGTAGATTTTATGAAGATTCTAATAGATTATACATAATTTAAAATATATAATAGAGATATATGGTAAAAGCAGTGAGAAAACAATGTTACTGGTTTAAGAAACAATATATATTTTTGTTTTTCGGTACACTTTAAAATAATACTATCTTGCTTGTATAGATATTGATTTTTCAAAATTAATCTTAAACTGAGGCTATTTATAGTATTAAGACTCAATAGTTATGTTATTTATTCAAAAATAAAAAAGAGTATTTCTGTTCTTAATGTTTCACAATAATATTTTCAAAATAAGGAGCATACATAGATTCGTGTAAATCAAATCTATGTATGCTCTTTTTTATAGTGAGTCCAGTGAAGTTAGACCATGCTTATTGGAGCAATATCAATATCTAGTTAATGTAATTGCCAAGAAGCCTTGTAGCCAATCACTATGTGTAGTAGAAATATTGGGTATGAAGTGCGAACGCAATGCAGACTCATATTATTACATCGAATCTATTGAAAGTAAACTACCTAATTCAAATTGGCAATTTTTAGTTATATAGCTGGTACATCCTATAATAAATCCATGCATGAACGGTGGACGAGGCGTAGCTGGCATCAAAGGCTTTATACTTTTAATATACTGTTTAACTACTTCAGGAACTGAGTTTTGGTTTACTAATAATAAAGGTGTATGTTTACCCATATGAGCTAATACTACTCCTGCAGCAACTTCCATTGCATTGTTTAGAGTACCAAAAGTGAAGGCATGACCGTCTCTATAGCTTCTTCCCCATCCAAAGTTATTATTAGAGTCTATATATTTGGAGAAATTAACTGCAAGTGTATATGGATCCATGCCATCTATTCTTTGGACAGATGATATATTAGGCAACTTACCTATGGTTTGTTCAACAAGATTAGATATATTTTTACTTGAACCAATAATATAAACATTTACCCCTGTGATCTTTTTTATACGTTCTAATGTACAATAGGGAATTTTGTTATTATTAACAAATAAAATAGAATCTCCATGATGAGCTGAAAAGTAAGCTACCGGGAGTATTTCCTGATAGTTTTCCCCGGAAACAATTAAGATATTTTTTGTATCATGTTTGAAATCAAATATGTTGCATGCAGTTTCATAATGATTACGTCCAAAAATATGGTACGTATTTAATCCAGCATAATTAAGTTGACGTTGTATATTCCTAGAAAGGTTTCCTACTAGGATTACATCTATTTCATTATATCCTTTTGGTTTTAATCTTAATATTTCATCTAAAGTTTTTCTGTTTAATTCGAATCTTTCTGTAAATAAAATTGGAGCATTTATTGGGTGATGTAGCAGTGAAGAAGCTGTAATTGCATCAAAAATTTCATTTTTGTTTAATAAAATAACTGCTCCTGGATTTGAATGAGCAAATATTAATTGTGCAAGTTTTATTGATGTATCAATAGAGTTAACACCACATATACGTGATGTATCTGGAGTTAAAAGACATTGATTACTTGTAAATGGAACTACATTATCTAACAAACTAGCAAACCTCCAAAAATATATATTCATTATATAATAGTCTTAATTAATTAATATGGTTAAATAAAAATACACTTTAAGTTAATCTTTATAACATCTTCATAACTATTGATCTAGAAGAGAATTAATAAAAAATAATAGATGTATATTCTCATTTGGAAGGACAACATAACTGCGTTTAAATTGTATCAAACAATAGATTTTTAAAAAAGTGATTTTGCTACTTATGTTTTTCTCTTTTTTCAGATATAGACATCATCTTCATATGGCTTAAAGGACATAATAAGAATAAGAAGTAAACTAGATATCTATTTCCAATATTAAAATAGTTAATAGCAATAATCCCTACTAAGGGAAGCAGACAACACACAATCATAAGTATTAAATGATAGTTTTTATGATTGTGATTATTACTGTATATATTATTAGCATCAAAATTTTCACTACTGTCATGTAAATGATTGCCGTGATTTAAGTAACGCATATTTTTACCTCCAAATAGGTAGTTTATTATTTGTATTAATAATACTAAAAACATATATAGATCTTATGGAGAAATAAAATTTAAAGTAAAAATTATAATTAAAAAGATACTATGTAAGATATTTCATACATAAGTTTAACTTCATAATTCCTACATATACATTATTTAACTCTGCGAGCTGTTATATAGTCCCTCCTATCAACTGGTGAAATCTTAACCACATCTCCAGTACGAGGAGCATGTATCATTGCACCGTTACCTACGTACATCCCCATATGAGTAGGGTTACCACCTTTACCAAAGAAAACTAAGTCCCCCGGTTGTAATTGTTCTCTTGATACACCTACTCCATCATTTATCTGATCATATGTAGTTCTTCCTATAGAAATTCCAAAGTGTTTATATACATATTGAGTAAAACCAGAACAATCAAATCCACTAGGTGTAGTTCCACCCCATAAATACGGTGTTCCTAGAAAATTTGAAGCATACGCTACAACATTATCATTATTATAGGCGAACTACCCCTAGATAGAGTTATCTTAGGTGCTTCACTTCTTATATTAGCAACCTGATTTACAGCTGCACTCACAGCATTTTGTTCAACCAGTGCATATTGTCTCTGCTGCTGTTTAGCTTCTTCTATTAGCTTTTCTTGATCACTTTTATTTTTATTAAGTTCATTTAATTTATTCTCATTCTCAGATTTTAACGCTAATAATTTTTTGTCTTCTACTTTTAACTTGTCTACTTTATCTGCAATATATTTTTGTTTTGTTTTATAATTTGAAATAACCTTAGTATCATAACTCATAATTCTGCTAATCGTGTCCACTCTCGAAATAAAGTCCCCTAGTCCTCTGGAGTCTAAAAGTATATCTAAATATCCACTAAAACCATTTATATAAAATGCTCTTATTCTATCGTTAAATAATTTCTTTTGCTTTTTCATATCAGTTTCAACTTTTTTTAATTCATTCTCTGAATTCTTAATATCTTGTTCTTTTACCATTATTTGCTTTTTATTATCAGCAATTTTATCCATTGTCCCTTCTATCTGGTTGTCCAAGTTTTCTATACTTGCTTCAAGTTCTTGAAGCTTTGAATATGAATTACTACTATTTAATGCCGGTTGTGCAAAAACTACACTATTGATTGCTACTGTAAGCGTTAATGCCATTAAGAACTGCTTTAATCTTTTATTCAATACTCCCTCTCCTAACTTTAATACTCATTTAGTGTAAATGAATAAAGCAATACATTTATACTAAATAATGTATTTTAGTGAATTAATGTAATATTTATATTAAACACTTTAGCAAAATGTCTAAAGATATAGAACATCACACTTATTCCAATTTGTCGAATTATATGTTTTTTGCATTATACAAGAATTTTATGTAGATTTTATGAAGATTTTATTATCAATAGACGTTTTTTATAATTTTCTACTTTAAATGAAACATTAGATTACTTCTATGCAATTAATAAATATATAAATGTAGTGATGTATAATTAATTTATGTGGTGTTTAATTCATACTTAAGGGTATTATAAGTAATATAAAGTTTTTTGGAGATTTTTTTAGCAGTTGTGAAATTGCTGAATTGGAAAATAAGTTTTTAGGAATTAAGTATGAAAAGGAAGAAATGTTGAAAACACTTGAAAACGTAGACATTGAAAGGTATATGCATAACATAAACCAAAAAGATATTATGGAGGTTATGTTTAAATAGTCGTATACTAACTTTATGGAGATGTGTTAAAAAATTGGCATATCAAAAAGGAAACGAGGATTGCATTTTATGTATAAGAGAAAACCTGAATGGCTAAAAATAAAAATAAGAGGAGGACAAGTCTCTCAAGATGTAAAAGAAATACTTAAAAACTATTCCTTAAATACTGTATGTAGTGAGGCAAATTGTCCTAATAGAATGGAATGTTTTAATAAGAGCAGGGCAACTTTTATGATACTGGGAAAGAATTGTACTAGGAACTGTACATTTTGTAATGTAACTAAAGGCAAACCTGAAAACGTTGATGAAAAGGAACCCTTTAATGTAGCTCAAGCAGTTGATAAATTAAACTTGAAACATGCAGTAATAACCTCTGTTACAAGAGATGACCTAGAAGATGGAGGGGCTTCTCACTTTGCCAGTGTTGTAAAGGAAATAAGAAAGCTTAATAAAAATATAACGGTAGAAGTTCTAATACCTGATTTTAAAGGAAGTGAAACTGCTCTTAAAAAAGTGGTGGATTCAAAACCTAATGTAATAAACCACAATGTAGAGACAACACCTGCTTTATATAAGGAAGTAAGACCAATGGCAGTTTATAAGCGCTCATTAGAACTTTTAAAAAGAGTTAAGATTATGGACAACTCAATTTTAACAAAATCAGGATTTATGTTGGGACTTGGAGAAAAGGAAAAAGATATTATAGAAGTATTAAAAGATTTGAGAAAAGTAGATTGTGACATTGTTACAATAGGTCAGTACTTGTCGCCTTCTTCAAAACACCATGCTGTTGTAGAATACGTTCATCCTGATGTATTTAAAAAGTATAAAGAAATAGCTTTAGATCTAGGTTTTAAATTTGTCTCATCTTCACCATTAGTAAGAAGTTCTTATCATGCAGATGAAATGATTAAAAATTAGTATCAAAATGAGATAAAGCTAAATGTATAATAATGTATAACCTCGAGATGATATTAATTTAGTATCATTTTGAGACTCGCAGACTTTGAAAAATTTCTAAGCACAAAATTTTAAAATTAAGTATTAGATATTATACGGCTATTTGTATATATAAGAGAGCTATTTAAAAGCACATGGGAAATCGGCACGTAAATTGCTGTATATTTAGTGAAATATAAATTTGGATATTTTTTAATCTTAGGAGGTTTTATTATGCATATTCCAGAGAATTATTTAAGTCTATCAACTTGTGCTGTTATGGGAGCGATAATTATAGACTTACTTAAAGAATTTTCTATTGCTCTTGGTTTGGCTTTTGGTATTAATTTTGTTGATATTACATTTTTAAAAAAGAAAGTGAATTAGAGTAATTTGAGATACATTATTCTTTGGAAGTGTCACAAGTTGTAAATTTTTCCAAAGGAAAGCATATAGTTGATTTAATCTTAATATTATGCTAAAGTTAGTTTATAATTTTAAACTTATAAATCATAACTTAATTATATATTTAAGTTTTCTAGGGTTCCGCAGTTTGTAACTGGCAGGTCCGAGAGAAAACACACAGTTGACTGTGTACACGGAAGGATAAAAGCCTGGGAGATATTTTTATAATATTTCCTTAGGCCTTTTTTGTCTATATGAAAACCACCTGCTATGCAGGTGT
>ENA-UOOE01001765-UOOE01001765.1-fermentation-metagenome-genome-assembly--contig:-NODE-1765-length-17339-cov-6.408355_pt1 | contig 17339 bp, 14 predicted proteins | sample MGYA00245776_ERZ724021 | MGnify/ENA primary metagenome ERZ724021 (study PRJEB28704, sample SAMN03018321) | fermentation metagenome | biome: anthropogenic terrestrial biome; feature: soil; material... | reverse complement strand
CTACCATTGCTAACACCCCCCATCGCACTCTGTGAAAGCGACTATCACCAAATCATAGATTTGGGATATCTGCTTTTCTATCAAAGTGGGGGATAAGCACTGCTACGAGCAGGTATATGCTAACTGTTATGGGGAACCCAACGGTACTGATTAAACTAACCAGCTGGTCATACATAAATATCACCTTCCCCTGCCATTATAAAATATATATGCTATTTAAGATGTTTTTTCAGTTTATCTAGGGCAGCTTTTCTTATTTCTATAGCTTGTCTATATTTTATGTTCAACATTTCAGCGGTTTCCTTAAGAGTTCTGTCTTCCATGTACACGGATTTAATTATTTTTATCTCTGTGTCCTCAAGTTTGTAAAGTTCAAGTCTTATCTTTTCTGACTGGTCATAGGCAATAACTTCATCTTCAAGTGTAAAGTCGTAAGGCTGAATTGACAGTACTCCTTCATCTTGTACCTCTCTAAAATGCTTTATCTGGACTTTCAAAAGCGCATTAAAGTTATTTACTATGGAGTTTGTACAGTAGGTTGTAAAAGATCCTTTTCCCATTTTGTAGAGTTTAACTGCTTTTATTACAGAGAGGTACCCATGCTGTACTAGGTCCTCAAAGTCATAGGAAGGAATCTTGTATTTGCATGCTTTTTTTATTATGAAGCAGCTGAATTTTGAAATTATACTGTCCATGGAGTTTTTGTCGCCAGATTTAGCTTTCTTAACAATTTCTTCTATGGTAACCACCGCCTTTTATCTTTTTATTTGATTATACAAGCAAAAGGACAGTAATTGGATATTTTTTGACATAATGGAAATTTTTATTTTTATATTAATTTACATTAGCAGTACTTCTTGCTATTCTGAGTACCTGTGCCATTTCCTTTACAGTTATAAGCGGTGGAAGTTCATTTAACCTTTCTTTAATCATAATTAGTTCCCTCCATATTATAAAATAAAATAACTATTCCAAAAAAATATCCTCTATTGTAGTATTAAAAAATCTAGCAAGCTTACCAGCCTCTCTAATAGTAAAACTTCTGCTTCCTATCTCTTTACGGCTGTATGCAGACACACTCATGTGCAGCATATATGCAAGTTCCTTTTCAGTTATATTATTTTTAATTCTAAGATACTTAAGTTTATAATTTTCCCCCATAATTACCACCTAAAATTATTAAATTTTATTTTGATGCGGCCATATTAAGTTACATAATATAACATTATTTCTACATTTATTAATTTTATTGTAAGATATTTTTGTATTATTTCCAATATTCTGACTATAAACATTTTATTTGGCCGCCCTTTCGACCCTCTTAGCTTTTAATTTGTACCGCGTAATCATCTGTTCCCCCTTTCAACGATAATACTTTTTATCAATTTATTGATTTTATAATTTAATTTTATCATTGTTTTAATGATTGTCAACAATTTTATGAATAATATATTTATAAATTTCGTGATTTCGTGATATACTGTTTCGTGGGGGGAGTATAAAATGGAATTTAAAGATAGACTTAAACAACTTCGTGAATCTAAGGGTTTAACTCAGAGGGAACTAGCAGATGAATTAAACAAACTCAATACTAATTTAAATACTAATTCTAAAATATATACGCAAACTATATCCTACTGGGAGAACGGCAGAGATCCATCAATTGGAATGCTTATAAAAATAGCACAGTATTTTGACGTTCCAACAGATTACCTGCTTGGTAAAACTAATTCTGTAAGTATAGATGAAATTAACTTTGAGTATTTTTCTAAGTATCTTTCAAAGCAAAACATTGAAAAAATTATAAAAAATTACCCGGACAATGTGAAAAAAGCAGTGTATTTTCTGCTCTCAAATTATACCTCTGACATTTTCATGAATTTTGACAATGAAAAAAAGCAATATGAAATAAATTTAGATTTTCTGTACCTCATAACTAAAGCTGTAGATATACTGAAAAGTTTTTATGATGAAATGGAGAATAAAGTTTTATGCTATAATACGGAAAGTTCTCTTAAGAATGTTAAATACATGGATTCTATATCCAGAGATACTCTTAAAGATATAAACAAACTTAAGGAACTTACAAAAATAGGACTTGATTCAATAATAGATAAACTCGAAGATCTGGTTTTGTTCAGTGATGAACCGTCTAATGTAAAACTTAAAGATGAAATTTTAGAGTATATGAGTACAAATGAGCTTAATAAAAATTATTTTTCAAAACACTTAAAAAAAGCTTTTATAAATTTAGTTGATGATGTGCTAAATGCATCAAAATACACAGGCAGCAGCCGCAGATAGATCAAATGATTTGTTCGCTCTATAAATTCATAGAGCGTCTTTTTATTAGTTTTTTACATAATAATTTTGACACGACATTGAAACACCATAATATAGAAACACCAATCATAGCATCATAAGTCAAATTTAATAAAAATAAATGTTTGCCAAAATCCCCATGTCCAGAGCCAATAACAGGTAAGACAAATTGAGATGCTCCCGATAGTAAAATAAACAGCAGCATGAGCAAAAGTAAGCGTATAGATCTATCTTCATTCTTTTTAAAGTAAAAAATCACTATACAAAAGTAAGCTACTGAGAAGAAAATATAGGCATAAATATTATGATACAAATTAATATACCTTTTTACAAGTCTTGTTCTAAATGTATTTACCTTTTTATTTGGATCATATTGCCCTTTAAGAAAATTGCTTTTAGTCGGTTCTGAAAAGGCATAAGCATTATTTGCGGATTCAACTACTTTTTGCCAAAATCTAGTTGGATGTCTAAGATAAAAACACAATATTTTTACCGGTGAAACATTTGGATAAAATTCTGTAAGCATTTCTTTTCCAAGTGGATCATTACCAGAATGTCTGTTATAAAAAGACTGCCCATAAAAAACCATGAATTTCTTATTCAATCCTAGTTCCTGTAAATCTTTTTCTGGATTTTTAGAATCTATTAGAACACCTAAAAAAACTGATTGATATATATTGTTCCTATTCATGGTATTTGTCAACGAAAGATATGAAGCAGCACAAACAGTAATTACAAGTATTGAAGATATTATAATGCACTTTCTCTGTTTATTTTCTTTATAATAAAAATATAAACCTGCATATACAATTAACATAAAAACAAGCAAGGGTAACTCTTGTGCTTTAGATGTTAAAAAACTACAAGAGGCTATGAAAAAATATATAAAATCCCTTATTTTGGGTTTTTCTTTGCTTATTAAATTCAAGTATGTTCCTATATTTAAGAAGAAAAACACAATGGTTCCTGCTTCTCCAAAAAATGAGTTGAAGTAAGCTATGTAAGAGGTATCTGTAAAAATCATAATGATATAAATACCTAACACTACTTTTAACAAAGTAGAAAATCTTTTAAATTTCATTATAAGAAACATTGCTAGTATAAATATTGCTGAATATACAAATGCCATATATCTTATATCAAATAAATTACTGCTAAATCCATGTGCAAGCAGTGATATTAATACGGAAATTTTTAACAATATGGTCTCAGATACCCAGTCTTTATAAAAAATTAAAAAGATTTTTGGACTTGATATTAAATAATACATATGTACAAATTTATCATACATCTTCTTATAATCATTAGATAAATTTGAAAGTTTTCCATATATAATTAATCTTCCAAAATCTCCATTATCACATTTGCCTATAATAGGACTGATAAAAAGAGTTTTTATTAATATTACTGCTACAAATATTAAAATTATTATTTCAACAGAATATTTTTTTATAATATTACGTATTTTCATAATCATTTATATCTATAACCTTCCATCTCATAAGTATACATAATTGGTTAGATAGTAATTCATATTGCCAAAGTTTACAAAATTTTCATTTTAGCTGGACATATTTCTTTAGGACACTTAAAGAAATAAATTTTAATATTAAATAAGGTTGCTTTTCATTATAGAATCCCTATATATCCACTAAAGTTCCAGTAGAAATTTCACTTAAGATGTCCTTTTCCTTATATTGTTCCAATAGATGCATCAAGCTCTTCATATTGTCATTAACAAATTTGTTCTTGTAATATACCAGACTAAAGCATCTATCTAGAGATTGTTCACTGCTTTTTATCACATATAGCAGACCTTTTTTTGCTTCTTCTTGAATTAACCTTGCCGATATAGCTGTAAGACAGTTATTCGCAATCACCGCTTTCTTTATCGTATCCGGGCAAGTTACCTCCCAGTTAACCTTTATCCTTATGCCGCACCTGGAAATATAATTCTCAAAAAGTTCTCTCGTACCGCTTCCCTCTTCACGCATTACAAAACATTCCTTTTCTAAATCCTTAACAGAAATATTGCCACATCCTGAAAATCTGTGGTTTTTACTGCATACAATTACAAGGTAATCATTTATCATTGGAATGGCAACTAAATCGTGACTTTTAATTTTACCTTCTACAATACCAATATCTAATTCAGATTTGAGTAATTTTTCTTCTATAGACTTAGTATTATTAATATAAACAAAAGTCTCCACCTGAGGCTTTATTTGACGATACTGATTTATAAGCTGAGGCATAATACAAGAGCCCACAGTTATGGTACCACCAATCCGAAGTTTTTCTGAAAATCCCTTTAGCATATTATCTTCTAGTTCATCAAACTGATTTACTACCATTCTAGCATAGGTAAATAAGTTTTTCCCTGCTTCTGTAATATATAGTTTTTTAGCAATCCGTTCAAATAACAATACACCGTAATGCTTCTCTAATTCCCTAATTGTTTGGCTAACAGTTGGTTCCGAGATATAACATCGAGCTGCAGCAGTACTCATTTTACCTGTTTCTACTACAGCAATAAAAATTTTTAAATGTCGAATTGTCATATTGATAACCCTTCTTTATCATTATATCTTTTTGTATTTATATTATTAAAAATATTTAATAGGTTTTGACTATCATTATTATAAAATAATATCATTTCCCTTATTTAATCACAAGTGATATTATAAAAACAAGTAGTGCTGCTAAACAAATAAAGCACAAAGAGTAAAGACATTTTTTATGCAAAATATGGAATTCCTTATTATACTGATAATCTTATTAAAAGCAGACGATAATTTTAAGGGAGATGTATAATCGTTATGGTTAGTGCAAGTAGACAAAAAGAAATGAAATCATTAGGATTTTTATTACAAAATGACAAAGAACATTATTCAGTCAGGTTTTTAAGTAAGGCTGGTAATTTTACAGTAGAAGAATTAAATAACATTAATAAAATTGCAGAAAAATATGGACAAGGATATTCGGGACTTACAACAAGACTTCAAATTGAAGTTCCATGGATCAAAGATGAAGATGTAGAAAAAGTAATTCAAGAAGCTAAAGCTTTAGGATTGCGTCATGGCGGTACAGGCCAGAAAGTAAGACCTTTAGTTGCATGTAAGGGAACTGTATGCCTTCACGGTAATATTGACACTCAAGCAATTTGTAGAGAATTAGACCGCAAATACTTTGGAACTGATACTCCACATAAATGTAAAATAGGAATAGTTGGTTGTGCTAATAACTGTGCAAAAGCTAATATAAATGATATCGGAGTTATGGGAAGATGCGTACCTAAATTTAATTTGGATAATTGCGTTGGCTGCGGACTTTGCGTAAAAAATTGCAGACAAAAAGCATTAGAGTTAGTAGATAAAAAAATAGTTTATAACCAAAATTTATGTGTAAAATGTGGTGAATGTACACGAGTATGCAAGGCTAATGCCGCTATTGTAAAAGAAAAAGGTGCAGAAATATTTGTTGGCGGAAGATTTGGAAGAGGAATGAGAATTGGAGATTCCCTTGGAAAGATATTTAAAGAAGAAGAAATAGTATCGGTTGTTGATAAAATTATGGAACATTATAAAGAAGTTGGCAATAAAGATGAAAGAATTTCGGGAGTTATGGATAGGGTTGGAAAGGAAAAATTTATAACTGATGTATTAAATAAACTTGATTAATTATTCTACATAGATAAAGTTTAGTTGTTTTTCAGCAATCTAATGCAAAATAGGCATCCTAAATGTCGGATGCCTATTTTGCACTATAATTTTAAGGAGTCTTAAGGAATTACAATTTACATTGTATCCTGTGGCGGTTGCACTTAAGTTTAACGTGCCCTGCAACCACAGACACAGTTGGTAATTACATTTATTTTTTTCTCATATATGTAAATCCATTATTTTCATTTTCGCTAAGATTATTTCCTTAGGACACTTATAAGTATATATAGTAATTGTTACGGTTTAATGTCATGTAAGTAAACTAATTGTTTACTTTTTGAATAATTTGTAAATAATATAAGAATATATGACATTTTCGAATTCTATAAGAAGTGTGTAATCATCATTGGAGTATATTTTTATGAGCATTCTTTTAATTTTTATACAGCACATTTAAATTATACCATGCATTTGTGCAGCTTTTATTGCTGAAACTTTTCCACTGACTCCAAGTTTTTTGTATATATTTTGTAAATGTGTCTTTACTGTACCATTAGATATCATAAGATTACATGCTACTTCATCTCTTTTTAGTCCTTTAGATATGAGAGAAAGCACCTCTATTTCCCTATGAGATAATCTAACCTCGTCCAACTTATTGTTATCTAAACTTATTTTATATTTTTTACTAAACAAAACTACTTTCTTTATATATTCATTGTTTAAATTATTATTTTCTATTATTGTTAGCATGTCCATAATATGCGCTGCATTTTCTGCAAATGGCATTATAATATTATCTGCTTGTGCCTTAAGTAATGTATCCTGCAGTTCTAATACACCTTCTTTTTCTCCATAAAGATGGTATTTTGCTACTGCTTTAAAAATGCCATTATGTATAAATCCTAATCTAAAGCTGAACATTGAAAAATACTCAACAAAACTCTCTGTGAGCATCTCCAGCTTTGCATAATTTTTAGATAGCATTACAGCTTTCCCATAGACTATGCAGTTAAATCCCATACCTTCATAAAAAAAGTAAGCTTTACCCATATCTCCTATTTGAAGCCAATAAGGTATTTTTTCATATTGATTTAGACAAGCATATACGTATCCTTTACACAAGTCTACTGCAGTATTACATATATGGCTATTTACATTTGAAATATAGCTATCCAATTCTTCTAATTTATCAATACCTTCAGTTATACTTCCTTGAAATATATAAGTTCTTATTAAATTAAAGTATGCACATATAATAATGCTTGCCTGGGATTTTGTTTTAGCTTTATATACAGCTTTAATACTGTTAAGTTCTGCCTCTTTAATGTTACATGTTTCAAGGGCATATTCAGCCTTTGCAATATATTCGGATCCCGTTCCGCAGCCGTTTGATATCTTTGGATGTGCTAATTCCTTGTTTGAAAAAATGTCCCTAACTTTATTTAAAGTACCTTCATCTCTAAAATAAGTATAAAGTAAATGCGGCGAACCAAATGTAAATCCATTTTCTCTAAGCATTATATAAGAACTTTTTCCATCTAAAAGTTTAATGATTTTGTCATTGTTTATACCCATTTGTTCTATGTCATTAAATCTTGTAAATTTTTTGACAATTAAAGCTTCTGCAATAATACGATTTTTATATTCTTGTTCTATATCTTTTATATTTTCATAAAAACTTATCAGCTTATCTAATTTTTTTAAATATTTTTCAATGGTTTCATTGTCTCCTTTTAAAATAGAAAGAAAAATATGCTGCAAATATGCAATAGGATATTTATACAGTAATTCTTCTGGAACATCATTGAACATCTCAAAAGAACCTTCAAATTCTGTAAGGTGACTGCTAACATTATCTGGATTGTTAAGAACTGAAAGAATTTTTTCCACATCCCCTGCACGGTTTAAGTAACCATATGCAATTACAAATTCTTTTCTATTTAAATACCAATATCCAAGGCGCCTGTACAGTTCTTTAACCTGTCCTGGTTCAAAATGTTGTTTTATTCTCAAGAAATCTAGGAGGACATTATGAATTTTATATGTTTTATTTACTTCATCATAAAAAACAAAGGCATTTTCTTGGCGGAGCTTCTTTAGTATCTTATCTGCTTCTTCCTCATGGGTAACAAAACGGGCCTGCTCTGCTGTAAAATTATCCATTATGGAAAGTTCAAGTAAAAAATTCTGAATATATTCATCATAGGTACTGAATAATACATTTTCAATCAAATCTTCTATAGTATTGTTCATACCTACAGGAATACCCTTGTCCAGTCCTAAAATGACCATATATGCGAGTGATATCCACCCATCCGTATATTCCTTTATTTTTTGTAAATCACTACTAGATATATTTCTATCCATCATTAAACAATATTTTTCAATCTCTTCATAAGTAAATTTCAACTGCTGCTGTGATATAACCTGGCAAAATCCTTTTGAAAGAAGCTCTGTAAAGTCTATTTTAGTTGTATCCCTTGTAATAATTACTATATGAAAGTTATCTAACTTTTCTAAAACAATGTGTCTCAGGAGTTTATTTACTTGAATTTCTTCCAAAAGATAGTAGTCATCTATAACAAAAACAGTTTCTTCATCATAGTCAATGTCATCTAATATGGATAAAACTTTTAAAATTTGGGGAGTACCAACAGGAAATCCAAGACATTTTAGTTTTTGCCCTGCATCCTCATCAATTTTACTTATTTCATTTGAAAAATTACTCCAGAAAAAAGATGCAGTTTTATTTAAGTCTGAAAATGTAATCCAAAAATATGGATTATTTTTAGATGCAAGAAACTGCTTTACTGCTGTAGTTTTACCAAATCCTATCGGTGCTTCAATAATAGTAAGTGGATAATAGTATATAGCTGATAAAATATAATTTATACGTTCTCTTTTCAATAACTTTATTTTTTTAAAATTAGGCCTTTGATTATTATAATTCATTAAAAGTTGTTTTTTATCCTTACTACGTATATGAAACTTTATACCAGTCACTTTCCTACCCGTTTTTATGTCTTCAAAGTCAAATGATATATCGCTTAGTTTACTTAATTCTTTTTGTGATTTCTCAATAACTTTTCTTTTAAAATCATTATATTTAGGATATATGTCTTCAGCCTTTAATAGTCTTCTTAAATTTGTAATTTTTATTTCAAAAAATCCTTGTTTTTTAAATTTATTACATTTTAAAATTTCATATATTCTAGGTGAATACTTACTTTTCATATTTAGTATATTAGCTAATTTATACTGTGTAAATGGCCCTTTTATTTTTAATATATATGGTTTAAGTTTGGGTGAAAATTCTAATTTAACGCAGCCAGTACCTTCCTCATAAGCTGCAGAACTAAGCCAGGCTATTTGTATAGTTTTATTTTCTTCTTTAATTTCAAAAACTTTCTCTTTTAATTTTTTAATTATTTTAGGAATTTCCGTATATTTAGCTTGATTTTTAACCTCTAGAAGTTTAATAAAATCATTTATCTTAAATATATATGGTTTAAATTTTTCACCACCAAGTTGAACCATACTTGCTAAAGTAAGTAAAATCTTCTGTTCTTCCAGACTTAAATCATATGATGAATTCATAATAAAATAATTGGACTTAGTTATTAAATAATCTCTTTTCATATATTTATACCCCACAAGAATATTTTACCAGTTAAGGGCGACTATATCAATAAAAAATTATAGTCGTTTTTAACTATGCAAAAGTCGTTTTTTTAAATTTCAAAGCTAATATTAATGTCTGTATAATAGGGGTTAAATTCCACCTGCTTTCAGCAGGTGGTAGTTGAGGCTGCACCTTTTGATAAAGAAAAGAATACACATAATTATTTAAACAGCTTTTCACCCTTTTTTTATATGTTTTTTTGTTTTGCAATAACTATTAAAACATATTTTAAAAAAGGTACTTTTGTTAAAATCAGTCTATTATTTTTTTATTAGTGCCTTATATTCTTTTTCAGAATTTATTACCATATTTTTCGAGTATCTTTCATCTTGCTCGTCATATTCCTTTTCAGATATTAGTATAGGCGTCTGTAGTTTAGCATAATATCTTTTTCTTTTCGTGTAAATAGAAAAACGCACCAAAAAAATAACTATGGCTGCAACAATGCCTATAATTATATAGAATAAAGGAATAATAAAATCAAATTTTTGCTTCAATAGATCATAAATAAAGTTCATACAGATCCTCCTTTATTTTTTTGTTGCAATATTTTATTTTTTCTATAACTATACAAAGAAATGTATAAAATTATTCCTGCTAAAATAGAAATACACAATGAAATAATTGGTACTAACCATAATATAGTAATAATTATACCTTTCATTCAGTATCACCTCTAAATATTAATATTTCACATAGATTTAGATTTGACTACAAAATTCGATGTTGAACCATTATTAAATAATCTAAATTAATATAGAGTTAAGGTTCACTATGTCTCCTTACAACTAAACTAGAAGGAACTGTTGTAAAATCTCCAAAATTTATTAAAGGTCTAGTATTCCAAGTAGATGAACTTCTAAATTGAGTACCTGCTGTTGGTGTAGTTACACAAATAGCAATATTAAAATCAACATTTGGTATTCCTTCACCATTTACATAAAAGTTTAAGCCATAAGGAATACAAATTGGATTTCCAATCCAAAATATGCCAAAAGCCTGTATATAAATTGAAGTTGATCCATTTGATACAGCATCATTAATTAAAGTTTGTATTGTAACATCATCAATACAATTAGAACTTGAACCTGTACAAACACTATCTGCCCAAGACTTCTGAGATGATGTAGCATTTGAACCAGCTATAACTATTGTAGCTGTACGTCCTTGTATTGAAACATTATCTGCATTTGCAACTGCTAAGTCTGATCGATTTATTTTTTCTGCCATTTCAGATGTAAGTACTGCTATAGCATCTGTATTCGCTTTTATAACTCCAGCAAGTTCTTCTATATTGTCTGAATTTTCTTTTAATATCTCATCTATTGTATCAAAATTATCACTAAAATTTGTATCATCTGTTTTTTTAATCTATAATTTGTTGTTATTTTCATATATTTTTACCTCACTTTATTTTTATTAACCTATGTTTTGAATAAATATATTGTGAAAGTATAACTGTGCTCTTAGTCTTTATTTCTAAACTTATTTTTTTTACTGTTCGTAAGTCAACTTCCAAGTTTAGGGAAAAACTGTTTTATTAGAATCTATAACGTGGTCAGTTTTAATCCAACTGTTTTTCCCACAAGCTTGTCTAAAAGTTGCAACTAATACCGCAGGTATTTGCAGCATATTATAGATAGGAATAAATAAACCTGTTAACAAGGTTCTATAGAAACTTTCTTTTGTGTCGCGCCAGTAAGATATTGAAAAGATAATCCCTGGTAAAAATACAATTATGAGAATTACTATTAATAATGCTAAAAGTTCATTGCTATGATAGGAACTAAGCATACTACTTATAACACTAGAGTGATGCAAATACGTGTATAATATCAGAAACCATGAAAAGAACAACGCTGCAGATGAAAGTAATGTAAGCCAAGGTAACATCATAAAATAAATTACCTCAATTTTTCCAGGAAAAGATAAATACTTAGATTTTAATATTTTTCCAATATATGGAATGCATTGGAGACAGCCTTGCGCCCATCTAGATCGCTGTTTAATAAATTTTCTATAACTGATTACACCCTGTTGATAAATATTTTCATCCTGGACTAGACGGGTACGCCATCCATTCAATAACAATCTCAAACTAAAATCAAAATCTTCCAATAAACACTGGCTCCAAGGTTCATCACCAAGCATCTCCATAGCTGACAATCGGTTGAATTGACCATTTCCGGCTGCGGCAACTGTTCCTGTGTATTCACGTATATTCTGCATCCGATTTATGAAAGTATAAAATTCTAAGTCCTGCATTAAGGGTAAAAAGTAATTGCGAGTTGAGGTTCCAATTCGAACACGAGTCTGAACCATACCAACTTTAGGGTCATTATTCATGATAACTGCAACTTTTTCCAATAGACTTCTCTTAACAAACGTATCTGCATCCATAACCCCAAGAACCACTTTTGAATGGTCAATACCCTCCTCATTTGCGATTCTTTTTATATCTTCGTATACATCATTAATTTTCATATTATTTAGCTCAACACGGGGAGTGTCTATTATATCTCTAACAGTATTATATCCATCATTTAAAGCCGCCCCCTTCCCGTTTTGGGCATTTGGGAGAACACGATTTAAGATTCTTAAACGACTATCGGTAATACCTTTGAGTATTGTCAAGGTATTATCATTAGAACCATCATTAATTATTATAAACATAGTATTAGGCATATTTAATGATAATAGGTTCTTTACAGTTTCATAAATAACTTTTTCCTCATTAAGGCATGGAATAAGTATGAAAAAATGCAAATCAATATCATCAGAATATTCTGTATCTTTTAAGTGTATTACTTGTGGAAATAATAATAGCAATGTTAACCATAAATAGTAAACTCCATCTGTTAGGCATGTTACTATAAAGAAAAAAACAATTAATTGATACATATAGTTTATTATACCTCCTATTTATATTTTGAATGCTTTCGAAAACTCAGAAAGCTTGACTTTTATATTTTACTTAAATTACTGCTGAAGACTTTGTCTTAGCCTCCATTCCTATAATTAAATAGTTATTTTACAATTGAAGAAGGTTTTCTTGGCATTCCACTATTACAATTTTAGTATAAAAAAATTTATATAAAAATACTCCATACAGCGTATTTTTATATAAATTTGGGTATAATTCAAATATGATGGGCATTTCTATTTAGAATAATATGGCTGAAAACAAGGAAATTAACCAATTGAAGAAGCAAAAATGATTTTACATTAACTTCAAACAAATTAAGTATAGTCTAAAATTTAAGATCTAACAAATACGCCATAAATTTCATAGTAACAAAAATATAAAAAAGCTCAACCTCTAAATAAAACATAAGTTTAAAGGAGGTTGAGCTTTTTTATTTTAATTAATATGTACGCTACGATAACTGTGTTAATACTATGCTTAAATCCCACAAACTATGCATTATGATTGGGCATATTAGGGAATCGGTTTCTTCAAAGAAATATCCAAAAATAAAAGATAAAATTCCTATTTGAATAAAATAGAAACCATCCATATTGTGAGTATATATAGCTATAGGTATGTGTATCATTATAAACATTAAGCTAGTTAGTATATTGGCTGGAATAAACTTCACATATAACTTTAATTTATGCAGAATATATCCTTAAATGATAGATGCAGCTAAATTTTATTTTAAAAAACATATATACGTTTTAAAAGGGCTGTTGCACTAATTAATTAGTGCAACAGCCCCAATAAATAAAATAAGAATATATGACATTCAAATCATTTTGGAAACGTCTTTACTAAAAGTAACATTTATCATATTCATTTTTAGATCATTAATCGTTGTGCTCTCAACTACCTAATTGCAGTTAAGACGCGTTGATTTCATCGAGAGTCCGACCTTTAGTTTCAATACCCACTAGGGCAACCACTAACGCAACTGCTGCGAACACTATAGTTAGCATAAGAAATACATAAGTGAAGCCAGCCTGTTTACCTTTAGCCTGATATACCAATCCAACTATGTAAGGAGCGGCAATGGCACCAATACGACCAATTGCAGCTGCCCAACCGGCTCCGCTGCCCCTAGCACATGTAGGATAAACTTCCGGCGTATAAGCGTACAACGCACCCCAAGCTCCTAGACTGAAAAAATAAAGTAAGCATCCGAAAACAAGTACAGTAGCTACGGATGCAGCTTGACCAAATAAGTATGCTGATAAGGCTGTACCTATTAGGTAGGCCACTAAAACCATTTTACGACCAACCTTTTCTATTAGATAGGCCGCACTGTAATATCCGGGTAACTGAGCAATGGTCATAATTAATGTAAATTCGAAACCCTTTACTAAGCTGAACCCTTTGCCAACAAGCAAAGTCGGAGTCCATAAAACAAATCCGTAATAGCCAAAATTAATACCTAACCATAGAATCCATAACACAAGGGTTCGCCTAAAATAAGCTTTAGACCATAAATCTGAAAGCGTGATATTACCCATTTTCTCATTTCCTGGCTGATCAGTTATGGCAACTTCATCATTATTTATTCCGGCCTGTTGCTCCATTTTACTTACAATTTCATCTGCTTCTTTCAAACGCCCTTTTTGTTCCAAGTATCGAGGAGATTCTGGAATATTCCTTCTCAGATAGGCTGCATACAGTGCTGGTATTCCTCCCAAGAAAAATCCAATACGCCATCCATAAATTGGAATCAAGAGGTACGCGATTAAAGCTGCAACAATCCATCCCCAAGCCCAGAAGCTCTCTAACAAAACAACCATCCGACCTCGGGATTTAGCAGGTGAGAATTCACTAACCAAAGTAGATGCTGCCGGCAGCTCTCCACCTAGTCCCAATCCTGTTAAAAATCGCAACAACAATAATACTTTAAAGTTAGGAGCAATCCCGGATACAGCACTGGCTAATCCGTATACCACAAGGGTAAATGTAATGACTGTTCTTCTACCCCATCTGTCGGCAGCCATCCCAGCAACAGCAGCGCCAATGGCCATTCCCACTGCAGAAGCACTTCCCAGTAAGCCTAAATCGGCAGGAGTAAGCTTCCATGATTTTCCAATTGCAGCCATTACACCAGCCATCATGCCTTGATCCATGGCATCAAACAACCATCCTATACCCGATAAAAACAGCACTGTCCAAAGCATAGGAGTAACTGGCAACTTTTCAATCCTTTGCGAAATACTACTCATTTAATTCACCTTATTTCCTTCCTTAATCTGTTTCTTTTTTACAACTAAGTATTTTTTTATATTTTTCGTATAATACTACTGACATACCTACAACAACAACTTCCCCCATAAATATTCACCTCTAATAATATAAATTTTATAACTCCAACATTTATATTATAATGTATATACATATGTAAACACAATACTTTTACTAATTATTTAAAGAAAATAATTAGGACTCATGCTGCTAGTTAGAACTAGTAACATAAGTCCTTTTATACTTTTTGTTTTACTGTTTTTTAGAGAACAGTTACCATGATTACAAACTTCTAAATCTCTCAGGTTTATATCCGTACTTTCCACTTAAAACATCTTGAATTAAGTTAATTAACTTTTCCTTATCCTGTGATAAGGTTCCAGCTAATGAAACATAGTTTGATGCATGGTTGCTTCTAAAAATACAATTAGTTACATTAATGTTTTTGATAAGTTCTCTAGTTTCCAGCATAACTTCCTCAGGATTTAAAAGTTTAAACTTTCCACTATTAATGTCTTCATACATCTGTGTTCCAGGCTCAACCATTAGGGTCAAAAGTCCAACATAGTCTGGGTTAATGGCACTTATAACCCTTGCAGATTCCCTGGCATTTTCTTGCCATTTATCTTTTCCTCCTATACCGGAAATAAAAGTAACAGAAAGCTTAATGCCGCTGTGTTTAACCTTTTGTCCTGCTTCTATTATATCAGCGGAAGTAACACCCTTTTGTATTTCCTTTAATATTATATCACTTCCACTCTCTATTCCCATGTAAAATATGCCTATTCCCATCTCTTTTAGTTGTTTAAGCTCCTCAAGAGACTTTCTTAAAATGTCTCGTGGAGCGGCATAGGCGGAAACCCTTTTACACTCTGGAAACAGTTCTTTTATCTTAAGCAATATTTGACTTAATTTTTCCATTGGCAGTACAAGTGAATCCCCATCTGCTAAAAATATACGCTCTACATGATTATATATTTCCCTAGCTTCATATAAATCTTCGTATACTTCTTCTAAACTTTTTATTCTAAATTTTTTACCTTTATACATACTGCAAAAACTACACTTGTTATGGGCACATCCTACACTAACCTGAATTATTAAGCTATAAGCTTCACTAGGGGGCCTATACACAATACCTTCATATTTCATATTTTATTATCACCCCGCCTACTATTTTCTCTTTATTTCTACCTATGTTATATACTATCTTATTTATTCTATAATCATTATACTATATTTAAATATTTTCTCTAGTCTTTTGTTTTAAAAAATGCTTTTTATTGAAAAGTATACTAATACTTAATTCACATATTGCCTAAGCCTCTTTATTCTTATACTTAAAGTGTCTATAAATGCAACACTGTTGTAAAAAGCAACACTATTTTCTTAAAAAAGTGTTGCTTTTTACAACATTATTTTTAACAACTATTTGGATTTTATAAAATACCCACCTGTACTCAACCTTTTCATAATAATAAATATACTGGCATAGTATTTGCTGATATATTTAATTGATAAAAATGTTATTTTTTTATCAAAATTAGTATAAACCAAAAACTTAATTAAATCAGCAGTTACATTCTAACTAACTAACTAAATAGATAAAATAATTGGAAAGAATATTATTTATTATCATAAAACATGTGAATTATTTAACTTATAGGAATTATTTAATTTTAGAAGCTTTCTTATCCAATTAAAAAATTAAAAATTCGTAAAGTGATGTAATTAATTAAAAACAACGAGGAGGAGAAATATGGGAAGATTTACTTTACCTAGGGATATTTACTTTGGTGAAAATGCCTTAGAAAATTTAAAAAATTTAGACGGAAAAAGAGCAGTAGTTGTTGTAGGCGGAGGATCCATGAAGAGATTTGGATTCTTAGCTAAAGTTGAAGGATATTTAAAAGAAGCAGGTATGGAAATTAAATTAATAGAAGGTGTTGAGCCTGACCCATCTGTTGAGACTGTTATGAATGGTGCTAAAGTAATGAGAGACTTTGAGCCAGACTGGATAGTATCTATAGGGGGAGGATCACCTATAGATGCTGCTAAAGCAATGTGGATATTTTATGAATACCCTGACTTTACATTTGAACAGGCAATAGTTCCCTTTGGAATTCCTAAATTAAGACAAAAGGCACAATTTGTTGCTATACCTTCTACAAGTGGAACAGCAACTGAAGTAACATCATTTTCTGTAATAACAGACTATAAAGCTAAAATTAAATATCCTCTTGCAGATTTTAACCTTACCCCCGATATAGCTATAATAGATCCGTCTCTTGCAGAAACAATGCCTAAAAAACTTACAGCACACACTGGAATGGATGCACTTACTCACGCAATAGAAGCATATGTTGCAAGTTTGCATTCAGATTTTTCAGACCCACTTGCTATGCATGCTATAACCATGATTCATAAATATTTATTGAAATCCTATGAAGAAGATAAAGAAGCTAGGGGA
>ENA-UOOE01001760-UOOE01001760.1-fermentation-metagenome-genome-assembly--contig:-NODE-1760-length-17379-cov-5.028284_pt1 | contig 17379 bp, 15 predicted proteins | sample MGYA00245776_ERZ724021 | MGnify/ENA primary metagenome ERZ724021 (study PRJEB28704, sample SAMN03018321) | fermentation metagenome | biome: anthropogenic terrestrial biome; feature: soil; material... | reverse complement strand
AATGTCTGCTCTTAGAACCAAAATAGCCTTTTGCAAGCTTTAAAGTCTTTTTTCTCCTCTTGCGCGTCATCAGCGCACCCTTTACACGTGCCATTTTATATACCTCCAATAAACGGTTAAAATTCTAAAAACAAGAGAGACAGCTCAGTCATTTGTAGGGAATAAGCCTTTTAATTTGGTAAACATTAGTTTTATCGGCGACAGTCGTCTTTCTGAGGTTCCTCGTGCGTTTTGTTGTCTTCTTGTTCAGAATATGACTCTTGTAAGCGTGCGCGCGGATAACTTTTCCGGATTTGGACAGCTTAAAACGCTTTTTAGCTCCGGTATGTGTTTTAATCTTAGGCATATCTGCCCCTCCTTATTTTACTTAACAGGTTTTGACGCAAGAAACATCAGCATGTTGCGGCCTTCCATCTTAGATGGCTTTTCAACATTGGCACAGTCGGAAAGGGTATCTGCAAAACGCTTCATAATCTCGTGGCCCAGCTCTGGATGGCCCATTTCACGGCCGCGGAAGCGAATGGAAACTTTCACTTTGTCTCCTTCTTTCAGGAAACGCTGTGCGTGACCGACTTTCGTGTTGAAATCGTGCGTATCGATATTCAGAGAAAGACGGACCTCCTTAATGGCAACAATATGCTGGTTTTTTCTCGCTTCTTTTTCACGTTTTGCCTGCTCAAAGCGAAACTTACCGTAATCAATGATTTTACAGACCGGCGGAACTGCCTGTGGGGCAATTTTAACCAGATCGAGATTCATTTCAACAGCTTTCTGCAACGCTTGGGCAGAAGTCATAATACCAAGTTGCTCGCCGGTTGACCCGATGACCCGAACCTGCCTGTCACGAATTTTCCCATTGATCTGAAGTTCCCTGCTGCTAATCGTAAAGCACCTCCATAGTATATTTAATTTGTGAAAGAAATAAGGCGCACAGACTTCCGCCCGCGCGCCAATACACAAGACAGCTCTTCAGCTATCTAGAATATTGACCCGTGCCGGATAGACCTCACAGGTGAGAATTAAGGACTACCGCCTTATTCTTCTTTGTTTTTATAAATAGAATTATAAGCGATAACATTCAGTTTGTCAAGAACTTTTTCAGTCTATACGCAAAGTGCATACTCTATACCAGAACGGAGGTGAGTTCTATGCGGCGCAGATGCAATTCCTGCCTTCCTTATTATTGGATGCTTTTCCCGCCCTGTGAAGGATGTACAACAATGAACAAACGTTTTCGCGCGGTTCCAGGCCGCCCTTTTCTCCGAATGAGAAATTTAAGTTCTAGAAAAAGTTGCAATAACATGTCCAAGAAAAAAGGTAAACTATTTTAATGAGACAGTTCCAACCATTCGGTATTTTCAGGCCTGGTTATTTTTCTGTATTTCGGGAATACTGCATTTCAAGGTAAGGAGGTAAACAACTTTGGATAAAGAAAATAAACAGATCGCTCCCAAAAGTGATGATATCGACTCGCTTGATTTCACAACAGATGAAGTTGTCTCCGGCACAGGATGCACCGGCCTTATTCAGACTCCACCGGAAGATGAGCAGGAAGCTGAATCCTATACCGAACTTTACCCAGTCCCCAAACCTGCAAAAGATAAAAAAATAAAGTCACCGAAAGATAAAGCCTGAAACAGAAAAGCAGTCCAGTGGAAAAATTTCCGCCGGACTGCTTTTTAATTTTTTCCAGGGCTACGAAAAAAATCCGGGATTGCCGTAGCACTTTCATGCCCGCACTGATACATTGCAAGCAACACCTTTTTATCCCGCGTCAGAGAGCCAATCGCAGGAAGGCGGTCCGGTGCAAGAATTAGCACTTTGCCTTTTTTCTCTAATTCCTTTGCAAATGCAACACCGTCATTGTAGTGCTCTGCACGCTGGCAAAGATTCTGGGCGGCTTTCGGATATTTTCTAGCAATCCGACGTGCAAACCGGCTGTCCTGGACAGAATCCCGCAGTAGGTTACGCGGCTTTGTCAGTACCAGGACAATCTTGTCGCAGCCATCATCAAGGGCTTTTTGCACAGGTACCGGATCGCCGAGTGCGCCATCATAATACAGCACGCCGTTCACAGGATATGGTTTGCAAATAGCCGGAAGACAACATGATGCGCAGAGAACATCATAATGATCCCTTTTCATATCACTTTTATGAAAATATTTTACTTTTCCACTTACTGCTTCCGACGCAACGACTGTCATCTCTGATGAATTTTTTTGCAGCGCTGCAAAGTCGAGCGGATTTTCACCATCCGAAACGCTAAGTGTGCCATACAGGTAATGGAGGTCAAGATAAGAGCCTTTTGTGAGAAAATTCCAAAAGCTCATATATTGCCTTCGGAATGGATACTCCGTATAAAATGCAATGTCCCTTCCCTTTTGCCCTGCAAGATAGCATGCAATATTTGCTGAGCCGGCTGATACTCCAATGCAATCATCAAAATAGATTTGATGTTCCAGGCAATAGTCATAAATGCCTGCCCCAAAAATGCCGCGAAGTCCACCACCGACATCTACAATCCCAGTTTTCACATTTTCGCCTTCCAAACAATTACTTAATCTTAAAATATTTTAAAATCCGACGAATTTATCCTTGTACTTATTTTAACAAAATGATGCTTGGAAAGCAAGGTAAAAAAATTATATCATAAAAATTTTGTTTCTTACAGCGCACCTTCCAGCATATCCAGCAAACTGTCGAAAGTGCGGACAACATCCTCCATCGGTCTGGATGTTTCCATATCGACACCCGCCCTGCGAAGAACATTGATAGGATAATCGCTGCTTCCACTCTTTAAAAAGCCCTTGTACTTCTCAACTGCATTTTCCCTGCCTTCCAAAATCATGCAGCTGAAGGAATTGGCGGCAGCGTAGCCGGTTGCATATTGGTAAACGTAAAAGTCACTGTAAAAGTGTGGAATCCGTGCCCACTCCATATCATTTTCCGGATCGACAACCATCTCCGGCCCATAGTATTTCTGGTTGATATCATGCCAGAAATGGCAAAGGTCCTTAGCAGTGAGCTGCACACCGGCTTCTGTTTTTTCATGCGTGAAAAGCTCAAAATCTGCAAACAGAAGCTGACGGAATACCGTTGTACGGATTTGCTCAAGCTGAGAGCTTATCAGGTACAGTTTACGGTTCCGATCTGTTTCTTTGTTAATCAGATAATGAATCAGAAGAGATTCATTTGTCGTTGATGCTGTCTCTGCACAGAACAGGGAATAGTTTGAGTAGACATACGGCTGGTTCTTACCAGAATAATAGGTATGAATCGAATGGCCCATTTCATGCGCCAGCGTAGAAACGCCATCATAATCATAATTATAGTTCAGCAGAATATAGGGCTGCGTATCATAGCAGCCCGTGGAATAGCCGCCAGAGCGTTTACCCTTGTTGGGATAGCGATCCACCCAACCTTCTCGGATGCCCTTTTCAAACAGCCCAAGATATTCTTCACCAAGCGGAGCCAGTCCTTCTTTGACTGTCTGAACTGCTTCATCAAATTCATAATGCTTAGCCGGGATGTCAATCACCGGTACATACAGGTCATACATATGAATTTCATCAAGCTTCAACAGTTTCTTCTTCAGGCCAACATAGCGGTGCAGGGATTCTAAATGCTCATGGATGGTTTCGAGAGCAGTATGGTACACCGAAACCGGGATATTATTGGGGGCAAGGGAGCATTCCAGAGAAGATGTGTAGTGGCGCTCTTTGGACTGAAAAATAAAATCCTTTACAGAAGACATCAGCAACGAAGCAAAAGTATTCTTAAAATTTCCATATGTCCGGAACAGGGAAAGAAAGGCTTCCCTGCGTGTTTCGCGGTTCCGTGACATCAGAAAACTATGGTAATTGCTTTCGGTCAGTTCTGCGGGATTGCCGTCCTCACCGTGAATCTTCGGGAATGTCATATCGGCATTCGTGAGGAGTGTATATGATTTCTCCGGGCTGTTCAGGCAGTCAGAAACGGCGGCAAGCAATGCTTCGCTTTTCTTATCCAGTGTATGGGGCTTCTGACGGAATATATTCTGAAAAGCGAACTGGTACATTTTAAGTCCCGGTTCCTCTTTAACTTCCTGCCGAACGGTTTCCTCCGGATAGGAAAGTATTTCAGGCTCAAAGAAAGCTTCTTTTGCCATCAGCTCGGAGCAGTAGCTGCTGATTCCTGATTTCAACGCCATAAATTCCGGGTTTGCCGTATCTTCATCCGCGCGCATCTCGGCATAAACTGCAAGCTTTTCAGCCAGGCGATTCAGCTTTTCCATCAGGAGAAGTAAATCCAGCAGAGACTTTGCCTGATTCAATTTTCCTGCATAGCCGGAAAGCTTTTGAGCGTCTTCTTTTAGGCTTTCAAAATCTGTTTTCCATGCTTTCGTGTCCGGATAAATTTTTTCTACGGCCCATTTATCGCCGCTGTTAATTTCCGCTCTTTTCTTCAGCTTTTGCTCACCCATGAAAAAGCCTCCATTACTTTTCTTATTTATATATTGTTTGTGTCCAGCCTGCGATTGGCAACAGAAAAATACATTCTGCTCATTCAGAATATATGTATTATAGCATTTTGTCAAGGCCAAACAAAATATTCTGAGAGCAAAGCCGGGTTTATGGATAAAGTACGCAGGGCTTGTCTAAACCTGCAAAAGCCTTTGATAACGGCTGGCGGCTGACGCAGCCGCTTTTCGGCGGATTTCATCGACTGAACCGTAGTTTTCAGCCAACCGTGAAGAAATCGACGGACTGATGCTGCCGTTATCCACCATGCTTTTAAGTGACTTCAGCGTCTGCTTTTTTTGCATACCTGCACGGTACGGACGGTCTTCCGTGATGGCAGTAAAAATATCCGCGACAGCCATAATGCGTGCTCCGAGGGACAGGCCGTCTGCCTTGATATGGAATGGATAACCGCAGCCATTCAGCTTTTCATGGTGATATGCCGCCCACTGTGTGATTTCTTCAAAACCGCTGACCGGCTTTAAAAGGCGATAAGTATAATATGTATGAGAACGGATAATATCATATTCAACTGGCTCCAGCCGGTCTTGCTTCTCAAGGATCTCCTTCGGAATCGCAATTTTGCCGATATCGTGCAGGTTACCTGCTATGCTCATCATCTTGCACTCATTTTCCGAGAGGCCGCACAACTTCGCAAGGCTGTATGCAACAGCAGAAACACCGGCAGAATGCAGGGCAGTAAACGGGCTCCTGAAATCAATGATTCCAGAAAACAGCTGAGTCAGATTTACCGTTTCATCCAGAGTAAGCTGGACTGCTTTCAGCGACAGGCTTGCGGGTATTTCCAAGAAAGAAGAGGAATCCATAGAATCCAGCCAAAGCGCTTCCTTATCGCAAATTTGAAGAAAAGCGTTAACTGCTTCCTGCGGGAAAGATAAGCCCTTCCTGCGGCTAATTGACTCTTTAATCGCAGGAATCTGGCTGACAACATACCCGCCTTTTTTAACCTGAATGGCAATCCTGTCTGCAAGGTGAAGAATATGGGATAAGAACGGCACGTTTTTCCCTTTAAAGTGCTGCCCCTTTCCCCCATCCCACTGGATATGATGGAACCGGATTACATCAGCAACATTTTGCAGGCGCGGAAATTCAGAAAACAGTCTTGCACCAATTATGGCATGACGGTTCACCGTCTGGTCATTTTCATCGTAATAATCCAGAGTCTCGTTTAAGGGAATGGAGCCAATATCATGAAGCAGGGCAGCAAAAATCAGCGTCTGCTGCTGACCAAGCGGTATTCCCATTGTATCAGCAATCTCGTAGGCCCAGAACGCAGTCTGTTTGTGGTGCCCGGCGACTTCCGGGTTGATTAGCTCCACTGCACTTGTCATACACATTGCCAAGTCATAAAAATTGGTAAAATAGCGATCGCAATATCCGCAGTATCCCATTTACCCTTTTGTTCCTCCATAACCGGCCTCAGATTTCCTCTGTATGGAGAATCTTCCTTTTTCAAAGCCAAGATTTTACTTTTATCTTTATTGTACCGAGCCGGAACCGCTCTGTCAATTCAAGCCGCCTGCAAAAGTATGTTTTTTAGGGAAGATTCCTCTGCCCTAAAAAGCAGGCCCGTGCTTTTTAGAAAGATCCACAGGAGTGCGCTTCCGGACTTTTCAACTGCGCCATATTTTCCCTGAAATTGCCAAATGTCCCTTGACTATCCCATAAAATGCGGTATAATTACCCTGTAAGACATAAATAAAAGGTGCAATGCAGAAGCAGGTGTTAGCAGCACCAGCTTCCTGCATACGGAGACAAGACCTCCATATACAACCGATTCATCGGCACATTGCGGTTCTTATTATACCGCCTGTTTTACCATTTGTACAGGGGATAGTTTTAAGTTCCGCATGTGCGTTGAGCGTTGAATATGGATAGGAATCCGTATTCAGCGTTTTTTTATGCCTTGCAAGCCTTAGGAACCGGCAGGGTTTTACAATAATTTTTCCCCCCTAGCTGCCCTGCTGGTTCCATTTATTTTGTGAAGAAATGGTGAAGAAAAAGCAGCGGACCAAGGCAAGTACCAAAGTCAATCGGGCCACGGGCTTCCATGGAAAAGCGCTGCTTTCCTTTTTTCCGGGAAAGACTGTTTCAGGGCAAAAGAAGAAGCCTGCCCTTCTGCTCAGCACATCAGGCAGGCCCTCCGCAAATGTTATGGAAAATTTATTCGATTACCTGAATCCAGCCTTTTGGCGCCTCAATCCGGCCCATCTGGATACCGGTCAGCGTATCATACAGTTTCTGGGTAACAGGACCCATGCCGTTTGCTGAATTTGCCATGCAGATTTCTTTTCCGTGATCTACAATTTTTCCAACTGGGGAAATAACGGCTGCTGTGCCGCATACGCCGCACTCGACAAAATTCTTGACCTCGCTGAACGGAACTACCCTTTCCTCCACTTCCAGCCCAAGGTACTCTTTGGCAATATAAAGCAGGGAAAGCCGTGTGACAGAAGGCAGAATGCTCTTTGATTTCGGGGTTACTACCTTATTGTCTTTCGTCACGAAAATAATGTTGGCACCGCCCGTTTCTTCGACGTCCGTGTGGGTAGCCGCGTCCAGATAGACATTTTCATCATAGCCGTTTTTATGCGCTGTTACAATGGCATGGAGGCTCATTGCATAGTTTAGGCCTGCTTTGATATGGCCGGTGCCGTTCGGTGCCGCGCGGTCAAAATCACTGACACAGAGTGTAAGGGAACGGACACCTCCCTTAAAGTAAGGCCCAACCGGTGAAGTAATTACCCGGAACTGGTATTCTTGCGAAGGTGCCACTCCGAGGACCGGCCCGCTGGCAAACATATAGGGGCGTACATACAGCGTTGCCCCTGAGCCATAGGGAGGCACATAGGAGGCATTGGCGCGAATGGTTTCCACCACGGCATCCACAAACTTTGCTTTCGGAAAAACCGGCATTTCCAGCCGGCGGGCGCTGTTTTCCATGCGAGCCCCATTCATGTCCGGGCGGAAAGCAACAATCTGTCCCTTTTCCGTCGTGTAAGCTTTCAGCCCTTCAAAGCAGGACTGTGAGTACTGGAGAACGCCTGCGCATTCGCTAATCCGAACCTGGTCGTCGCTTGTCAGCTCGCCGTCATCCCAAGCACCGTCCCGATAATTCGCCACAAAGCGCTTATCTGTTTTATGGTAGCTGAAATCCAAGTTGGCCCAGTCTAATTTCTTTTTTTCCATCTCAAGCACTCCTTTTATAAAAATCAATCGGCAGAAAAGTATCCCACCGCAGGGATATCGGTTAATGACAACTGCTCCAGCAGGGGCCGGATAATGAAAAAGCCCCAAGCCGAACAATCAGCTTAGGGCGAATAAAAATCCGTGTTACCACCTAAATTCAGAGAAATCTCTGCACTCGAAACGGTATTTGCAACCGCATTGCCGCTAATAACGGGCGGTATTCCGGCAAGGCCTAATGGGAAAACCGTTCAGCCATGCAGCTCAGAAATGAGTTCTCTGCTTCCTTCACGAAGATTTTCACCGCCCATCTTCTCTCTGAGCTTCCAAAAACAGATAATGATTTCTTCATTGCTTTACTCTGTTGAATTGTTTGTGCTATTATACCGCAAATGAAGCAAATAGTCAACCACCCAGAATAAAAATTTTCATTTGCCCGACCGGAAACCATTAGGCAGGGCCTCACTGCCTTTTTCCGGCAGCCAAGCCTTGGCACCCGGTGAAGCTTTAACATTTTATGGCAAATTTCAATAATTTAATTGGCTGAATTGATAAATTGATCTACATTTTTAACAATTCGTAAAAAACATGTTGACAGCGTTCCTGGAAGCGTGCTACCATATGGCACAAAGAATATCGCAAATGCAGGGAACGGGTAAAAATTTCAAGGCCTCTCCACACAGCGAGCCGCCGGTCTGATGAAAGGCGGCAGGACACTTTGAAACGACATCGCCCGCGAGCAGCTACACTGAAAGCGGAACAATTAGGTGCAGCCGGTTCCGAACCGTTATGTTCGGGCGCATTGGAAACTAAAAGGGCCCATCCGATGCGGCTGAGTGGCTGTAGAAATACAGCAAGCAGAGTGGTAACGCGGAGTTTTAATCCCCGTCTCTGATTCTGAATCAGAGACGGGGATTTTTTATCCCCTTTTCGACCATGTGCGGTATTCTGTAAAAAAATGATTCAATTTTCAAGAGGAAGGAAGAGCACCATGAACGGTCTTACAATTACTCTGATTTCCATAGCTGTGCTGGGCAGCGGCTATCTCTTCTACGGCAAGTGGCTTGTGAAAAAATGGGGCATCGACACAAAGGCAAAGACGCCGGCCTATACTCACGAGGACGGGCAGGACTATATCCCCGCATCCAAACAGATCGTTTTTGCACATCAGTTTTCTACCATTGCAGGCGCAGGGCCTGTAACAGGTCCAATTATTGCAGCCGCATTCGGCTGGGTTCCCGCACTGCTCTGGATCCTTGTTGGCGGTGTGTTTTTCGGCGCCGTACAGGACTTCGGTGCTCTGTATGCTTCAGTAAAGAACGAAGGCAAGTCAATCGGACTGATTATTGAAAAGTATATCGGGAAAACAGGAAAGCGGCTGTTCCTTCTGTTCTGCTGGGTATTTTCACTGCTTGTCATCGCGGCATTCAGCGACATGGTCGCGTCAACTTTTAATGCTTCTGCTGTGAAGGCATATGCCGTTGGCGCACCGGTTACCGTAACAGCTACAACAACTCCGGCCGCGGCAGCAGGCTCCATTTCCATTTTTTATATTTTAGGTGCGGTGCTGTTCGGTCTTTTCCTGAAATATGTAAAGCCAAAGCAGATTATCATGTTCTTAACCGGCATTGGTCTGTTTGTCGCCATGATGGCCGCCGGCATGGCATTCCCAATTTATCTTAATAAAATCCAGTGGCTGCTTGTCGTTTTTGCCTACATCTTTTTCGCAGCGGTTGTCCCGATGTGGATTCTGATGCAGCCACGCGACTATCTAAGCTCCTTTCTTTTGATTTTTATGATTATCGGCGCGGTAGTTGGTATTTTCATGACGCATCCCAATATGAACATCAATGCTTTCAACGGCTTTCAGGTCAATGGGAAAATGCTGTTCCCAACTCTGTTCGTCACCATTGCCTGCGGCGCTGTTTCCGGATTCCACAGCCTCGTTTCTTCCGGAACTTCCTCGAAACAGGTTCGGAATGAAAAAGATATGCTTCCGATTGGCTATGGCGCCATGATTCTGGAATCCCTTCTGGCTGTCGCTGCTCTTGTTGTGGCAGGCGCAGCAGCAAAAGGCGGGAAACTTCCGGATGGGACACCGTTCCAGATTTTCTCTGCCGGTGTTGCAGGCTTCTTTGAAAAGTTCGGCATGTCCGCTTATGTTGCCCAGTGCAGCATGACTATGTGTGTTTCTGCCCTCTGTCTGACAACGCTTGACTCAGTCGCCCGCATCGGACGTATGTCCATGCAGGAACTCCTGTATGATGAAGACGGAAAAGCACATACTCCAGCAACAAAGTTTTTTACCAATAAATATGTCTCCACCATTGTGACTTTGGCTCTTGGCTTTGTTCTTTCTCTGGGCGGCTACAATAATATCTGGTCCTTGTTTGGCTCTGCCAACCAGCTTCTTGCCGCTCTTGTTCTCATTGCCTTGGCAGTGTTCCTCAAAACAACAGGCCGCGAAGGCTGGATGCTTTATGTTCCAATGACTTTTATGCTTATTGTCACCATGACAGCGCTTGCAATGGCTGTTATAAACATTTTTACAAAGGTCGGTGCTGGAAAATTTGTATTTCTCACAGATGGTCTGCAGCTCATTATCGCAGTGCTCCTGATGGCACTGGCAATATTGGTTGTGTACCACTGCATGCGTAAACTGTTTGCAAAACCCAAACAGCAAAGCAAAGAAAAAGTCTCCGCGGCCAACACTGATGCCGAGTAATTAGGCAGATTTCCCCTCCTCTACTTTCAATTACCGAGGAAGCCCAGCTCATTTCTTTGCCGGGCTTCCTCAATTTTTATGGCAGGCGAAAATTACTGAATCCTATTAGGCCCCCTGTACTCCGGCCTAGACTACAAAACTCCCTGGAACAAGCTTGCCATCTTTCTGCTTCCATGCGTAGAGTTGCTTTACACATGGAACCGACGAAACAGTCCATATTTTACAAAATCGACAGCCACCATGAAGACAACTCCAATGGCCAGTAAAATAAGGACCTGATTCCATGCAAGTACAGGCACAATATTACCTACCGTCCCAATCAGCGCAAATCCGACAATAGCTGCCATGCTAATAAAAAACAGCTTCTTGCTGGGAAGTGAGGACCAAAAATGACGGCGTTCACGGACAATCAGAATCCGGAACTGTGTGTTGAAGATAAGGCTAAGCATAACAAGCGTGCAGAGCAAATTATAGGGCAGATGAAAATATGAGACACCAATATAAGCAACCAGCAAATCTTCCAAAGCAAACAGGATGCCAAGGAGCAGAGACGCAGAAACAATATTCTTTATCTTCCATAAATTTGGTGACTGAGTTGAAACTACATTATCTGTCGCAATGGACATTGTCACAAAATCGTTGGCAAAAACAAGAAGTGACATGCCGAGTAGGGAAATCAACATATTGTGCATCCAAAAATAACCTGCTGTAAAAAGGACTACTACCTCCACAACTTTTGTAACCTTATTGATTACCCAGGTCAGCATCCGCTGATACGTCTGGCGGCTAACCCGGATTGTATTAATAATTTCGCCCAAACCGGGCTTCGTAAGCACAACGCTGGCAGACGCTTTTGCAACATCCGTTGCTGTGCTGACAGCCGTCCCCAGCTCAGCCTGCTTTAAAGCCGGAGAATCATTTACACCGTCTCCGGTCATCCCAACCATATGCCCCTCGTCCTGAAGCAAATGTATGATTTTAAACTTGTCTTCCGGATATACTTCCGAGAATCCGTCGCAGCTGTCAATTAGTTTAACCTGCTCTTCATGGCTCAGGCCTTCCAGCTCTTTCGCACGGTGTATCCCTGTTCCAATACCCACCTGCCCTGCTATTTCACGGGCAATTGCCTGATTGTCCCCAGTCAGCATCAGGGGCCGAATACCTAATTCTTTAATCTTTTGGATCATCTCCCGGGAATCTGGCCGCGGAGGATCAGAAAGCGCCAGCAGGCCAACAAATTCACAGTCCGCCTGATTCTCTTTTTCCGCGCTTCGACAGACGGCAACTGCAATCGTCCGGCAGCCCTTTGCCGAGAACTCGTCAACTGCCCTGTTGATCTCCTGAGCCATTTTATCGCCCAGTTTTCCGCAGAGCTGAAGAATAGTTTGAGGTGCCCCTTTCAGGATGCGGCATGTTTTCTCACCAATGCGGGCAGTGGCTTCCGTCCTCTTGTTTGCGGGGTTAAACGGAAGGTAAGAAAGTTGCGTACACCCATCCATGCTGACTTTCATACATTTGGAGTACTGAATCATTGCAGTATCAATGGCATCCATCTCTTCCGCTTTGGAGGAAAGTGCTGCCAGCCTTGCGACTGTATCTTTATCATAGGCCCCAAAGGCTTTGCAGTCTGTCACGGAAAGCTGATTCTGTGTAATGGTACCGGTTTTATCAAAGCAAAAGGTGTCAATTGAGGAAGCATCTTCAATGGAATTCAGCCTTGTTACCAGCACACCCTTTTTGGACAGACTCATGGCGCCAACTGCCTGCACAATGGTCATGACAGCCGGAAGAGCAACCGGGATTGCGCCCATCAGGAAGACAATAATCAGGGACATGATGGACATAATATCCTTATGCAGAACGATTGCGTAACAGGTAACTACGGCAGAGGCTGCAAGTCCCAGATACATCATATATTTTACAATGCTAAACATCAGTTCCTGCTGTTTTGAATTGGGCTTTGCAATCTGGACAAGAGAAACCGTTTTACCGAAATAAGTACCGGCAGCCGTGTTGACAACCATACATTTGGCTTCTCCCCGCTTAACAATGGAGCCTGAATATGCCACGCCATTCTGATGGATGTCCTGCGGCAGGGATTCACCGGTCAACGCTGAAGCATCTGCGGAAACTTCCCCCTCCAAAACAAAGACATCCGCTGGAATCAAGTCGCCAAGCCTAAGGTTTAAAACATCGCCGGGGACAATATCTTTTGCGTCTTTCTGAACCCATTTGCTGTCTCGAAGCACTTTAATCTTAACCTGCAACTGCTTTTTAAGAAGCTCAACCGCCTTCTGTGAATTTCGCGACTGCACAAAGCCAATTACCGCATTTACTGTCAGAAGTACAAAAATAAGAATTCCTTCCGTATAATGGCTAACTATAAAAGTAAGCACCATGGCAAACTCAAGGAGCCACGGCATAGGTCCCCAGTACCGCTTTAAAAACTGCCTAACCGGATTCTTTTTTTTCTCTTTAATCTCATTTGAGCCAAAACGGCGAATCCGCTCTGATGCTTCCTTTTCGGAAAGTCCACCAATGCTGCTCTGCAAAACAGACGCTACATCCTGAGCGGACATGGATTGGTAATCATTTGTTGCCTTGTTTTGAATTCTCATTCCTGAATATGCCTCCTAATGATTTTAAATGCCCAGAAAGCATCTCATCTATTCCAAACTTACAGTCTCATTATAGTGCTTGAACTATTATAAGTAAAATATTATAATATAATTTACAGTATATAAAAATTATTATGTTTGAAAGGCTTGCCATGACTTTGCGTCACATGAGAATTTTCGTAATGGTCTGCCGCTGTAAAAGTGTAACCGCGGCAGCGGAAAAACTTATGATTGCACAGCCTGCCGTTAGCCTTGCCATTAAAGAGCTGGAGCAATACTATGGTGTCAAACTGTTTGACAGGATTTCTCATAAAATGTTTCTTACAACCGAGGGAAAACGGCTTTTTTTATATGCCAACAAAATCGTATCTTTATTTGATGAAGCCGACTCCGACATTAGGGACTGGGATTCTTTTGGAATTCTTCGGATTGGTTCCAGCGTCACAATTGGCACTTGTTTGCTTCCGGATTATGTGAAGCGTTTCCACTCTCAGTATCCCAAAGTCAAGATTCTCGTTACAATTGACAATTCTGCTGAAATTGAAAAAAAGGTTATGGAAAATCAGCTTGATTTTGCCTTTATTGAAGGCACAATCCACTCCAACAATATTGTCTGCCACCGGTTTTTAAAAGATGAGCTGGTCTTAGTATGTGGCGCAAGTGATCCGTCCTATCCAGAGGAAGTGTCACTCGAAGCACTTGAAAAATTTCCTTTTATTCTTCGGGAAAAAGGGAGCGGAACCCGTGAGCTCTTTGACAGCACTTTGCTTACAAAAGGAATTACTGTCACCCCGGAATGGGAAAGCATCAGCACAGAGGCAATTATCAGCGCAGTCTCAAAAGGCCTCGGAGTTTCCGTTCTCCCCTTGCGCTTAGTAAAAGACGAGCTTTCTGCAATGAAGCTGAAACAGATTCGTGTTCATGGCCTGTCATTTAAACGATTTTTTTGTTTAATTTATCATAAAGAAAAGCATTTTTCAAAATCAGTCCTATCCTTTTGGGAACAAAACGGATTTAGCCAGACTCCAGACAGGCGACACCTTAATCTGTCTGGATTTACAAATAAAAAGTACTCCCAAAGGCCCTAATTTTTCAAGGCTCACGGGAATCTATTCGTTTTTAAATTTCTCATGCTGCATTTACAGCAAAAGATTATTTAATTCATATTGCAACTGATCTTCCACTAACTGATTTTTTAATGTACTCGACGATTGCTTTATCTTTTTCCGGCTGTGTCCACAAATTTACACTAGAAAAAGCCAGTATGGACACTGAACTTTCAGTGTCCATACTGGCTTTTTCTTTGGAGCGGGAGACGGGATTCGGACCCGCGACATTCAGCTTGGGAAGCTGAAATTAAAACGCCAGCAACCCGCATCAGGCCTGACTTTTTGAGTTTTCCTGACTTGCATATGACTTGCATGTGCTATTTTTTCTTAAATAATCGTCCAGTTTCCGCATGGATTTACGTTTAAACTGTTTATCAAGATGAGTATAGATAGCCAATGTCGTTTTAATATCCGCATGTCCGAGCTGTTCCTTTGCCGTAAGCACGTCCACACCTGCCATATACAGCAACGTTGCGAACGTATGCCTAAGCCAGTGAGCCGTAAAATGCGGGATTTCCATAAGAATACCGTTGCAATTATGCTTTGATTTTGCAGGCTTTCCTTTGTTGTCTATGTGATGCCCATATTTCCAGTTTAGGTCATGTAAATAACTATCCCACATTCTCCGCCATGCAGTATCGGACATCATGCCTCCGTTTGCCGACGGACATACCAGAGGATTTATGGCGGTTCCAGAAAAAGCTTTTTTCTTCTCGGATTTCAGAAAATTCACAAGCTGTTGCGGAATATCCACAACGCGCATTCCCGCCTCGGTTTTTGTAAAGGGCTTTACTTGCAATTTTCCACTTTTTACGGCAACTGCCTTATTAACCTGTATAGTTTTCTCTTTCAGATCAATATCCGTCCACTGCAAAGGAATAATCTCCCCGCGCCGCAAACCGGCATACATCATGATCATAGCGCCTCGCTGTGCTCTGTGCGGAGTATCCACAATCCACTGCTGCTCTGTATCTGTCAGCGCCCTGCGGTGCCCCTGACACGCGTTAGCTGGAATGTCAACGTCTTGCGCAGCATTATAGTCTATTACTCTATTGCGCACTGCAAGCTGCAATATCTGCTTTGCTGTTGACAGTATAAATTTAAGCGTTCGCTTTGCGCTTGGCCTGCCAGTATGAGGATTATTTTCCGCAAAATCATCAATTATATCTTGCAAGTCTTGTGCACTGATTTTATTGATTTGTACATTTTTTATTTTTGCGTTTAATATGTCTACAGAGCTAACATAATTTTGATATTGCCCGTCTGATACGTCGTCGGAATGCTTTTTCCGTTTAAACCTTTCTGCCCACTGCCCAAATGTATCCTGCTCGGCCGTAACGTCAATGCCTTTTTTAATTTGCAGTTTGATTTCCAGTGCTTTTTCATTCGCCTCCTTCTGCGTTTTGCCATATACGGTTTTGTACTTGCGCTTGCCGTCTATCCTGCCAAGATAAACCTGTACAGGTATACGGTTGTCCTTGCGACGGACATTTTGCCTTTTAGGCATAAAAATACCCCCTATTGATTTCAGAGGGCTAAAGCAGTATAATTAATTTGCGTTTATCGTACTGTCAGCTCTGCTGATAGTGAGCCGCTTTTTCCTGTTGGCGCAGGAGGGGGCGGCTATTTTTTATCCTATTTTTGCTTTTAACTTATTAATTTCATCCGTATTTGCTTTTGTTACAATATCGACTGCCGTTGTGGTGGCATCAATATCATCTACTGTTTTACTGATATGGTTCAGCTTTTCCGTATTCAGTTGATGGCCATCAAACAGAGCGGACAATTTTTTATCAATGTCATTCTCCAGCGTGACGTTGATTTTGGTAACTTGTTGTTGCAGCGATTTCTGGCCTTTTTCCATTTTAATATCGGTCATGATTTGCGCTTGCTTTAAAGCATCCTGGCCAGCAGTTAGTCCAGCTGTCTCTTGCTGCAAAAGTTCCTGTCCTTTTACCAAGCCGTCAAGCTTGTTAAGAATTGCCTGCAACAGTTCATTATTCTCCATTTTAATTACCTCTTTTTGCTATTTTTCTTTCCGATAATTGGAAATACTAATTATCCGACATCCTCACCTTCAGCTTCCGTATATTCCGGAAGGCACGTCATGCCCTTAACCGCAGCTTGCGCTGCTTCCCTGCCTTTTCGATTCAGTTTATGGAAATCAGAGAGAAGGGACTTATCCTCATCACTCTTAAGCAATACAGCTTTATAGTGATCGTCAATTAAATCATCAGGGGTTATTCCAAGCGCATGGCACACAGCCATAACAGTGTCAATTCCAGTCCCGCCTATTCCTTTTTTGAACATGCTGTTTAATGTTGAATTTGGAATTCCGGTTTCACGAGAAAATTCCCGAATGCTTTTATATTTTTCTTTAATAAGATACTGCAATTTTTCTTCTCTTGTCATTTAAATATCTCCTTGAATTCATAAATTAATTATATAGTATGGTTCACCATTTGTAAACAACAATTTACGAAATATCGGACATAGCTTTTATAAAGTCTTGACTTTGTCCGTAATATCGTTTATTATATTGATGTTGTCCGATATTTCGTACAAAAGAGGTGAATAATCATGAGCGCTTATCTTAATCTGGACATTGAAATGCTCAAAAATCGTGTGACCAGCCGTGACCTTGCTCAGTGTCTCGGAAAGTCATATAACACCGTTCGTGACAAATTGACTAAGCATGGCAGGCTTACCCTTGATGAAGCGGAAAAAATTCGCAGTGAAAAGTTCCCCAACTGTACGCTGGACTATCTTTTTGCCAAAGATGAAAGTCTTAAGTCCGCCTAGCCGTACAGACTATGCTGGTTCAGCAGAAGGAAGCGATTTTATGTATACTCGTACATACACCAGCTGGGCGCAGGTTCCCGCTGTGATGAATTTACAAACAGCCTGCGTCTTACTTGGCCGCAGTTACGACAATCTGCAAAAAGCTGCAAAGAAAGGCACATTTCCAGCGTTTCGCAATGGCAAACGGAAATGGGCGGTCAAAAAGGACGACTTGCTCGCCTACATAGACCGGCAGAAGTCTGCCTGACAAGGCAAAAAGGGTAACCCTGAAACATGTGTCCGATGAAGCTGGAAAGAAGTGAACGGAAATGAAAGAACCTAAAAAGATATTGGCACCGCAGAACAGTGCGGAACAGCATAGGAGTATCCCAAAAATTATCAGCTTTGCCCCTCATCCAGTAGATCAAGATGTCTCGGAG
>ENA-UOOE01001759-UOOE01001759.1-fermentation-metagenome-genome-assembly--contig:-NODE-1759-length-17389-cov-4.893966_pt1 | contig 17389 bp, 17 predicted proteins | sample MGYA00245776_ERZ724021 | MGnify/ENA primary metagenome ERZ724021 (study PRJEB28704, sample SAMN03018321) | fermentation metagenome | biome: anthropogenic terrestrial biome; feature: soil; material... | reverse complement strand
AAATCTCCTGAGCATTCCAGCATAAACCATTGCCGGCAATTTTCTGATTCATCATAGTGATAATCTGACTCTCGGACTTCAAATTCAGCTTCCACAGCAACATCAAATTCTATTTTCATGTCCGGTAAATCATTAACTGACACAAACTTTACTTCTATATCTGATAATTCTATGCCGCCAATATTTCGAACTCTGTACAACCGTAAGTCTAAGTCATCATAGTTATCTGAGATGTAACTTTGTATGGTAGCAAATATCTCATTATAGAATCTATCAGCCACATAATCTTTAAAAGAACGATTACCTGCCAAGACACTCCCTCCTCATCCCCCTAAAATGAACTGTAGTATTATTTGCAATCAATTCGTCATTTTATTTATTACAACTTACTTTCCACTTTCTGACCTTATTGTTTCAATAATATTTTGATTTTTCAATCTGTGACTTGCATACATCGTAGTTCCATATGTAATTAAAAATACAACTAATATACATACTAGAATGATCAACCAAGGCAACTTATAGGGCACTGGATATATCGATTTAATTGGGATATTGATTAATCCTGTTATCAAAATTCCAATTGGCAACCCTATTATTAAGGCTTTTGCAGAACATAATATGCTTTCGAACTTAAGCATGCGGTTTAATCCTTCTGGCGTCATGCCAACACTTTTTAAAACAGCAAACTCTCTTGAGCGTACCATAACATTCGTTGCTAATGTACTTATTATATTCGTAAGTCCGATTAGCATAAGTAATGCAACAAAACTGTAAACCAGTACTGTAGCCAGCGAAATGGCTATGTTCATTACCCTTATGTAATCGTCTGTTTTATAGACACGCGTATTAAATCCTTCCTCTGCATATGACGAATCTGCTTTTGTCGGAAATTCCTTTTTTAGCAGCTCATTCGCATATTTCATGAAACCACCTACGTCACTCGTCTTACACATCCATGAAAAACCACGAACTGTAGCAGCTTCTGGTACGACTAGCCTAACAGGCCACGGACTCATTTCGAAAAGTTCCTGTGGTATTTCGTCTTGTGTCAATATTCCTTGTATCTGTATAGTTGTTATACTTCCATCCGCTTTTTGAAGCTGCAATTCCTTCATTTTTGATGAAAATGGTTGTAAATTTACCCCTTCACCAGAATGATTATACCAGTAATGATTTAGTAAAATAGAAGAGCCAATCGGTACCCCTGCTTTTTTACACAATTTTTCATAATTTTTCTGATCTATAACAATAAGCTCTACTTTTAATGCAGTGGAATCTTTATTCTGAAATTCCAGTGCTTTTTGCATATCATCTGTAATTAGATTATCAGATATTGCTGTTACATAAGTATCCAAATCCATGCCTACTCCGTACACATTTGTATCTTTAAAATTCTGTAATTTTCTTGTAATCTCGTTTCCTAATTGACTGTCAACAGGATGTGTATAGATTGTTTCCTCTCTCCCCGTCATTTTATTGGTATCGCGTGTGTAGTTTGAAGTATATTCAGCCAAAACATTTCTGTCCATATTAATCACCATGTAATCTTCTATCGCTTTTGCCTGTTTATACAAACCTCCAATACCAACAAATAAGATTACTCCTACGCATAGAGAAATTACGGTTGCACGAAAATTCTTATGGTTTCGCTTAATATTTTTATCAGCCAATAATCCTTCAAATCCAAATATCCTTTCAATCAGTGGATTTGTACGTACCTGTTTTTCATTTATTTTAATCTCCCCCGCACCTTTGATACAGTCGATTGCAGGTATCTTTGCCGTTTTATTTGCTGGGCGCCATGCACAATACAATACAGTCGCAAATGAAATGAATGCAGCCGTTGCTAATGCTTCCCATGTAATTACAAAGTCTAACGATATCTTGATATTCGTCATCATAATTCTAGCCAAATCATTCAAATTTCCTATATAATGATTTGTAATGCGAATGCCTCCATATGCAAAGAGCAATCCTAATATAATTCCTACTGGTATACCGACTGCACTTAAAAAAACACTTTCATACATAACAGAGTCTATAATTTGCTTTTTTGTCGCGCCTGTACATTTCAATACTCCAAATTGAGTGATGCGCTCTCTTGCACTTACTCGAAAGACATTTGAAATGACTGTTATTGACATCACCATAATAAGTAAGCCTAATATTATCGCTGGAGTCAACAGCATTCCCTTATAACTTTTGGCATAATCACCATAGCCTTTTCCCAATAATCCTGTAAGCATAACATTTCCACTGGCAACAAAACTACATACTGCTGTAGTTAATGCACTTGATAATACAATTGCTATAATTGCACCTATTGTTCGTGAACGGTTGTTCTTTAATTGGCTATATGCTAGCCTTGCAGTTATTTTCATGATTTCATCACCTCGTCTGAGATTATCTTTCCATCTCCAATCGTGATGATACGATCTGCCTGCAATGCTATTTTTTCATCATGTGTAATAATCAAAAGCGTCTGGTTACAGCTCCTATTCGCCATTTTTAAGAGATCTATTATTTCATGGCTCATTTTACTATCCAGATTTCCTGTTGGTTCATCTGCTAGAATAAATGCTGGATCATTAATCATAGCTCTTCCTACGGATACCCTTTGCTGCTGACCACCTGATAATTGACATGGTAAATGCTTTGCACGTTCTGTAAGCCCTACCATCTTCAAAATTGAAGATAATTTCTCACGATCTTTTCCTTTATTATCCAGTAGGCGAGGAAGCATTATATTTTCCTCTGCTGTTAGTGTCGGTATTAAGTTATAGAATTGATAAATCATTCCAATATTTCGGCGACGAAATATTGCTAGTTCACTCTCACTTAACTTAAAAATCTCTTTTCCATCAATAATAACATCACCACTTGTTGGTCTGTCTATTCCTCCTGTCAAGTTCATGAGTGTTGACTTTCCAGAACCTGACGCACCTATAATTGCGACAAATTCTCCCTTTTCCACTCGAAAGCTTACATGATCAAGTGCTGTGACCATTGTATCTCTTGTACCATATTGCTTCGTTAATCCTTTCACTTCTAATACAGCCATTTTATCCTCCTATGATCCATAATTGTTCAAAGGCGAGCAACTCTGCTCCTTCAAATCGTTGTAATAATCTTAGCAAACCAAAATGACTCCTTCGTGACTATATAAAAAAATAAAGTGACAGTTTATTCACTTTAAAAGTCTCTTAAACACTGTAGGTATTTTTATGAAGTAAAAAATTTAATGATAAAAGTTGCTCCCTTTCCCTTACCCCCGCCATCAATATCGATGTCGCCATTTTGGTGTCTAATAATCGATTGCGCAAGAGGTAAACCGATTCCATACCCATCTTCATTTTGTGAATAGGAAAACCGCTCAAATATTCCTGCAAAATTTTCTTTTTTTAATCCCGCGCCGCTATCTGTAACAGAAACCCACCTATATATAGGGTTAATTCCACAATCTATCGTTATTTTCCCATTTACAGGCGAATATTCCGATGCGTTCTTTATTAAATTCGTCAAAGCTTCCGCCGTCCAGCGCTGATCACACATCAGCTCAACATCATTTACCACATCCACTGTCTGGTTCTTGACATCTAGTAAAATCTCCAACGGCTGCAATGCTTTTTTGATCAGCTCCTTGGTTTTTATTGAAACTATTGAAAATTCAATAACTCCCGAATCAAGCCGTGCCATTTTTAGCAGCGTTGCAACAAGCCATTCCATACGCGAAAGGCTTATCTTAATGCTTTTCATAAATTCAGCTTGTTTCTGAGGTGGTGCCATTTCGACTAGATCTGCCATAATCTTCATGGAGGTAATTGGCGTTTTTAGCTGGTGTGATATATCTGCCAGATACTCTGTTAATATATCCCTTTCCTTTTGTGCCAGATTCATCTGTTCATTTTTCATATTTACAAGTGTATTTATATCATTCTTCAGTATGCTCCATGCACCCTCCTTATTATCTCGAAAGTCTACACTTTTACCATTGATAGCACTACGGATTCCCTCTGACAATTCAATTATTTCACTCTTTTTAATCAGCACGATATCCAATCCCCCTAACGGTCTCGATCTTAACGGCAGCTCCTAATTTTTCTCTCAGACGTTTTATATAGACTGTCAAAGTATTATCTTCTACAAAATTTTCACCAGAATCCCATATATTCTCAAGTATCTGGTTTCTTGTCAACAAAATTGACTTATTTGTGGCAAATATCAATAGTAATCTATATTCTAATGCTGTCAATTCTACTACGTTAATCCCGATCATTACCTTGCCTGCTGTAACATCTATATTTACATTCCCAAGTGTCAGTACTTCATTTTTACCGTCTTCACTACTGGCATTCAGAGTACGTTTTACTCTGGCTAATAATTCACGCAGTCTAAATGGCTTTGTAATATAATCGGCGGCTCCATCGTCAAATGCCTTAACAATTTTATCCTCGTCATCTACAACGGTCAGGAAAATAATCGATGTACTTTTTACCTTAGAAAGTCTGTGGCTTATGTCAAATCCATTCCCATCTGGCATTTGCATATCAAGAATTGCCAGGTCAAATTGATTCGTTTGTATAACGGCGTATGTGTCATGAACATTCTTCGTATGTACAACACTGTACCCTTCATGTTCTAGTGCATAGACCAGTCCTGAAGCTATCATGATATCATCTTCTACTAATAATATATGCTTAATTGAAACCACCCCTTTCGTCTTAACCTATCTGGAAATTATGTAAACACCTTAGTTTTCATTTTCCATCCTTTTAAACATAAACCTCCAGTTTCTGTTATGACCTCAGAGGTCGTAGCAATAACTGGAAGTTGTTGCTTTCTATGTTTCTGCAGCCTCTTTCATCAATTCATTTGCGAATACAGCTTTAATGCCTGCCCTTTCAAAGCCAATATCCATGCCTCCCGCACCGGTAAACAAAGATACAGCAGAATATTCTTTATTCATTATTTGAACCTCCGCCTTCATCATTGTGAATGCGCAAAAGCAATGAATCGTCAGAAGAATCCAGATATATATCAAATTTTGTTTTACCTTTTTCTACTTTCATATTCGAAAGAATGGCTTTAGGCAAGCGAACTCTCATATCTTGCTGCAACACATATGTATCTAAGTAAATATATGAATCAGCCATGCACTTTCCTCCTCAGTTTATATTTAGTCTAATTATACCCTAATTTCAGTCCGATATCAAGGTTTAATCTCGCCAACAATTCTATCCACTCGCCACCTTTTTGACAGTAATTTCATCAACTCACAAGGCTGAAAGTAATTCTATCCACACAACCTTGTGTTTTTATGGTTTTAGATATGTTCTTACAATAAAAAATCCGTGACATAGAACCCAGCTTGCATATGAGTTCAAAATCACGGAAATCCCTTTATATCAAGCACTTTTAAACTATTATTTCTCTACCCTCGACATCAATACCACGCACTCAACGTGCCTTGTTGCTGCAATTCTGATGACCATCGGGCCTGGTACCCCCTTGGCGTCAGGGTATATTTCCAATAACTCCAGCGCTAAACACTTGTTTTTACAAAATAGTTTTGCTAATTATAACATGGCAACTCTTGTTTTTGACATTTGATTTAACAAAGATAAAAGCTGCCAACAATAAAACCCTCAGAGCACTGAAGGTTTTAGTCTTAGCAGTTTTTAATACAACCAACTAATTGTTCATTCATAAAGATGTGCATCTTTCTTTGGTACTGATTTTGCCACACCAGCATCTTTATCAAAAACTATAACATGCGTATATTCATCTTTGTCATTAGAGCAAAACGGGCATTTTGCATATTCAGATTCATCATAAACTTTCATGCAGTTCCCACACATTTGCATTTTCTCACACTCCCTTCCGTTGATTTCATCACAATCATCGAACTCGTTATTAACCTTTATTGATGACACTGTTTCAAATTAATAACTAGTTCTCACAATCTTCCTCGACACCAAACAAAGCCTGCAAATCGAAGAAATTGTATGGATAAGAATTATCCCCATCAAAACGAACCTTCCTGTGTCCGTTGTCATATTCAATTTCAATTTCCCATTGTGTACCGTCTAAAACCATGTGGCCAAAACGCTCCGGGGAATAGCTTCTCTTCCATTCTCCCATATGCAGCTTTCGAATTCCTTCGAGAAAACTTTCCTTTGTCAGAGGCTCACCCTCTTTATTGAAAACCTTCATCGGTGTTGAAGCCTCTCCTTGTTTTGATTCAAATTTTAGTTCATTGCCAGATAAGTCAGCAATGTATGTATTATATCCACCGAAGAATCCTCCAATGGAAAATGTAAACTTGCTGATATGGTTAACATTGCTTATAAAATCCAATGTGCGAAGTTCCGTTCGCGAAGGGTTGTAGGTGCCGCCCACTTCGACAAGTGCCTGTTTTGCTCGTTCAAGGTATTCACGGGTGCACGATAATCTGACTGATTCACTTGGGCACACTTTTGACTCAGTGCCATAATCCGGATGTTCCATGATATTCTTTAAATGACCCATTTCGTTTTTTAATCCACGGATAATGGATAAGATTTGCTTAGCATCCTTTTCTCTTAGATACTCTTCACAATAGTTTTCTGGACTTATCATCATAGTCGGCACACCTCCTTTATTTCTTGCACCACATTACTTAATTTTCTTTGTAGCTTCCTTTGCTCTGCGTTCCTCGATTTTGGTAATATAGCTGTTAGCCTTATTTAAATAGTAAGACCCCTTGGTTTTCTTTATTTTTTGCACAATGGCTATAGCATCATCATATCTTTTGGCCTTGATGTACAAATCCGGCAGCCTGAACATCCATCCAGAGCCTTCAAACTTGGGACCACCATCCTTCCATATTTCCTCCCAAAAGTTGATAATCCAATCAATATTTTTATCTTCAGCATACTTCTCATCAGTAGCCTGAACAGCTTTTATCTGCTTGTCCTGACTTTTCAACAACCTATAACCTTCCGGATCAATCACTTTCAATTCTTTCATGAAAGACTTATTGCTATCTTCATTTCCGTTATCAATATCAGCATATTTTTTCTCTATGATTTCCATATAATTGCTTTTATTTCCAGTGCCTAACAATTGATTCAAATCCCATACGGTAAATGTAGTATATTTGCTGTGACGGTGCATATACGGTACATATGCATTCTCTTCAAGTTCAGTTTTACCGAGATTTGTAAGCTCGTATTTACCTGTTTTATCATTAATAATTAGGAAACCACGATCCACTAAGGATTCATAAACAGAACCTACATCCCGAATGCCATATTTATACCACCAATACCCGGGGTATCCTCCCTTGGGATTAGGATATTTCTTACAAAAATGAAGCATCAAGATTTCAGGAACGTACAATCCGTTATTAGATGGAATAGACGTATTTTTCCTCTGTTCAAAAGATACTACTTCACTTTCAAAAGGTGTTCCATCGTGTGATTTTGCCTTATAATAGGAATCCGGCTGATAATATTTCTTCTCTGAATCAGGTATAGTAGCTGTCTGCTTTAATAACGCTTCCTGTGCTGTGGGTACTAAACTCCTTTCTTTGGTTTTCTTTTTGAATATATCAAATAATCCCATTTTTCCACCTCATAGTTTTGCACCTGTAATGACAATTATCGCAACTTATTTGACTAAAATTAAATCAATATTCTAAAGATAATGTCCGCAATTGCTTTATTGAAATCTATAACGGATAAATCTTATTACACTATTTCCATATTAATTATAACACAATAATTACCATATCTCGATGTATTATTTGTAAAGAAAAAACTACTAACAGTAAAACCCTCAGCGGACCGAGGATTTTAGTCTTAGTAGTTTTCAGCAGGAGTGGGAACCCCACCCCTGCCTAATTCTACACACCGGAGCATCCATTAAGGCCTTCATCATCGTATTAATCTTCATAAAACTCAATCTCTTGTTCCATAATGATGCCATATTTAAAGTGAATTTCAATTTTGGATTCATTTATTACCTTGATTCTAAGTATCAAGCGTCTGATTAAATCCTCATCAAACTCTCCGACCCTGCAGCTTACCCTGCCAAGGCAAGAGTCCATTCCATCTACCCTTTGTTCATACTCACCGGCCAATTTCTGTTCCCTTGCCTGCTTTAATTTTTTCATCTTAAGGGATTGTATTTCTTCTGCAATTTTTCTATACTGCTCATCAAAATCTTCATTGACGGCTCCTTGCTTTGCATTTTCTTCGATTAAGTTAAGGAGCTGCTTTTGCAGTTTGTTAATTTCCTCATCAAACTCTGTTTTTATGTTTTTTGTTGTGTAGTTACCGATCACCCGGATCACATTCTCCCTGAATGCTCCTACAAGCTCCCTTTGATTTTCAACTACACTATCCACAGCCTTCATAATTGCTTCCTGTAGGGGTTTTTCTTTCAAGGTGGCGGAATGCTTGCATTTTTTTGTTCCATTTAATAATCTGCTTTCACATCGCCACACGGGAGTAAGATTTCCATTCCTTGACCAGGTCTGCCTGCGATAAGGGTGGGAGCATTCTCCGCAGACAAGAATGTCTGAGAGTACATATTTAGAACTGTACTTACTTTTTTCTTTTTTAGCTCGCCTGGCAATGGACGGCTTATGAAGGCTTGCTCGTCTTGCTCTTTCTTCTTGCACTTGGTAAAAAAGCTCCTTTGGGATAATTGCTTCATGGTTATCCTCAATATAATACTGAGGCACGATGCCGTCATTTTTTACCCTCTTTTTTGTAAGAAAATCCACCGTATATGTCTTTTGTTGCAGTACATCGCCCATGTATTTTTCGTTCTGGAGTATCTTTGCGATGACAGTATCATGCCATTTATCCTTTCCAGTCACTGTCTTGATACCTTCTTCCATAAAGGTATTCGCTATCTGCTGTGTGCTAAGCCCCTCAAGATAAAGACGATAGATTCTTCTGACAAGCTTCGCTTGTTCCGGTACGATGACCAGCTCGCCATCCTCATCTTTTGTGTATCCTAAAAACTTTTTGTGATTGACTAGCACTACACCATTTTCATATTTTCTTGCGATTCCCCAGCGTGTGTTTTCACTTAAGTTACGGCTTTCTTCTTGTGCTTGGCTGCTTAAGATGGTGATTAAAAGTTCGCCTGTCGCCTCCAGTGTATTGATGCCTTCCTTTTCAAAAATGATGCCGATATTTTTCTCCTTCAGTTTTCTTATGGTTTGCAGGGAGTCTACTGTATTTCTTGCAAAACGGCTGACTGATTTAGTCAATATTAAGTCGATTTTTCCTGCCATGCAGTCATCAATCATGGAGTTAAAGTCATCTCTTTTTTTCATATTGGTTGCAGACTTCCCGTCATCTGCGTAAATGCCCGCCAGTTTCCAGTTTGGATTCTGCTGAATTTTCTCTGTATAATAAGATATCTGAGCATCGTAACTGCTTTCCTGCTGTTCCAGCAAAGTGCTGACTCTACAGTAAGCTGCAACCCTTAATGCTTTTAACTGTACCTTGATGCTCCTGTCATATGCTGGTTGTGAAGGTATGATAGATACATTTTTCTTTTTAACTGCTTGCATATTTATCCCCCTTTCTATAAGTTTCATGGACAATCAGTCCATTAATAAATTCTATTTCAACTCGTCCATCTTTATAGATGACCAGTTTTTTGACTGTCTGTAAAAATAATTCTTCATTAAATTCGGTTTGCTGTTCCCTGCCTGAAAGGGCTTGCATTATGTTTTTCGTATGATGTTCGTAGTCATGCACCTGTGCAGTTTGATAAAGGAGTGCTGCCCTTTGGAAAATCATCGTCGCCAGCTCTTTGGAGGAAAATTGTTCGTCTGCTTCCATGTCTTTAATCTTTTGATCAAGCTTCCGAAATTCTGGTGAATAACACTTTGGAATCTCTCTTTGTTTTTTCTGCAGCAAAGAAGGAGTTCTTATTACCTTGTTTACCGCAAGAATAAAAACTTCTTTGATCTGTTCATCTGTAATTACCCCACAGTTGCAATGAACTCTGTTTTTATAAATATAATGCTTGCACTTCCATTTGCTTTTTTCAGAGGGTTTGCCACTATTCTCTATATATTTTCTGAATACCTCTCCGCACTCGCCGCACCAAAGTCTGCCACTGAATGAGCTTTGATTGTTCATGCTATTTGGCTGCATAACCCTTCCGAGTTTTTTACGTTGCTCTTGCCTTCGGTTCTGTACCTGTTCAAAAATTTCCGTTTCTATCATCTGCGGATACATCTCATCGCCCAAATACTTTATGTTTTCTAAAATCTTGCCGACAGAGCCATGGTTCCAGGATGGTTTGTTGTTTGCATTTGGAAATCCCTTTGCTGTAAGTTCCTTTGCTATTGCATAGGTAGAGAGCCCCGAAAGATAATCAACAAAAACCTTTCTTACTACCTTTGCTTTTTCTTCTTCAACATATATCTTTCCGTTTCGCATCCGGAACCCTATCGGTGTATGTCTTTGCATCTTTGTTATCCTCCTTTCCACAGGCTTCTGAAAATTCCAGCATATTCTTTAGTCGGAAGGTTACAGTCTTTCCTTCCTTTATAATAATCTGATCCACTGTTTCTAAAAACAAATCCTCACGGTATGTATCCTGTATCCCCGGATTGTTTTCCAACAGTCCTATAAGCTGTTCAGTATAAAAAATCTCTGTTTCAAACCCACTGTCATCAAGCAGGGCTTTCCTCTTTTTTCGCATGGCATCCAACTCTATTTGCAGGGCAGTCTGTTTCTCTATAAAAATAGCAGAGTCAAGATATCCCTTTGCAGCTACACCGCTTAAGATATGACTCTGCTTCGACAGTTCCATTATTTTTTCATTACACTCTCTGATGTCCTTTTCCTGCTGTTCATCTGCACGCAACTTTCGTAAGGATTCCAGCATGGGAGAAAGGATTTCCAGGTAATTGCCGGAGAGCTTATTCCACATCAGGGTAAATGCTTCTTGTATAATATCCTCCCTAATTGCTACCATACTGCATTTTTCTTTATCCTCGATATGCTGGATACAAGACCATTGCACTTTCTCATAAGTCTTCCCGATATAAATTTTCTGCCTTCTAAACACCTTTCCGCATTCCCCGCATATAATCTTACTGCTGTAAGCATATCTGTTCAGCGATTTTGTAGTATCAGTTTTCATCTGCTTACGACGGTATTCATAAATTTCCTTAACCGCTTCCGCTTCCTCCGCACTGATGATGGGTTCATGATTCTCAGAAATAAAATACTGAGGTAGCTCACCCTTATTTCTTTTTCGCTTGAAGGGGATTACCTCAGTAGTAAATGTCTTTTGCAATATTAAGTTTCCTGTATAGATTGGGTTAAGAAGAATTTCCTTTATCACTCCATCTGACCATTTTTCAGCGCCTCGAATGGTTTGTGTTCCTTTCTCAGTCAATTCCCTTGCAATAACATAGGAGCCTTTGCCGTTTAAATACTGTTTGAAAATATAGCGGACGGTTTCTGCCTCCTGTTCATCAATAACCAGCTCACCCCCTCCATCTTTAATATATCCGAGGGCGGGTGTTCCTATTTTAAAGCTGCCGTCTTGAAACCGTTTAATTGCTGCCCATTTATTGTTGGTTGAAATGCTTTCTGCCTCTCCTTGTGCCAGAGAGCTTAAGATGGTCAAGAGCATCTCACTGCTTTCGAATAAGGTGTTGATATTTTCTTTCTCGAAAAACACTGCAATGCCAAGCAGTTTTAGCTTACGGATTGCCTTTATACTGTCAACGGTATTTCTTGCAAAGCGGGTTACCGATTTTGTGATGATCATATCTATTTTTCCTGCTTCACAATCTTTTATCATGCGCAAAAAGTCATCTCTTTTTTGCAGCTTCGTTCCACTTCGTGCTTCATCCGCATAAACTCCGACATACTGCCAATCACTTCTTTTGCTAATCAGTTCTTCGTAATAGGCTGTCTGTGCAATAAATGAATTCTGTTGTTCTCTGGAATCCGTACTGACACGGCAGTAGGCGCAGACGCGTTTTGTAGGCTGAAGCTGCATCATTACCTGAGGTTTTACAGGGTTTATTTTTGTTATCTTTTTTACTTTTTTCTGCTTGCCCGCCATGATCGTTTCCTCCTTTCTAACAGATTTTTCCTCTGTTAGCAACACACATTACCACACAAGTTTTAGAATAGCTACTGTTATTACACATATACTTTTGCAAGTTGGGGAAGAAAGGTCTGGCGGTTCAAAGCATCGATTTCTTCATATTCTTCATTGGTTATTAGGCCGTTACGAAGCAGAATTCCCAAGTACTTCAATGTGATTTTATATTTTACTTCATTAGCTGTTTGTTCCTTTGACATAAATATATCCTCCCTGTATCTAATGTGATTTTTCCTTTTCATAATCGCATTATTTTGCCCGTATAACTTTAGCCGTTGTTAGCCCTAAACTAAGAGACAATGCCTGGTCAATTGAAATCATCCGCAACTCACTTAGGCTTCCTATGTATTCCAAAAGCCGGATGCGATCAATAGTGCGTATCTGCTCCAGCAGTACCACCGAATTTTTCTGTAACGGCTCCATACACCCAATTTCCACATGAGTGGGCAGCTCCTTTTTAAGCTTGCTGGTTATAGCTACGACAATGACCGTGGGGCTGTAACGGTTTCCTATATCATTCTGTATAATAAGCACGGGTCGGATACCACCCTGCTCACAGCCCACAACTGGACTTAAATCAGCATAGAAAACATCTCCACGTCTTATAATTCTTTTTTGTTCCTGCAAAATGTTCACCTCCTTTTATCTGCTTAATGGCACAAAAATACAAACCGCTCTGCTTGTGATTACTCTGTTTACGTATACAGAGCGGTTTGCATGGCTTCTGACATTAAGTTTTTTTCTATGTGCTTAATTCGACACTACTTCCCAAGCACTAATGGCAATAACCTAAACTGCGGTTAGCTATACCGCATCATGGGACTTTCACCCTCGCCGGGATCTCCGCCGACTGCCCTCATTGCGTGATCCCCCATTTAAGGGGGGCTGTGACTGGACAGAAGTATCATTATAGGCTGACGGGATTATTGCGAAACAGACTGCTACAGCCTGTTTGACCGTCGGATGGGTACCGCTTAGCACCTTATTTGGCCGTCTTTGATAGGTTTATAAATGGGAAGAAATTAACAAAACAGAAAAGAAAAAAGATAGATAGTAGTTTCATTTTCCCATTAAAATCCTACAGGTGGTCTTGGCGCATCCTCGGAAGTCGCTTTGCCTTTTAAAGCACCGTCAGCTAAAGTATTTAGGTTATCGGATATGAAGTTTTCAAAGAACAATTGGGGTATAAATAACCCCCTCACTACTAATCCGGTTTCGTGAGGGGGTCTACAAAAAATATTTTTATTTTTTCAATCTTTGGTTTCAATCGAATGTGAAGATTCCTGCAGCTGATGGTTTACTGTTTGACACTGGTTCTCCCTGTTTCTGGAAAACGGTCGTTCCATAGGTTTTCTTCGCGAAAAAAAAGTTAGTATTTCACTCCTGGCAAAATACTGACTTTTTTATAAGAGCACTATAAAATTGTATTGTTAGAAGGCGGTATATATGGACTGCACCGTCTTTATTTCCACCTCGCAAAGAAATAAAAACAGAAAACAATGCTTATAGGAGTACCCTTTTTTCACAGAGAGTTGCAAAAGCTGGTATTATGTCGCCTGAATCATCCCTTAAAAACCGCAAAAGCCCGCCCCCATGAGAGAGGGCAGGCTTTGTGTCCCACCTTTTGATGGGTTTGCATTTGGCTGTATTTATTTCGTTATTCTGGTCTATAACGGTTCTTCCGTGTTTCTAATTAAGTTTCACGCCGCAGGCTCCGCAAAAGCGAGCGCCCAGAATAACCCCGTTTCCACATTTCGAGCAGAATTTGATTTGTGAAGCAGTCTGAAGCGTGGCGGGTAAATCCTCATCTGTACTGGAGCCTGTCAGAAACAGCCAGTCAATGTCCTCTCCATCCTCGCATAAACCGATGGCTCCGGCAGGCGATACCACATAAAAGCTGTCCTCGTCGATGGGATTTTCACTGTCGCTTGTCTTGGCAAGCACCAGCAAGCCTTTTACGTCGTATCTATCATTAGAAGTGGCAAAGTTCCAGCTATTACAGCGTGTTACGGCGCATTCCGCCGCCTTCAGCAATGTGTTGAATTGTTCCATTACAGATCCTCCTTCTTTATTTGAACAGCAGATTATTACACCGCTTGCAGCGATCATTCTGTATGGGATTCATCATGGAACACACGTTGCAGTAGATGATGCGGTCTTTCGATTTATCGTATTTCTCGTATGTACCAAACTTCGGATGAAAACGCACCTTGTCGCCTACATCCAGATAGTCATACATATCCCGCCTGCTGTCTTTTTCAACAATAGTCTTTTTTTTACCCGCATCGGTAGTGATTGCCACCGTGTATTCCGTATAAGTTTTTGACGCATCGTCTTTATGCTCGTACTTCTCTTTGCTGAATTTGTTGGTGACGATGCCCTCCCACATGGGCAGTTTGGCTCTTCGTAGAGCAAATACATTGATGATCAGCATCACAAGGGCAATACCGACACCTATGACCGCCGATTCTCCAAAAGGGAAATCATCCATCAGCAGACCAGCGATGGGAAAGCCGATGAGCGGTACGAAAACCAATATCCACATACAGCCGATGGATGATTTTTTGTTTTTCTGCGCGGCGGCCAGTATCTCCGGCGAATTACACCTGTCGGAAAAGCCGACCAGTCCCGCGTCGCCCTGTGAGGGAGCGGAAGATGCCGCTTGGCTTACCTCCATCGGCTCCGGCGTTCTCAAATTCACCGCCTTGCCGCACCCAATGCAAAATTCAGCTCCCTCCGGCAACTCTGCGTCGCAGGCCTTACACACGCCGGGGGCGTTTGTTTGTGTTTTTGCGCCGCAGCTCGGACAGAAAGCCGCGCCCTCCGGCAACTTGTTTCCACAGTTAGGACAAAACATATCAATATCACTCCTTGCTTCGATTATTTGAGATTCCCGGCTCGTCGCGGATTTTCCGGCGGGTTTCCTCGCCGCTGTTTTCTTCTTTTTCCCGCGTCTGGCTGTGCGGATGACAAGTAGCAGCAAAAGCAGATAACCGATGGGCGCGAGAATATGGTAAATAATTGCCACCTCTCCCATCTCGTCAAATTCGCACAACGCGGAGGGCTTGTTGACGTATGGGAAAAGGCCAAGGTAGCGGATGCGCTCGGAGCGCGTTTCGCCCTCGGTAAGGCTTGGCCACGCCTCGTCGCTTTGGTACATCACATAGCCCCGATACTCCTTGCCACTTACCACAAACCAATAGCCCTTGGAAATGGTCCGGGAGCGATTTTCCTGTGCGGTCGTATCGTCCCGACGGCTGTCATAGCTGTCCACCGTACCCATTACGCTGTCGCCCCATATCGCCAGAGCCAGCGTAGATAGGCTCAAATACATGGCAAACAGCAGCACGGCGTAAATCAGGATGAGGATGGGCAGGGGGATGTTTTTGCTCTTTTTCTTCTTTGACATCTCAACGCTCCTTTCATTGTTGTTCGCAATCCCGCTTTTCGCGCCAGCCCACGCCGACCAAATACAGGACGGTCGATAGGAAAAGCGGCGGTAACGTGATCGTGGCATAGGAGCGAAGCGAATATACCAGCAACACTCCCGCCGCCAGTTGGATATAGCCAAGCGTCCGGCACCAGCGATGTCGGTGGAGCCGCTCTGCAAAGGCCAGGCCCGCGATGGCCGTCACCATAGAAAAGATGTACGCTATTCCAGCCGCGAAGCAACCCGCTCCGGCGTAGGTGTAGTCCAGTGCCGCATTGTCAATAAGACCCAGGCACCACAGCAGCATGGGCAGGGCGGTAAGTAACATCAGTACGGATGAAATCCGCAGAAGTATTCGTTTTCGCGGGCTATTATTTGGTATGCCATTCATACTCATAAGCTGTTGCAATTATTTGATTACCACCGGTAAACCCGACCACAATATATACCTTATCGCCATCGGCTGACCCTGCGGGCATCGTGCCGCCAACCGTGACTCGCATACCCGTGTAGCCGGTGTTGGTATCGTTTTTTTCGGTCCAGATATATGATTTTGTGTGCTTTTCAGTAATATCATAAAGAGATGTGTCCGTACCGTATGAGACAAAGGGATCGTCATGGTTGATAGGCGTAATAGCGGCCCCCAAAGACGCCCCAAGATGGAAGCAAATGTTTCTTGATGTGTTTGCCTTGATACTCAAATCCAAGGTAACCGGCTCTCCTCCCGAATACCGTCCATTTGGGCTGCTTGCGGTTCCTATATTCTCAACAAATTCGCCCTTGCAATTATCGTGGGTGCTACCGGAGTAACTGTAATCAAATGTTGTTTTGCATCGATATGTGTAGCTTCCGCTGCCACCACTCCATGATTCTGAATAGGAATCGTCAGCTGCGCTTGTTTCATACTTGTTATCAAAGCTTCTGACAAGCAGCCAATACCCCTCAGTCACCGCTCCCGCCTTTTTCAGATAACCCTGCTCCCGCATCCAGTCATAAAATTTGGTTCTGTCCTTACCGTAGCCCAGCCACATGGCTATTGCCATACTCAAATTATCTTCACGGTTTTTTTCACTTCCGAAAACGGATATATCCCCGCCTACCATTTTCAAAATGACTTGTCGAATGGTAAATAGCGACTTCAACCTCTGCTCAATAGTCATGTCATATTTATATCCGTTTTCAAGGCGGTTGAGCAGGTTGGCATCCTTAAAGCTCCCAATGATCTTCTCATATTCCGTAGCCTTGGCTTCAACCAGCTTCTCATTTGCCAGCCTTTTATCGAATTGTTCCTTTAGATCGGCTTCCACATAGTCTTCTAGCATTTTGATTTCAGCATTGGTCAGGCTGTCTTTTCCGTGAAGTCTACGCCAGGCTTCCTTCTTTTCGCTTAAAAGGCGGTTGTAATATCCGCGCATCTGGATTTTCAGTGTTTCCCAGTCACCGGAGTTAAGCGTATAGCCGTAAGCGCCTTCCTTTGCAAGCCCTGCATACGACTTGTAAGCACATTCCATCTCATAATCTTTCCACGCCATAATACCTTGCTCTACCGCTGCCTTGCTTAAATCCCCTATGGATTTAATCGCAGTCACTGCGCCGCCAGCAGCACCGCCAAACAGGGTAACGCCTAAATCGGTGAACTCCACCACAGCTGTTTTATAATCCCCGTTATAAAGAGCCTCTGCGCCTTCGGTGAGTGAGCCCAATTTGCCTAAGCCCTCCATTAGGCTCTCTTTAACCAAAGGATTTTCTTGAACAATATCAATTGTGGCTTCGGCAAGAATCTTTCCACATTCATAGGTTAATGCCTCTATATCACCT